>Ga0182021_10005633_pt1 | contig 14855 bp, 11 predicted proteins | sample 612E3MmetaG_FD_120493 | JGI IMG/M metagenome (GOLD analysis project Ga0182021, IMG submission 120493) | Permafrost microbial communities from Stordalen Mire, Sweden - 612E3M metaG (Illumina Assembly) | ecosystem: Environmental > Terrestrial > Soil > Wetlands > Permafrost | place: Sweden... | reverse complement strand
GCCCCTTGACAAATCGGATGTTAATACCTAAACTGGATTTCAAAATGTCGAACCATAAATCGTTATGATTATTGAAGAGTTGGAAGAAATGGGGCAATAAAGGTGATATTGTTGGAACACACACATCTTGATACGGGCTTTAGTTAAACTTTGTTCACCATGAATTAATAGCAGTTCACGCCGCAATATTGACAGTATAAAGAAAATGAAAAATTTTCCGTAAACGAAAGGATGTGAAAATGAAATCATATACAGAGCATCCAATTGATAAACCAATCCAAATTCTAAAGTCTGAGCTAGTTCAGAAAGTAAAGCCACAACGTGGCGGAGTACTTCGAGTAGCTGACACCTATACAGCTCCCCCGAGGATGGGTGTTCCAGGCAGGATAAATGTCGGGGGCCTTTATTTGGAGCCAATCATTGATAAATATCTACGGCTTGACAAAGCTGGTAGAGTTATCCCCCACTTAACAGAATCATGGGAATATGATAAGGACGGTCTGCAGCTTTTATTATGTTTAAAAAAGGGCGTTAAGTTCCATGACAGCACAGACTTTGACGCCGAAGCAGCCAAATGGAACCTACTAAAGGCACGGGAAACCAACGGGACATTAAAGCTCCTTTCATCGGTCGATGTGATAGATAAGCACAAGATTTTACTAACACTGCGAAGTTATGACAACCATTTTTTGCCTTCGCTGGCCTTAAACGGTGGATACGTTCTTTCGCCAACCGCTTATAAAACCTACGGCGAAGAATATGCATTGGTACACCCGGTGGGTACAGGACCATTCAAATTCATTAGCTACGAGCCTGATTCTTACGTGGTATCCGAACGATTCGACGCCTACTGGCAGGAGGGGAAGCCCTATCTTGATAAAATAGAAATGCTATACGTGAAAGATATGACAACAGCCGTTAATATGTTAAGAGGCGGGAAAGTGGATGTTGTTGTTCATATTAATGGCGTATCTGCGTTTACTCTTAAGTCAGAAGGATATAAAGTAACTGCGCTTCCATGGAACATGGAAGCCCTATTACCAGATTCTTTGAATTCTGATTCCGTGTTCGCCGACAAACGAGTACGTCAGGCAATAGAATATGCCATCGACCGACCGTCAATCGTCGCTGCTCTTGGTCATGGCTACTGGCGTGCTCTTACTCAGTTAGCAACCGAGGCTGTATATGGTTATAATCCTGACATCGAGGGTCGCCCATATAATCCTGAAAAGGCCAAGCAACTACTCGCGGAGGCGGGTTACCCCGATGGTTTCAAGATTAAGTTAATCGGAGGAGAGGGAACGGAACTGGCAAAAATCTTCGCTGCCGTAAAGAAGAATTTGGCCGATGTTGGTATAAAAGCCGACATTGACATAGTTGACGGTGCGATGTGGAAACAGTACAGAGCAAATAAGCCATGGCATAATGCCATGTTGTTTAGACATTTCGCGTTGGATCCGAACTTTACATGGGCTTTGTTTGATTTTCATTCCGCCAGAGAATACGGCCAGACCAGCGTTCTGAGAAATTTTGATAACTTGCTTAATGATGCATTACAAGCCAGAGATTATGATACTATGGTAAAAACCACCCGCAGAGTCGTCAAACATATATATGATGAAGCCATGGTAATTCCCTTAATTCTAGATTCTTCAATTGTGGCTACCAGTAACAAAGTCCACGATCTTGGTATCTTCGAGACTCACATGACAAAATGGACACCATGGGATGCATGGAAAGCGCAATAGGAAAGCGATCATACTCATATTTAATCTACTGCTGCTATGGTGGTAAATGTCACGCTCGATTCTAATTAGAAAAATATATATGTCTTTGGGAAGGAGGGAATAGATATGATGAATTTTACAAAGTTTGATCTAACCGGGAAAACAGCGATCGTCACCGGCGGAGGAAGGGGAATTGGTAAAGGTATTTGCCTGTCATTAGCCCAGGCCGGCGCCAATGTCGTGGTGGCGAATCGAAATGCTAATACGGCGGAAGCCACTGCGCGAGAAGTCCAAGCCATAGGTAGGAGTTCTCTGGCAATACCAACAGATGTATGTGTCCCTGGTCAGATCGAGCAAATGGTACGTAAAACTGTAGAGACCTTTGGTACAATAGATATCCTTGTGAACAATGCCGGCGGGACTACTAGAGAGATGGATGTCCCTCTTTTAGAGATGAGTGAGAATAACTGGGATTCAGCAGTTGACCTTAATTTAAAGAGCGTCTTTCTATGTAGTCAAATGATAGCTAGAGTAATGGTGCCGAAAAAGCAAGGCATTATAGTGAATATTTCCTCATGGCTCGCATTTGCTCCATCTTTGGGATGTATCCCGTATGGATCGGCCAAGGCTGGTGTCAACAATCTGACTCAGACAATGGCGAACATTCTGGCGCCACATAATATTCGGGTTAACGCTATTGCGCCGGGAATCATACTGACGGACCGATTGGGAGTAGGAAGGGTAGCATTGAGCGAAGTCTTGGAGCTCAAACGAAAAACGGTCCCACTAGGGCGATTAGGTACACCCGAAGATATTGGGTGGGTGGTTGTTTTCCTGGCATCAGATGCCGCAGCCTATATCACCGGTCAAGTCCTGTCCGTCGACGGTGGATCTCGATTATTGCCGTAATCGTACTCCGGGGTATGATTAAACACCATTAGGAAGGCGATTAAATGAAAAAGACAACCATTACATCAAATAAATCTACTTTCATAGCTATCTAAAAGCAGAGATAAACTGCATGAGCATATATAGTTAATGGTAAAAACGATGTGCACTATAACTATGTCTTACTCGGGCGGATAACTATTTCGTCGCCTTTCCACTCATACCGGGTATTCAGACCGGCCTCTCTGGTTATCTCCCTCATAAAATTAAGCGCTTGCCGCCCGCTTTCATCATGCTTCAGCACCTCGGGTTGATTCTGCGCATTAACCAAACAGGGAATGTAACCCACCTGTGAGATTTCCCCGTCATCTATAACACACTTAGCAATCATAGTCAGTTGTTTTGCCGGATATTGGGCCGGGTACGGTTGCGCAAATAAAACGTCAGAGACGTCAGGATCACGGAAAGAACGTTTTGCTTTTATTTGTGATTCATTCCACTCTTTTGCGACAGGACAAAAAAGGCCTAAACCATGAAAGATGTTTTTCCCCTTGTACTGCTCGATGCCTTTCATCAGAGTATGATGTCCCAAAACAAGATCAGCGCCAGCGTCGATAGCGGCATGTGACACTTCTTGATCATACATCGCCAGTTTGGGCGAAAGACGGATGCCTTTATGGAAAATAACCACTAAAATATCGCAAAGAGACCTCAGCCTCTGGACATCGGCTTCCATCGCTCTGAGGCTACGACGCTCGGCGAAAGTGTAAACGTCGGGGGGGCCTCCCGGGTTATTAGTATTTTCGTAGTACGTGATGATGTCTACATAAGCACATCCCGGCTTAATCATGGTGGCCCATTGCCCCTTCGGACCAACGCAATTATAATTTAGAAAACCTAGGCGCACTCCTTTACGCTTAATTATGGCTGGTTTCCTGGCCTCATCGATGTTCATTCCTGCTCCGACGACCGCAATACCATAATTTTTAAACCCCACAATTGTGTCTTCTAACCCCCGTGCGCCTCGATCGTAGATGTGGTTAGTGGCAAGTGTCATCAAATTAAAGCCAGCAGAAGCTACCGCTCCTATATTTGCTGGTGGACAACCTGGAGACGGAAACATTTCTACATACGTAGTAATACCCTTAGAAAAGACAATCTCTCCATTCCCAACCACTATATCGCCTGATCTCAGCACAGGAGCCACCTTTGAAAGAAAAAACTCGCCTTGCGGTTTCTCAAGTGTCACATCCCCCACAACCATCATCATCAAAGATTTTGCCGGCATGTTTCAGTCCTCCAATTCATAGTGGAATTCTATACACAAGATTTAAATTTCATTTGAACTATGATTTGCAGATTTGAATGGAAGAACAATGTGATTTGAACGTCTTTAATGTAGTCGTTCATTTTTCTTTGGAATTGACCCTGTATTCCTTTAATATCCCATCGACAATGCCACAAGCCGCTTTTTCGGGGTAAAGTCTCATTCAGTAAGACTGATTACAATTTCGGATATGGTTAAGAACCACAAATGTACTCGCCAACAAAACCCCTTAAGCTTAATTAAATTGTGTATTTTGGCATTTTAAAGTAAATCGGCATTCCCTGTATCTTTCCTTCATCCGATGCGCCTATTTTTAGGAATTTAGCAGGCTTCTTTCCAATATTCGCTAAAGAAACTATAGCATTTGACGGGAAATAGATTAATGTGTCGGGACCAACTGTCTTTTCAATATCTCCAACTTTAGCCTGAATTCTACCTGAAATGACATACAAAACTTCGTCAAAAATCGGACTATTAGAGTCATTATACTCGCGATAATGCTCATCAACAGCACCACCTGGCTGCATCTTATAGGCATTTATCCAAAGGTGCATTGAAGCTTCTGGTCCCACTTTATCATCCGAACTGGAAGGGCGCAGAAACTTATAGAGTTCGCTTTTTTCAAGGGGTTGATTCCTATTTTTTACTATTTTGACTTGGCCTTTCTCATCTTGTATCTTGACTGTGTCGCCGGGACCATGAGCAGGTACTGCTTCCCCAATCGGCATTATAAATCCTTGTCTCTTTTTTCCCATAACTTACCCCCCTTTTTAATTGCCAGCATTTTTCTTGGAACAATGCACGGCTATTATCTGAAGTCATTCTCTTATAATCACACCGGAGATTTCTCAACCGATATCCCACCAACTTTTCCTTCATAAATGCCTGAATGATACTAAAAACATTTGAGATGAACTTTTAGGTATGCGTAAATCTCTTCAAGGAGACGGCACTAAATAACAATGCGAACTACGTGTTGACAAAAACAAAATATCATGCTAACATCTCGCTAACGACAGTTAATATGCTTACGAAGAAACATATGCATTATTATATTAAGAGCATATAATATGTTTGTCAATAGAGAGAATGAATACAAAAAATATGGTGTATCAGTGATTATTCGCATTAAGTCTAGCTATGCCGGAGAGATCCAGGTGCTGAGAGTTTGTGGTGGAACTCTTGGCTAAGTGTGTTTGTTGTCTGCTACCGTGATAGATCCTTGGGCGTAATCGGTTATGACAAAGTCAGATTTATGATACTGATTTTCCTTTAATAGGGACATATCAGCATAAATCCACAAGAAATGTGAAACTTACTTCATCATGAGCCGAAATAGAAAATCTATATCAAACACGAAATTGGTAACATGAAAAAACAGGAGGTGTCATAAGATCGAGTATTGAATAGTTTCTTGATTTGCTTAACAGCATCAGGATGATTTCTGGGGTCACGCGCTCCAGCACCTACAAACCCCTAAAAAACACTCTGACCACAACCATGATGGCAAAAATATGTTGGTTACAAATAAAATAGGAGTACGAAATTGAAGAACAGGTTAATTTGGTTGGGTTTAATCTTCTTTCTAGTGGCTGCGATGCTATTGTCATCCTGTTCCACATCAACAACGTCGACTACGTCTACCTCGGCAACCACTAAGACTACGACGACCACTCAAACTACTACCTCTACTACAACTGCCGCTAGTATAACCACTACCACTACTACCACTGCCGCAACCGGAAATTGGTGGGACAGCTTTGGCACACCGCAATATGGCGGTACGATGATCCTGCGAATGAACAGCGATATTACCGCTTGGGACTTGTATGTCACTCCAGCGTCAACAAACATCACAGCAGCATTTATAGAAAAAACCATTGGAGACGACTGGACATTGGACCCGTCTATATACAGCTATAAAACAAACTGGCGTCCTCCGGATTATGTGAAAGGGAATTTGATGGAAACCTATGAATTCACGGATCCAAACACATACGTCATGCATCTCCGACATGGAGTCAAATGGCAGAATATAGCTCCGGCATTTGGCCGCGAGTTTGTCGCTTCTGATGTAGTTTTTCACTACAGCCGTTTGTTGGGCTTTAACGGTATGCCCCAAAATCCTAACTATGGAATTCCTGCTAACGCTTGGATAAACTGTCTGTCGGTTACTGCCGATGGTGATTATACTGTTATTATGAAATGGAAAAATCCTAACCCAGAACAGATTTTGGAATCTGTCCAAGGGTTAGGTGATGAGAACGCGATTGAGTGTCCTGATGCGGTAAAGGCATATGGCAATCTTAATGATTGGCATCATGCCATCGGCACCGGACCTTTCATATTGACAGATTTTGTTTCTGGCAGCGCGGCAAACCTTAAAGCGAATCCCGACTATTGGGGAATTGACGAGCGCCACCCGCAGAATCGGCTTCCCTACGTTGCGGGATTGACGTTTCTCATCATGCCTGATAATGCTACTGCCCTCGCGGCGATGCGCTCAGGCAAGTTAGATGTCGTGAATCAGCAGACGTCTACAACTGCCAAATCGATGGCAATGACGAACCCAAAAATAATTCAGATAACCACGCAGCAATCAACAACCAGTGCCCTAGTTCCGAGAAATGACACGGCACCTTTCAACGACGTCAGAGTACGCCAGGCTTTACAGATGTCTATAGATCTACGAGACATAGCCACAAACTATTATAATGGCACTTGCTTGCCAAATCCTTCCTCGCTAACAGGAGCCGCTTTAACGGGATGGGGATTCCCTTATGATCAGTGGCCGCAAGATCTGAAAGACCAGTATGCATACAACCAAACTGAGGCTAAATCGCTGTTGGCTGCTGCCGGTGTTACCACTCCTTTTCACACTGACATCGTGGTTACCACAACCTCTGATATTGATTTGTTGACGATAGTCCAGGGCAAATTTGCGGAAATTGGTGTTATTATGGATATACGCAAGATGGATTCTGCCTCTTGGCTCAATTTTGTCCGTGTCGCGCACAAGCAAGACGGGCTGTCTGAGCAACTGGGAGGAGACCCACTGGGTCTTACTTTTGAACCGTTTAGACAGCTTGGCCGATTTAACGTGGGCAACCCGGCCAACATTGGGATGGTTACTGATCCAAAAATAGGAGCCTGGTTGACTGCGGCGGGCAATGCCACCACGGTGGATCAGGTTAAACAAATTGTGAAGGACGAGAACGAGTATATCGCGTACCAACATTTTGCGATATCCCTGTTGACTCCGACGCAATACGCTTTCTGTCAGCCGTGGCTCAAAGGCTACACCGGTCAAGCTTTTTCACTTACAGGAGAAGTAGGTGCCCCGTTAGCGTGCTATTTCTACGCATCTCGATTCTGGATAGACGCTACCCTGAAATGATAATGAGATACTAGGACTCTAGCTACTTTTAAGACATTCAAAGTGAGCCTGTCTTAACAGGCTCACTTTGAATTTATTGTTTGGGGTTGTTCTGTAAAGTTGGAGCGGCTGCACTCTGAGACTAAAATCACCCTCCGGCTTGGGTAGCCAATAGAACATGCAAATACAACTAGGAAATCGAATAAAGCGTGTTTCGAACAACAGAGCGAGAACACTTAGACACGTTGAATGGCTACTTTTTAACAATCGGAAAACTGTTGAAGTTTGTGTTCGATATTAAAAGGAGTAACAACCCATGAAAAACTTCGAACATTTTGCACCTTGCTCCCTAAAGAACGGTTTACTCTTTTAGACAAAGGCCGCCTCAAAGCGGGGGTCTTATCATTGCCACAGACCTAATTGTACAGATAAAGGATGAACGTGCAAAGCCCACTACCATAATTGACGTATAACATGTGTATAGCAGAGATAAGGTTTATTACAGAATAGGGCAAAACAGACAGGATAATACGAATAATACGAAATGAGCTGCATAAAGCAAAAAATTTAAGAGGAGCGATAACAATGAGGGTTACCAACTTAACTCTTACTTTTGTAAATTGGACCCCGCAGGATATAAGGAAACGTCATCAATTACAACCGGAGTACGGAAAGCATGAGATCGCCGTAGTGACTATTAGCACTGATGAAGGCATAGAGGGGCACTCTTTCCTAGGTAAGATAGGCCAATGGCCGGATTTTATGGCACCAGCTATGATGAGTGATTTAAAACCTGTCTTGATGGGACAGAATCCTCTGGACATAGGCCGGCTGTGGGAGGGGATGTGGCGGCGACGTCACAATGTCGATCCGAAAGCCCTCGCCGCCTTGGATGTCGCGCTATGGGATTTGGCGGGCAAAATAATGAAACAGCCAGTTCACCGACTATTAGGCAACTGCCGTGAAAAGGTGCCTGCCTACGCCGTCTCGAGTCATCTCTCCACGGTTCAAGAATATGCCGAGGAAGCTCAAAAAATCAAATCATTAGGCTGGACTGCGTACAAGATTCATGGGTATGAAAAAGATGACAAGATTGAGGATAGAAGAGACATTGAGATCTGCAAAGCCGTTCGTAAAGCGGTTGGGGACGAATTTACTCTCATGTTAGATTCGAAGGCCTATAGTTACGGAGCGGCAGTTCGGGTAGGTCACATCATAGAGGATTTAGGTTTCTTCTGGTACGAAGATCCTTTGGCGGATGATGATGTCTACGGCTATGCGAAGCTTAGGCATAAGTTAGAAATACCTATTTTAGCTACCGAAAGTGCCCCAGGAGGACTTTATGGACTCCCGCAATTTATACTTCAGGAAGCAACCGATATGTTACGTGGCGATGTCCCTTCCAAAGGTGGTATTACTGGTACAATGAAAACGGCTCATCTGGCGGAGGCTTTTCGCATGAATTGTGAGATTCACCATGGCGGTAACTCGTTGATGAACGCAGCAGTTCTTAATGTCATAATGGCAATCAACAATTGTGATTACTTTGAGGTCAAACTACCTGAAGTAACACACAAATATGGCTTAGTTCGTGACATTGAGGTCGATAAAGACGGGTTTATACACGCACCAAAAGCCCCAGGACTCGGTTTTGAGATTGATTGGGAACTAATAAAAAGGAATACCACTCATATTCTAAAATAATGTTTCGAGGAAAAAGCGTGGCAAGGGTTTGATATAAATTGAGGTGTTTGCGATAGCCTAAGATAATGTTTTTGCTTCTCTAAAGTATGATACGTATTGACTCCCTTCATGGGTTTTAGAACTTTTTAGGTCGGATGTGGTTCTATTTACTAAGCTCCTCCAATATAGTTATTAGATTTGTTTTCGAATGTAGTTCCAAAAATTATATATCATAAGTTTCAAAAACGAGATTCACCTTAACGCCCAAATAAGGATTTTACAACTATTGGACTTGGCGACTTATGTTGTTCAGCCACGTTGCCCTGCTTAGTACCTTTGTAACGGCACTAACATATATCAAGTCCCCAAAAGTTGGTTATTTTACAAAGGTCTCTGCAACTGAGAACACGGTCCTGGCTAATTGAAGTCTAAATATTGCATTTGATAGGTTAAGAAAGGCTGAAAGATTCGATCTTTCACCACAAGCCTTACTTTACCCCATCGACTTACCGATTTGGCAGGCAGAATACTTTATAAAGTTACCCCAAACATTGGAATTTATATCAAAAGCGAGAACACCCTGCGGTCTCTGCCGCAGGGATGAATCGCCGTAAATTTTGGGAGGAGCGTCTAGCCGCCCTGTGCTCTTGGCATAGGGTAATTCACTATTTTTGCTCAGCAGGAGGTATTTTTCATTTTTTCTTTTTTTCACACCAATTTGGCATTTTAGAGTACACCGCATCTCCCATTTTCTCTCCTTTACCCGTAGGAACTATCTTTATTGCTACGTATTCGGCAATGACCTTTCCAACATTAGTCACGGAACGTTTTAAATTCGATGGGATATAAATTAAAGTTTTGGGACCCACCGTCTTTTCAATATCTCCGATGGTAACTCTAATTCGGCCGGAAATCACCAATAAGGTAATATCGAAAACTGGCATCTTGGCACCATGTTCGAAATAGTGCTCCTCCATAACACCCCCAGGTTTAAGTTTAGCCAAAGTTATCCACTGATACATCGAGGGTTCCTTCCCTGCTCTGGCGTGCACATTGGCTGGACGTAACAAAGGATATACCTGCAGATTCGGGTTGCCTTCGCCTTGGTTTTTAACAACTCGGATATGGCCTTTATCATCAAGTATTTTGACGTTTGCGTTATCGCCTTTTGGAGGTATTGCATCTGAGAACGGTAATATAAATCCTTTCCTTTCTTCTACCAAACTTCTCTCCTTTTATCTGCCTTTATTGTTCCATACTTAATACCCAGACCGTAAGGTCGTGGGAAGTTTATTTTTTAATAATAATTTTTTTAGTAATAGGTTTTCCCGTTTCCTATTACAACGGCTCATTGACTCGGTAAAGAGATTTTCGACTCCAAACTGATTAATTATTGAGGGCAAAGAAACGTCTACCGCTATCTGAATCTCATCTCGTAAAACGAACACACTCCTACGAGATGAGATTCAACAATTACAATTCCTCCATCTTCAAATAGAAGACGTTGCTCTATTCTAGTCCCAGTCCGGGAACAATTTTGCTAAGTTCGTCTACCGTCCATCTGCCAATCTTACGTATAAATAGGCGATGTTTCATTGGTTTATCTAGTATGCTGAAGTCTCCGCCAGCAGCATAAATGTACTGACCTGTTATGTTTTTAGCTTCGTCCGTGCCCAGGTAAACGAACATTGGCGCAATGTCCTCCGGGTTCAAACTCGTCGTAAGAGGTATGCCTGGCCTCCCCCGGGGTGTTGTCCCAGTGAATAGTGGCGTGGTTGCCTGAGGGAATATGACGTTGACTCTAATGCCATGTTCCTTTAATTCCCAAGAAAGTGCTGCGGTAAAACCTATAATTCCCGCTTTGGCAGTACTATATCCTGTACCACTACCGCCAAAAATTGGAAAGGCACCAAGGGAAGAAACGTTTATGATGCTTCCACTTTTTTGCTTTATCATGGCCCGTGCGGCAGCCCTACTGCAGCTGAAATGTCCTCCCAAATGAACAGCCATTTCCGAATCCCACTGTTCCTGAGTCATATCAACGGTTGGAGCAGAGATATAATTACCGGCACAATTGGCCAATATGTCGATTCGACCGAAATTACTGGTAGCGGTATCGATGATCATTTGGGCGCTTACCACCGTCGCGACACTATCATAATTGGCGACCGCAATTCCATTGGCTTTCTTAATCTCATTAACTACTTTATCCGCAGCCTTAGTGCCATCAGGACCAGTACCGAAATCGTTTACAACTACGCTAGCCCCCTCGGCAGCCAAAGCTAAGCACACAGCCCTGCCAATACCACCGCCGCCACCGGTTACCACCGCTGCTTTACCATTTAATCTCAGGGTCATTTTCTTGTTAGCCTCCATTTTATTTTTTCCTTCCAAAAATATTATTTATAACCGATCGATAAGATATTACCTTAAAAATGTGGGGTTGAATACTAAAACAGCCCTGTAACCATGAATTCAGAGTGAGCCTGTTCAGCCAGGCTCACTCTGAATCTCTTAAAATAACTATTGTCCAAGTTTATTATTATTTCAGGCTTTTATCTATCCAGAACCGTGCATCATAAAAACCTAATTGCAAACCTATATTCACCCCAGTGACCGAGTTATTTTGACCGGTGTAGCCCTTTAACCATGGCTGACTGAGGGAAAATAGGTTCGGTTGTAGCAGAGATATTGAGAAATGATTTTCCGCTATGTACTGGTTTGCTTGTTTAAGTAGTTGCATTACCTGATCCACCGTAGTTGCGGCTTGCGACTGTACATAGAAGGCGTCGTAGGTGGGGTCTTTAATTTGGACAATGTTTGAAACGTAGCCCGACCAGTAACGCATAAAGTGCCTCATCGGCTCGGTGGTGTTACCAAGAATTCCGCCTCCCGCACCACCCTGTGCTCTCTGACACAGCTCCATGTTCTTATGAGCTGCGATGAATTGCGAATAACCCGCGGAATCCATTGTTTGGATCGTCATATCAATATTAATAGCAGCAAAATCGGACTTCACTATTTGAAGAAGCGTCATGTCTGTTGCTTGGTCGCATATTAAAGTGGTGTGGAAACCATTCGAGTAACCAGCAGCAGTCAGAAGAGCTTTGGCTCCTGGCACGTTGAAAGCATACTGGTCTTTCAGGTCTTGTGGCCATTGGCTATACGGGAAACCCCAACCTGTCATGTAATTTGAGGTTATAGACGAAGGGTCTGCCGGAGTAGTTCCGCCGTAATAGTTTTCAGCTATATCTGAGAGGTTTATTGACAACTGCATTGCTTCTCTGACTTTGATGTCGTTAAAAGGTGCTTTGTCATCTCTCGGGTCTATGCTAGTAGCATTCGAAACAGGAATGGCTATTTGCACCATTGCAGGATTCGTTTTTTTCATATTCTGGGCATCCGTAAGTGAAATCCCGTCCATAACATCAATCTTGCCAGTTCGCATTGCCGCCAACGCAGTAGCATTGTCAGGCATGATGAGAAACACAACTTTATCCACATAAGGGAGTGAATTATTCGGGTAGCGTTCATCGTGTTGCCAGTAGCTGGAATTCCTTATCGCCGTCGCCGAACCACCGGATACATAATCCGATATGATGAATGGACCAGTTCCGATGGCATGGTGCCAATCACTAAGGTCTCCATATTGCTTAACTGATTCGGGGCATTGCGTACATTCTACATTGCCCATTGCCTGCATGGACTCGTATATGTACTCCTGGTTAGTAGAATTCCATTTGAAAACAACTGTAGAATCGTTCGTTGCAGTCACCGAAGTCAAAAGTGACCACGGCGGTCCAACCATATATATGCTGGCTGTTGTAAAACCATCGCCCCCACCGACAAGACGATGAAATGAATACACTATGTCAGCGGCAGTAAGCAGCCGCCCGTTTGCCGGAGGTATGTCCTGCCAGTGGATTCCCTGGCGCAGATGCACAACAACGGTACTTGGATCCGTAAACTCGTAGCTTTCAGCAAGGTTCCCCGATACATACTGGTTAGGACGGAAGTTTAGTCTGTAATTAAATGTCGACGGAGCTAATGTCCAGTTGTCTGAAAACAGCCCCTCCATATATAACGTCTCTATGTGAGTAATACTTCCCGAGCCAATCGGATCCCAATTTGCAATGTCTGCTTTTTCCCGCTCAACAATTGTACCGCCATACTGCGGTGTGCCAAGACTGTCCCACCAATTTCCCGTTGCTGCAGTGGTGGTAGCAGTGTTGGTGGCGGTGGTAGTCGCTTGAGCGGTTGTAGTAGTAGCTGTTGTTTTGGTGGTTGTTTTAGTGGTAGTTGTGGTCGATGTAGTCTTGGTCGACGTTGTCGGTGCGGAACATGATGCCAGTAACACCGCAGCCACTAAAAAGAAGCTTAAACCCAACCAAATAAACTTGTTTTTCAATTTCTTACTCCTATTGTTTTAGTCACAAACTTGTTTATGCCCCTGTTTCAATAATTAGTGCTCTTTCAAGTAACTGAAAGCTTTGTAGCTAGTGAATAGAAGAACGTTAGCAATAACACTAGCTCGGCCGGCAAATAAAAGATAAATGTACAATACTCCTTCTTATAACACCTCCTGCTTATTTGGCATGCAGCCTGCCTAAAATTTGGTTTCTATTTAGGTTTATGATGAAGCAGTATTCACGCACCTCCGTGGCATCTACGCTAATATATTTATTTGAGATCGTGTTACCATTATAAGACTGGCTTTGCCTGACCCCGATTACTCCCAGGGCTCCATCACGGGAGGGGACGAAAACCACACTTAGCCAAGAGTCCCACCACAAAACTCTCAGTACCCTGGATTTCCCCGGCAAAGCCAGCCTTAACGCATATAGTCATTGGTAACCCCATGTTTCGTAGATGTTCTCCCTGTTGACAAACAGTATATTCTCTTAATATAATAATGCATATGTTTCTTCATAAGCATAATCACTTGGGTTAGCGAGATAGTAGCATGATTATATGTTTTTGTCAATAGGGTATATAAGGGATTTGATTCGGCAGACGGTCTCCGTTAATGTCCCTGATAATTATTCATCGGGTCTTGTGATAAAAGGAGACAGCAAATGTTATCGCGGTTTGAACTCACCACTGTAATTTTGTTCGGCCCCGGAGGTATCAGCAAACTTGGCGAAGAGGCGATAAAGCTAGGGCATACACCTATGGTTGTTACCTATCCAGATATCCGACGTATCGGTTTATTAGACAAGATACTCGCTAACTTAAAAGAAAATAAATTGGATGCAATCGTGTTTGAAAAAGTAGAACCCAATCCGCGTACCACAACTGTAGATGAAGGAGCCGAAATCGCCCGTAAAAATAAGGTTGATTTAGTGATTGGGCTTGGTGGCGGGAGTGCGATGGATTCTGCTAAGGCGATCGCCCTGGCGAGTATTGGCACTGCGTCAATTTGGGACTTCATGTCACAGCGGGCTGAGTTCAAAGGGATTGTCCCTCCAATTATCCAGATACCTACTATGGCTGGCACTGGCTCTGAGATAAATCACGGCGCGGTCTTGACCCATTGGGAAACACATATTAAAAAGCCATTAGGGGGAGGACCGCGCATCCAGGCCAAGTTAGCTATCATTGACCCCGAAATAACATTGAGTGTACCACTAAATCAAACCAAAGCAGGAGGTTTCGATATCTTTTCTCATGTGGCAGAACCTTATCTTACCGATAGTACACCAACACCATTAACTGACGGCATCCGCGAGACTTGCATGAAAATGGTCGTGAAGTATCTGCCGCGCGTGATAACACATCTTGATGATATCGAAGCACGTACACAGCTTTCATGGGCAAGCACTATTGCAATGTCACAGTTTGTACGCCTTGGCAG
>Ga0182021_10005632_pt1 | contig 14856 bp, 11 predicted proteins | sample 612E3MmetaG_FD_120493 | JGI IMG/M metagenome (GOLD analysis project Ga0182021, IMG submission 120493) | Permafrost microbial communities from Stordalen Mire, Sweden - 612E3M metaG (Illumina Assembly) | ecosystem: Environmental > Terrestrial > Soil > Wetlands > Permafrost | place: Sweden... | reverse complement strand
TACGTCCGTCCGGTCCGCATCATCGACGACGCCCCGCCGAAAGACTGACGGCCGCAACTTCATCCGGACTCGAGTAGAAAAGGTGACTTACATGATCACTCCCGATCTGACCAAGCCTGAGTGGACAGCTCAGAAGACCTACACGCAGAACCGCCTGGACAGCGTCCTCAAGGCCATGCGGCCCGAGCTGACCGAGGAGGAGAAGGCCCGGCCGTTCGCCAAGTACTATTACGATGAGATCCCCCAGCCCGATCCGGCGCACTACGCGTTGATGGACGCGCCCATCGACCCGAAAGACGCCTTCTATCCGGAAGACATCAACCGCCTCCTCGACGTCGACGCGCTACGCGCCGGCGTGGAGATCGGCTGGTGCATCCTGCCGAACGGCGCCGGATACATCGCCAACAGCATCCTGTATCCGCAGAGCACCGCCGAGATGATCGACTGGTGGTTCGCCTGGCATCCCCTGGAAGACCTACGCTATCGCATCTGGTATCCGCCGCAGCACGCCGGCATCATGCTCAGCCCCCGGGACCGGGCCCGCATCCTCGACCCGGCCGTCCCCATGAAGGAGAAGAACTGGGGGGTCACCCACTACGTCACCGAGAATACCGACTGCGGGTTCGAGAACATCGACATCAACTTCCGCAACCCGGCCGACATGGGCTTCGACATGGCGAAGTTCGACAAAGTCATCGCGGCGTTCGCCGGCGGGATGGGCTGGGCGGTCACGGTGCAGAAGTGCGACGATTCCATTACCGCCCCCGCTCTGATGGCCCACGTGTTCTACAAGGAAGACGGCGGCCTGCGGCATCGCACCCGGTTCTGGCTGGGCTACCGCATCAACGAGCAGAACAAGCCCGAGCTGTGCCTGCCGCCGCACGTGGCGGTGCCCGACGCCGCGGTGCAGGGCCTGGCCCGGCACAACGTCAAGGAGTACACGCGCTGGCGTGAGTTCCTGCCGCGCATCTACAAAGAACTCGGCGGCAGCCTGTACTGCTAGGGATCCCGGCAGGCTTTGCGAGTAAGGAGAAGCAGATGCTGAGAACGATCGTCATGATGGACCTTCCCATCGACGACATCGCCGACATGGAGCGATGGTATTACCGTGAGCACTCCTCGGAGATCTCCCGGCGGTACGGCCCTTGGTTGGAGAGGCACGAGAGCTTTATTGCTCTCAACGCTCCCGCCGACGCGCAGAAGTACGGGTTCTATAACTGGCGCATCACCGAGTGCTACTGGCGCGAGATGCCGGAGTCGGGCCCACGGGGCTGCTACGTCTTCAGCCCGGCACCCGTGTGGAACCCCATCGTCGCCTGCGCCACCCCGGCCCAGCCCGATCACGACTTCTTCGGCTGGGACCGCTTCGCCACCGACGGCGCGTGCATCCGCTGGTACCAGATCTTCCGGTATCCCCGCGGTGTGCGGCTGGACGAGGGCGAAGACTGGTACCTCAACGTCCACGCGCCTGAAGTCTGCAAACAGCCCGGCCTGCGCCGGTTCTTCACCTACCCCGCGCTCAAGCCGCCCGTGCCGCTGGCCGGCATGTGGCACCCGAGCGCCACGCCTCCTGACGACATGCAGATGGTGCAATGGGACCGCGTCAGCGAGATGTGGTACGACAGCTTCTCGGCGTGGCGCAACGCCGTGATCGAACATCCGCCCACGTACACGCTGCCGGAGTGGGCCACCGACCCCTTCTACTTCGAGGCTACCGACCAGTTCCCGTTCTTCAAGCCGGGCGTGGACTTCGTCAGCAGCTTCATCCTGGAGCGGCCGGCGGACGAGTTCAAGCGCGACACCCGCTACTACCTACCGTAAGCGGAGGAGGTGACCCATGGCTCTAGAGAAGATCAGAGAACTCACCGACGCTGAGAAGGCGAAACCCTGGTCCAAGTGGTACTACCGCCCGGTCGATGATCCGGACCCGGTGCTCCTCGAAGCGGTGCGCCCGGACCGGCCGATGGATCCCTCCCAGGCCATCTATCCGGAGGAGATCAACCGTCTGCTCGATCCCGGCTACATGGAGGTCGAGACCGGCTGGTGCAACCTGCCCAATGGCGCGGGCTACATCTGCGTGAACAACAAGATGCCGGGCGTCACCGTGGACATGCTCGACTGGTGGTTCGCCTGGCACTCCTTGGCCGACATGCACTACGGCATCTGGTACCCGCCGGGCCACTACGGCATCGCCATCAGCGAGAAGAGCCGCAAGAAAGTGCTCGACCCGAACCTGCCGGTGAAAGAGAAGATCTACGGCCGCACCGACCACGTGAAGGAAGACGTGGGTACCGGCCTGGAGGACATCTTCATCTTCTTCTGCCATCCGGCGGAGATCGGCTTCGATATGGACCGATTCAACGCCCCCAACGCCGCCGCGGTGTATGGCGGCCATGGACTTGACACCCCTGTCGGTGCTGAGCCGTGGGCCATCCGGGCGCCGGCCATCATGTGCCACTTCATCCGGGAGATCCCCGGAGGCATCGAGTTCCGGTCCCGCTTCTGGATGGGCTACACGCTCATCGACAGGAAGCCGGTGTTCATGCTGCCCAGTGGTGTGAAGGTGCCGGAAGCGGCCGTCCAGGGCCTGGCCGAGCACAACGTGCGCGAGTACACGAACCTGCGAAACCTGCTGCCGGGCATCTACAAAGAGTTGGAAGGTAAGTGGGTGGTGTAGCGCCGGACCGGCTGCGCCGCGCGCGAACTGACGAATGGCAACGAAAAGGGGGCGGGACCCACAGGGCCCGCCCCCTTCGCTGTCTCTGAGGTCTTCGGGCCGGCCGATCCCGGCCGGCCGCGGCGGCTACTCCTCGCCGTGCCCCTCTTGGAGGCTGGCCCTGATGTGCAGCGCCAACGACCGCGCCGCCACTGCCAGAGGCCGCTCGTTGGAGTAGATGAGCTCCACGTCCCTGGTGACGTGCTCTTTAAGGGGGATGCTCACCAGACCGTCCATGGTCTCCGGCGACACGAACATCTTGGGCAGAAGGGCCACGCCGAGTCCCTGCCGGACGAGCGCTTTGGCGAGCTCCAGGTAGTTGGCCCGATACGGCACCTTGGGCTCGAAGCCCGCCCGGCGGCAGGCGTCCATGAGCAGGTTCGCGGTATTGAGCTGATGGCCGGGGAGCAGGAACGGCTCGTCGGCCAGCTCGGCAAGGGAGACGACCTTCTCGCCGGCCAGCCGGTGGTCAAGGCGGGTCACTAGCAGGATCTCCTCGGTGAGCAGGTGCATCATCGCCGCTCGGGAGGAACCCCACGCCGTGACGATGGCGCAGTCAAGCTCCCCGTTGAACACTCCCTCTTCGAGAAGGGTATCGTCCCGCTCGATGAGATCGAGGTGGATCTTGGGGTAGGCCTTGATGAACGACGCTAGGACGGGTGACAGCAGATAACCGAACACCGTCCCGGTGGATCCGACCCGCACCCGGCTGGAAACCATGCCTGCATGCTCACGCATCATGCGAGCAGCATCATCCGCTCGGGTGACAATGGCCTTGGCGAGCGGGAGGAGCAGTTTGCCGTCCGGGGTGCACTCCACGCGGCGCCCGTAGCGCTCAAACAGCCGCACGCCGAGTTCACCCTCTAAACGGGCAATTTGTCTGCTTATTGCAGGTTGAGTGAGATGCGCGAGCGACGCGGCTCGGGTAAAGCTGCGTACCTCGGCCACCGCAACGAACGATCTGAGTTGATCCAATTCCATTTCATTACAGACTGTAATGGAAAAGGAGAGCGATGCAAAGGGCCGAGTGAGCGCTCATTCAACTGCTTGCTGAGGATTATAGTGCGAGGTGTCACTGGCGCAAGAGGCGGGACATGAAGGGCGGGTTCGGCGAGCGGATCACCGACGACGCGGCCGCCCCAGACATCACGGTTCGGGGTAAGCTGGAATCGTTAGTGAAGCAAAACCATCGGCACCTACGACCGCGGAGCCGGTGGGTGCGTGGGCAGCGGCCGCTGATGCCGGGAGCGGGACCCGAGCGTGACAGACAAAGGGGGGCGATGAAGGTCTCGGTGGGGTTTCTCGGGATACTCCGGGATCAGTTGGGACAAAAGTGCCTGGACGTGGGACAGCGGCAGCGGCCGCTTCACCCCGCGCTTGGTCGTCTTCAGGAAGAATGCCCTCGGTAGGGTGGACCCGGACGGGCCTCTCCGCGACGGTGAGGAGATCCTTGTGTTCCCCCCACTGGCAGGCGGGTGAGCCAGCGCTTTTCTTTCTTTGAGGTTGTTATCCGATCCATCGGTGACCCAAGGGGGTGTGGTTCATGGACCACGAGAAGAAGATGCGGGCGGATGTCATCGTCATCGGCAGCGGCGCTTCGGGCCTGTGCGCTGCCCTGACTCTCAGCTATGGCGGTGCTTCGGTGCTCGTCTTCGAGCAGGAGGCGGAGCCGGGGGGCATGACCAATTTCGCGGAGGGCATGTTCGCGGTCGGTAGCCGTCTGCAGAAGAAGCACAAGGTGGGCCTCACCGTGGAAGAGGCGTTCAACGTGCACATGGAGGAGACGCACTGGCTGGCCAACCCGCGCCTGGTGCGGGCCTTCATGGACAAGACCGCCGACACCGTCGACTGGCTGGAGGCGCAGGGCGCCCAGTTCAGCGGGCTCTTCAACATCTCCCCCTTCACTCCGCGGGTGTGGCACCAGATGATCGGCTTCGGCAAGGAAGGGCTCATCAAGCCGCTCTTCGAAAACGCCCAGGCCCAGGACAACATCCAGATCCTGTTCGAGACCCAGGTCAAGCACCTGATCCTGGCCGGCGGCAAGGCGGCCGGTGTGGCGGCAGAGGACAAGGACGGCAACGCCATCTCCGCGACGGCGAAGGCGGTCATCATCGCCAGCGGCGGCTACCAGGACGATCAGGAACTGGTGGACAAGTACTGCCAGTCCGGCTTCACCCGCCCGGTGGTGCCGGCCCAGCAGGTGGGCTCCGGAGCGAAGATGGCCTGGGAAGCGGGTTGCGAGCCCTACGACATGGGCGTCATGCAGACCATCGTGCTGGTGCCGGAGGAGGACCTGCAGTCTCAGTTGCTGACGGCGGGCTTCCAGCCCCGCCTGTGGGTGAACACCCTGGGCGAGCGCTTCACCAACGAAGCCATGTGCTGGAAGTTCCCCATGGCTGGCAACGCCCTGGCGCGGCAGCCCGGGGCGGCCGCGTGGTGCATCTTCGACGACGAGTCCCGCGAGGTGATGAAGGAGCAGGGCGTCAACTACGTGCTGGGCGAGTTCTACGACATCCTCAAGAACCTGCCCGACATCGACGCCGAGTTCGAGCGGGGCATCGCCGCAGGGAAGGTCTTCAAGGGCGCCGCGCTGGACGAGCTTGCCGCGAAGATCGGCGTGCCGGCCGCGACGCTCAAGGCGTCGGTGGAGGAGTACAACGCCGCCTACGACGGGCAGTACGACCCGGTGTTCGACAAGGACCGCACGTATCTCGACCCCATCCGCAAAGGCCCCTTCTACGCGGTCAAGCTGGGGCTGGCGGCCTTCATGACCAATGGCGGCATCCGCATCAACCACAAGACCGAGGTGCAGAAGGAAGACCGGTCGGTCATCCCCGGGCTGTACGCGGCGGGCTGCGCGGCCGGCGGCATCCTGGGCGACACCTACGAGGTTTCCACCACCGGTGGCTCTCTGGCCTTCGCCGTCAACAGCGGGCGCATGGCCGGTGAGAGCGTGCTCCAATACCTGGGCAAGTAGCCCCGGGACGCGATCCCCGGGAGGAGACGATCCGCATGGATGACGCCACTCGCGAACTGGCCCAACTGGCCACCGACAGGCCGGCCGTGCTGCGCGACCTCAAAGCCGCAGGCAAGAAGATCGTGCCGTACATCGGCCACTTCGTGCCCGAACCGTTGCTCTACGCCGCCGGCGTGGAGCCCTATCTCATCTGCAGGGGCGGCGAGCCGGAACCGCCCGAAGCGGTGCTGGACGACATGCTCCGTTTCCTCAACCCCCTGGCTCGGTCGATGGCCGGCTTTCACCTCATGGGCCTCGACCCCGTCCTGCCTCTCGCCGACCTCATCGTCGCCAGCCAGCCGGAGTGCCACACCCAGCGGATGGCCGAGTATCTCGAACTGCAGGGCTTCCCGGTGTTCAAGGTGGGCATCCCGCCCAACTGGGACCGCGCCTACGCCGGCGAGTACTACTTCACCGAACTGGAGCAGCTCAAGGCCAAGCTCGAGGAACTCACCGGTAAGCCCATCGCCGACGAGGCGGTGCGCGAGTACATCGGGTACTTCAACCAGATCAACGCGCTGCTCCGCCGCATCGACGCACTCCGCAAGAAGGACGCGCCTCCCCTCGGCGGGTACGACTTCATCCACCTGAACCACCAGTCGTTCTTCGTGGAGCCGCAGGTAGCTATCGAGAAGCTCACGGCCATCGCCGATAGTCTCGAAGGCGCGCCCGGCAAGTTCGCGGCCAAATCCCCCCGCATCCTGCTGGCCGGCCATGCCGTGGCCGTCGGCGACTACTTGATGATGAAAGGCTTGGAGGATGCCGGCGCGGTGATCGTCACCGAGATGATGGACGAGGGCATGCAGTGGTACCGCTGGGACACCGCTGTGGAGGGCGACCCGCTGCGCAACCTGTGGCGGGCCAAGTACCTGGACAAGGTGCCGGTGAACATCTTCCAGCCTGCGTGGAAGGTCCGCTTCGAGCACATGAAGGAGCTCATCGCCGACTACCGCGTGGACGGGGTGGTCTGGTACCAGCTGATGTACGACGAGATCTACGACATGGAATGCACCGTTGTCACCAAGTGGCTGCGTGAGATGAAGGTGCCGCTCCTCAAGCTGGAGACCTCGTACGAGTACTCCCGGGAAGCCACCGGGCCGCTCAACACCAAGATCGAGAGCTTCGTCGAGAGCCTGAGGAGAGGTAGATAGCCATGGCCAACACAGCCTACGAAGCGTTCCTCGAACTCGGCGACTTCCACGGTAAGGAACGGCAGGAGCTCCTACCGCGCTGGATCGAAGCGGCCACCCGGCTCGGCCTCACCGAGAAGGACGTGGAGTACGCGGTCAACGAGTTCATCCCCGAGATGTGGGACCTTCAGTACCTGGGGATACGGAAGATGATCGGGGCGATGACCCTCGAGGCCATCGACCACGCCCATCTGAAAGAGCACAAGGCCAACGGGGTGAAGTTGGTCTATGGGATCATCCCGGCCATCCTCACGCCGTACCAGGCGGTCAAGAAGGCCGGTGGGGACAAGGTGTTCGTGAGCTTCCCCGACATGTGCATCATGAACTTCCTGCAGCCGCTCTTCCACAAGGGCGCCCCGCTCTTCGAGCTGGCCGAGACGTCCGGGCTCACCTACGGCTGCCGCCACTGCGCACTCAACAAGCTGCGCATCGGACTGCGCCTGCGTGATGTGGTGCCGGCGCCGCACGTCCAGTGGTCCTTCGGGCTGGTCTGCGACGAGGCCACCAAGGTGGACGAGTACATCAACTGCCTCTACGACGACGAATGGTTCGCGGTGATCACCCGGATGCCGCACGACACGATGATGGGCGAGGTGGACGACGAGATCCCCGAACGCGTCGCCTATCTGGCGAACGCCTTCCGTGACGCCTATGAGGAAGTACAGCGCGTCACCGGTGTCACCGTGAAAGAGGAGCATATCGCCGGGGCTCTGGACGACTTCCAACGCTACCTCATGAAGACCGACGTGCTCATCCGTGCGGTCGCCGACGCCGATCCGCAGCCGCTGCGCGGCTCTGCGTTGGTGAACTTCTGCCACCCGTTCTCCATGCCGTTCAACACCGGCATCGAGCACATGGAAGATGCGCTCGACACCATGATCGAGGAAGTGAAAGCCGAAGTGGCCGCCGGCCGGGGCATCTACCCGAAGGGCGCTCCCAAGGTTGGCTCCTACTTCGTGCCGTACGCCGTCCCGTGGGTGGACAAGGTCTTCATGGACAACGGCGTGGCGACCGCGTCCAGCCTTACGATGATCGCGTCGGACAAACAGCTCATCCCGCCGAGCGGCAACGACCTGTACCAGAACATCGCGGAGCAGTGGCTGCGGATGGTGTTCGGGATGGGCTGCCACGTGGAGATCGACACCTGGATCGAGAAGGTGAACCGTGCCAAGCCGGACGCCCTCTTCATGGGCTTCTTCGACTACGACCGCTGGCTCGGCCAGATGCACAAGATGGGCGCCCGCGCGGTGGAGAAGGCCACCGGTGTGCCGACGTTCTACATAGAGGCCGACTTCTTCGACGACCGGGACTACAGCCGGGAGGCGTTGCGGACCCGCATCGAGAGCATCAGCCAGGTGATCAAGATGCGCCAGGCGGCGAAGGCCAACGCGGCGCTTCGCGCCGCGGCCCCTGCTGTTGCTGCACCCATAGCCGGAGCGGAAGGGACGGCATAGTGTGAGTGACGCGCTGGATAGCGCGACGGCGGCGCCAGGCTCCACCGGCGCCGCGCTTTTCGCCGGGGTGGACATCGGTTCCACCACGACCAAGGCGGTGGTCGTAGACGGCGCCGGGACGGTGCTGGGCTTCACCATCATCGACACCAAGCACGACCGGGACGAGAGCGGAGAGGAGGCGCTGGCGGGCGCGCTGGCCAGCGCCGGCAAGACCGACGCCGATCTCACCCTCGTGGCTTCCACCGGCTACGGCCGCCGGTCGTTCAAGCGCACGCAGAAGGTGCTGCCCGAGATCGTCTGCCACGCCCGCGGCACCGAGCACCTGCACCCGGGCGTGAAGACCATCATCGACGTCGGCGGACAGGACAGCAAGATCATCGCCGTGGGCGACTACGGCACCGTCGAGATGTTCGAGATGAACGACCGCTGTGCCGCCGGCACCGGCCGCTTCTTCGAGGTCCTCAGCAGGCGACTGCTGAGCGTGCCCATGGAAGAACTGGGGCCGTTGGCGCTTCGGTCCACCAAGCCGGTCTTCCTGAGCAGCGTCTGTACCGTGTTCGCCGAGTCGGAGATCATCTCCCACCTCTCCGCCGGCACGCCGGCAGAGGACATCGCCCTGGGCATCCTCGAATCCATGGCGAAGCGGGTGGTGTCGATCGGCCGGCAGGCGCATATCGACTACCGGCAGCCGGTGGTGCTCACCGGCGGCATCGCTCTCAACGTGGCTGCGGCCCGCGCCTTCGCCGACCAACTCGGCATGGACGTGGTGCTGCTCGAGAACCCGCAGATGCCGGCCGCCCTGGGAGTAGCGCTCATCGCGCTGGACGACCTCGTGGCCGAGGCCAGCGCGGGGCCGACATATCCCTGACCGATCCGAAGGCTGTGAGAATATGAAGTTGGGCGGCGTCGCCCGGGGGTCCAGAAGTGCAAGGAGCAAAGCATGAGCAAGAAGGCGAGAGCGGCGGTCGTCTACGAGCCGGAAGGCAAGTTCGCCATCGAGGACGTCGAACTGGACGACCTCCACGCGGGTGAGGCCTATGTCAAGATCGAAGCTGTCGGGGTGTGCCACACCGACATGAACATGCAGTTCCTGCTCGGCATGCCAGCTGTGGTGGGGCATGAGGGCACCGGGGTCGTGGAAGAAGTGGCTCCCGGCGTGGAGTACGTCAAACCCGGAGACCGGGTGATCATCTCCTGGCCCACCTGCGGCACCTGCCCCAAATGCATCGTCGGCCGCCTGGATATCTGCGAGCGTCAGTTCCCTCTCAACTTCGGCGGCAAGCGAGCGGACGGCACGCCCACGATCAAGCTCAAGGGCGAATGGGTCCACGGCTCGTACTTCCAGCAGTCGTCGTTCGCCACCCACGTCGTGGTGCCGGTGAGCAGTCTCATCAAGGTAGATGACGACATCCCGGCAGAGGTCCGGGCGGCGATGCCCTGCGGCATCATGACCGGCTCGGGCGCCGTAGTGAATGCACTGGAACTGGGGCCGAAGGACGATCTGGTGGTGTTCGGCGCCGGCGCGGTGGGGCTGAGCGCCATCATGGCGGCGAAGGTCTCGGGTGTGTACCCGCTGGTGGCCGTGGATGTGCATCCGCAGCGCCTGCAACTGGCGATGGAATTGGGCGCAACCCACGCCTTCAACGCTCGAGAGGACGACGTGGCCGCCCGGCTGGCGGAGCTCCGCCCCGCCGGGTTCAAGTGCGCCATCGACACCTCGGCCAAACAGAGCTCCATCACCACTGCCGCCCAGTGTCTGGGTTCCGGAGGCGCCTTCGGGATCGTCGCCGTGCCCGAGGCGCAGCTCCCCGACTTTTCCGTGGGCACCCTCATGTTCCCCAAAGGTATCCGGCTGCAGTTCATCCTGGCCGGCTCGTCCACGCCGCGGCTGTTCCTGCCGCAGCTGATCGAGTGGTACAAGATCGGCCGCTTCCCGGTGGATCGTCTGGTGAAGACCTTCGCCTTCGAGGAGATCAACGAGGCGTGGGCCGAATCAGTCGCGGGCCGGGCGGTCAAGCCGGTGCTGTTGATGAGCTAGGGGGGCCGGCTCCGCCGGCCGGCGCGCGGGCTTCGCGCCGCGCGCCTGCGGCGAAGGCGCGGCCGCCGCGAAGCTGCGGCTCATAGGCCCCGGTCTCCGGACCGGGGCCTTTTCCTTATCGCGGGAAGCCGCTTACCATGCAATTGAGTAATACTTGTTGATCCTGATGCAAACTGCGAAGCGGCGGCGTCCATTCGGAGCCGGCCGGGCTATAGTGGTGACAGCCCGTTCGGCTTGACGGGCTTTTGCACGCGCGAATATGGGTTCGCTGGAGTGATAGCGAAAGGTGGTCAGTGAAGGTGGAAGGGATGAAACAGGACCTCATCCGTCTCGTCGGGGACGGCAACGTCCTTGACGATCCGGTGATTACCGAAGCTTATGCGAAGGACGAGAGCTTCGTCCTCTCCATCAAGCCCAAACTGGTAGTCCGCCCGGGCAGCGAGGCCGAGGTTCAGGCCGTCGTCGAGTGGGCAAACGAGACCGGCACTCCGCTCGTCCCGGTGAGCTCCGGCGCCCCGCACTTCTACGGCGACACCGTTCCCAGCGTGCCCGGCGCCATTATGGTGGACCTCAGCCGCATGACCAAGATCCTGCGCATCGACCGGCGCAACCGCATGGTGGTGGTCGAGCCCGGCGTGACGTACGCGCAACTCCAGCCGGAACTGGCCAAAGAGGGCATGCGCGTCACTCCGCCTCTCTTCCCGCGGGCCAACAAGTCGGTCGTAGCGAGCCTGCTCGAACGGCAGCCCACCCTCATCACCCGCTACAACTACTCGCTCCCCGAGCCGCTCCGCAACTGCGGGGTCATCTGGGGCAGCGGGCAGCGGTTCATGACAGGCGATGCGGGCTGGGGGCCGGCGGACCTGGAAGCCCAGTGGGCCTCGGGCGGCCGGCAGGTGGACCCGAAAGGTCCCATCCAGACCGACTTCTACCGTCTACTCACCGGGGCGCAGGGCGCCTATGGCATCGTCACCTGGGCGTCGGTGAAGTGCGAACTGGTCGCCGATCCTAAGAAACTGCTCTTCGTCATGGCGCCCACGCTGGACGATCTCGTCGACTTGACCCAACGCATCGTGCGCATCCGCGTGGCCGACGAGATCTTTGTCGTGAACAGCGCCTACCTGACCGCGCTGGTCGGCAAAGACGCTTCCGACGTAGCTGATCTGCGCGATGCTCTCCCGGCCTGGACGCTGGTGATGGGGGTCGGCGGCCGGGCGCTCTTCCCCGAAGACCGCATGGCCGTGGCCGAGAAGGACATCGCAGAGGCGGTGGCGGCCTCGGGCAAGCGGCTGCTCCCGGCCATCCCCGGCCTGGCGACCTCCAGGGTGGAAGAGGCGGTGTACGGGCTGTACGACGGGGCGGCGACTGCGGATGGCGCCGCTCACTGGAAGCTGCGCGACAAGGGCGGTGTGGCTGACATCCTCTTCCACACTCCGCTCGACAAGGCGGCTGGCTATCTGGCCACCATGCTCGATACGGCGGTAGCCCACAAGTACCCGGTGGGGGACGTCGGTGTGTATCTGCAGCCCCAGCACCAGGGCGTGGCCTATCACATGGAGTTCAGCCTGCCGTATGCGAAGGATGACGAGCACGACGCCGGCAAGGCCCGCGCTCTCTTCACCGCCGTGAGCAACAGGCTCATCAGCGACGGCGCTTACTTCTCCCGCCCGTACGGCGAGTGGGCCGATCCGGTCTACAACCGGGACGCCGCCGGCCGTGACGCGCTGCGCACGGTCAAGAAGATCGTCGACCCGAACAACGTGCTCAACCCCAGCAAACTCTGCTTCTGAAAGGCTGCTGGAAGGTGACGCCTCGCCGGTGGAATGCGATGGGTATGTGCGAGAGACAGACGCAGGGAGCGGGAATAGCAGCGCTATTGCCGCGACCGAGGACACAGTATCGCGCCGCCCAGTGCGTTCCGGCGGCCGGGGCTTCGTCATTCAGCAGCCTCATAAAAAGGCTTGGAGAAGAGGAGTAGCCACGATGGCACTTGAAGATTATCGAGCGGACGCGATGCGGTGTAACCGCTGCTCGTACTGCAAATGGGTCCCCCAGGACCGTATCAAGAGCTGGGAGTTCGCCAAGGGTTGCCCGAGCGTCGACTACCGGCACTTCCACGCTTATTCCGGCGGCGGCCGCATGGTCGCGCTGCTGTCCCTCACCGATGGGCGCAGTGGGATCACCGACGAACTCGTGGACGTCGTCTACGAGTGCACGCTGTGCGGCAACTGCGACGTCAGCTGCAAGGTGTGCCGCTACGACATGCACATACTGTCGGGCGCCAAGGAGTTCCGGTACTACTTGAACCAGAAGGGCGTCGTGCCGGCGGCTTACCCGGGCGTCATCGCCAAGCTGCGCGACACCGGCAACATGGCCGGGGCCCCGCAGGCCAAACGTGCCGACTGGGCCGAAGGCCTGGGCCTGAAGACGCTGGGCGCCGGCACAGACAAGGCCGAAGTCCTGTTCCACGCCGGCTGCCTCTATTCGTTCAACCCGGCGCTGTGGAACGTCGTGCAGGCGTCAGCGCGGGTGCTGGCCAAGGGCGGCCTCGACTTCGTCATCGACAGTGACGAAGGCTGCTGCGGCGGCAAAGCCTACGACATGGGCTACCGCGACGACTTCGAGACGGCCGCCAAGGCCAACCTGGAGAAGTGGGCGGCCGCCGGCGTCAGGACCATCGTCACCCCATGCGCCACGTGCTTCTGGACGTTCAAGCGGCTCTATCCCCAGGTGGCCGGCGACGACCACGGCCTCGAGATCCTCCACACCACCCAGGTGGCCGACCGGCTCATCAAAGAGGGCAAGCTCGAGCTCACCAAGCCGGTGAACATGAAGGTGACCTATCACGACCCATGCCACCTCGGCCGGCAGGGCGAGGACTATGTGCCCTGGCATGGCGAGGAAGCCAAGATCTTCGGCCAGGCAGTGGTCTACGATCCGCCGCGCCCCCGCTACAGCGGCGCCTTCGGCGTCTACGAACCGCCGCGTGACGTGCTCAAGGCCATCCCGGGCGTGGAACTGGTGGAGATGGAGCGCACCAAAGAAGCGGCCTGGTGCTGCGGCGGCGGCGGTGCAGTCCCGCAGGCCTACCCGGACTTCGCCGACTTCACCGCAGCCAAGCGGCTGGACGAAGCCCAGACCACCGGCGCCGAAGCCATCGCCACCGCGTGCTCCAGTTGCAACCGCATCCTGGGGAGCGCCAAAGCGAGCGACGGCGGCACGATGAAGACCATCGACGTGCTCGAGCTCGTCGAGCAGGCTCTGTAGAGAGGAGGGACCATGGCACTTTCAACTGAAGCGTACGAAGCCCTCCAGGCCATCGTCGGCGAGAGGAACGTCACCCGCGACCCGGCCATACTCGACGGCTACGCCGTTGAGATGCTGGCCGAACTGGTTCGGCCGGATTGCAGCCACTACATGCCGCGCGCGGCCGCCATCGCCATGCCGGCGTCCACCGAAGAGGTACAGGCCATCGTCAAGGCGGCCAACAAGTACAACTTCGGGGTCAAGCCGCACGGCACCGGCTGGTACCACTGGGCGTCCGCGATGTACGACGAGGGCGGCCGCTACGGCGACGAGAAGGACACCGTCCAGCTCGACATGCGGCGCATGAACAAGATCGAGATCGACGAGAAGAACGGCATCGCCATCGTGGAGCCGTACGTCATCCACGCGCAGCTCCACGCTGAAGCCATCAAGCGCGGCTGGACCTGCAACATCATCGGCGCAGGGTCGTCCTGCTCCGTGGTCGCGGCCACCTGCGCCTACTCGGGCATCGGGGCCGGCACCATGTGGATGGGTGGCAACGCCGAGAACGTCTTGGGGATGGAATGGGTCACGCTCAGTGGCGAGATCGTGCGGAATGGCTCGCTCGGCTCGGGCGACGGGTGGTTCTGCAGTGAAGGACCCGGCCCCAGTGTTCGCGGCATCATGCGCGGTACTCTGGGGAGCCGCGGCGGCATGGGCGTCTACACCAAGTGCGCCGTGCGTCTGGCCCATTGGCCCGGCCGCACCGACTGGCCTGTCTACGGGACTGTGCCGGCCTACCGCCTGCCCGTCGACGAGACCTTCCGCGCCTACACGGTAGCCGTCCCCACTTGGGATGCCTGGACGGACCTTTATTACGAGATCTACGACAACGAGATCGGCTTCACCTCGCATCGCCAGTACAACCTGGCCGGCGCCGAGCTCGCCCCGGCGTTCTGGCTCATGTACAACGATGCCACCAAGCAGCTGAGCGACCTGCCGGAGATGCTCAAAGAGCCGGGCATGGACGAGCTGCGCGAGGAGATGCGCATCTCCCTGCAGATCGTCCTGGCCGGGCGCAGCAAGGCCGACATCGAACTGCAGGACAAGATCCTGGACAAGATCCTCGAGGAAGTGGGCGGCTGGAAGGTCGAGAAGTACTGCACTCCCGAGATGTCCGAGTTCACCAACATGTA
>Ga0182021_10005631_pt1 | contig 14856 bp, 15 predicted proteins | sample 612E3MmetaG_FD_120493 | JGI IMG/M metagenome (GOLD analysis project Ga0182021, IMG submission 120493) | Permafrost microbial communities from Stordalen Mire, Sweden - 612E3M metaG (Illumina Assembly) | ecosystem: Environmental > Terrestrial > Soil > Wetlands > Permafrost | place: Sweden... | reverse complement strand
TGCAACAAGCCAAATTATTTACCGCCGCTGTTGGTGTAACCGGAATTGTGTTAACGAAACTTGATGGCACAGCAAAAGGCGGTATTGTGCTTGCCATTAGTCATGAAATGAAATTGCCGGTAAAATTTATCGGTGTTGGAGAATGTATTGATGACCTCCAGCCATTCGACCGCCGCGTGTTCGTCGATGCGCTGTTTGAGCGTAGTGAAATTGCAGGCAATTAATTATTCCATGTCGTCTAAAATTCACATACTGACTCCTGAATTATCAAACAAAATTGCTGCTGGCGAAGTTGTTCAGCGTCCGGCCTCGGTAGTGAAGGAACTGATTGAGAACTCGCTCGATGCCAAAGCAACGTGCATCAGCATCCTGGTGAAAGATGCTGGAAAAGCATTGATCCAAGTTGTGGATAATGGCGAGGGAATGTCGGAACAAGATGCGTCTTTATCATTTCGAAGGCATGCGACAAGCAAAATTCGTTCGGCCCGCGATTTAGAAGAGATTCAGACGCTCGGTTTTCGCGGAGAGGCATTGGCATCGATTACGGCGGTTGCCCAAGTGGAACTCAAAACACGTTCTGAATCGGATGACCTTGCCACGTATCTCCGAATTGAAAGTGATGAAGTAAAAGAAAAGACTAAGTCAGCACTTGAATGCGGAACGAGCATTACTGTTCGTAATCTTTTTTATAATACTCCTGCCCGCCGCAACTTCCTTAAGACCCGGCACACAGAATTAAAGAATATCACTGACGCTGTTATACGGATGGCCGTTGCGTATCCAGAAGTCGAATGGTTCTATACAAGCGATGATGAAGTGATATTCGATTTGAAATCGAATTCGATTGAAGGAAGAATGGCAGCCCTTTTTGGGAAAGCCATATACCGATCGATGGTAAAATTTGGAGATATGAATGACCTCATGACGGTCAGTGGGTTCCTTGGCAAACCGAACTTTGCACGTAAGAGCCGCGCTGAACAGTTCGTATTTATGAACCGGCGATTTATCTTTAGCAAGATGATCAATCATGCAGTCTTTCAAGCGTATGAACATTTGTTGGAAAAGGGTTCTTTTCCGTTCTTTATGCTGAACCTCACTCTTGATCCGCGAAAGGTTGATGTCAATGTTCATCCGACAAAAATGGAGGTAAAATTTGAGGATGAATCAAGCGTCTATCGGATGATCCTGTCGGTTGTGCGAAGAGCGCTTGCGGAGAATGATTTGGTACCATCGGTGTCGTTCACAGATGGAAATGCAATATCACCGATTGATGCCAAACTCCAATTTGATAGTCAGGGATGGAAAAAGGCAATGGAGACTCAGATGGGTGCACCTGTCTTTCCTATTGGTACTAGTGCGCGTCCGGGTGACCCAAAAGTACCGATGACACCGAATATTATCGGTCTCGATGAATTAAAGCCGTCCGCCCTAAATTCTGAAGCATCCTTACTATTCAATAACTCTTCGTCAGCGAACAAGAGAATTCTTTCTCAGCGAACAGCGGATGATCCATCCCTATCGCAAGAAAGTAAACCCATTTGGCAGGCGCACAACAAGTACATTATCTCTCAGATTCGCAATGGATTAATGATTATTGATCAACACGTTGCCCACGAGCGAATTCTTTATGAACGTGTACTATCGAATTTCGAAAACAGCTTGCCCTCAATCCAGCAGTTGTTGTTTCCCGAAACGATTGAGGTAAGCACAAGCGACTATTCGTTGGTGAATGAGCTGCAAACACACCTTAAAAGTCTTGGTTTTGATATAAAATTATTTGGTAAAAATACCGTAGTCATTGAGGGGATTCCTGCTGATGTTCGTATTGGGAATGAAAGGAAAATCTTGCAGGATGTGTTAGATGAGTTTAAAAACAACGAACATACTGGTATTTCTGATGTACGCGATAATCTGGCAAAATCTTTCGCATGCAAAGCAGCAATCAAAGCTGGTGATAAGCTGAATGTTACTGAGATGGTAGTACTGATTGAACATCTGTTCCTCACCAAGATGCCATTTGTTTGTCCGCATGGGAGACCAGTGATCGTAAAGATTCCACTCGAAGAACTTGATAAACGATTTGGCCGAATGTGATTTTATTTTTTTGAAAAGGACAAAATTACTTTGCCGAGAGGAGGATGGGCAATGAAAAATAATATCATCAATGCCTTCAAAATAATACGCCCAAGCCAATGGCTAAAGAATGTATTTCTTTTTGCCCCACTGATTTTTGCAAAACATCTTTTCGATGTATCATACATTTGGCGGGAAATACTTGCATTTAGCGGATTCTGTCTCGTCTCGAGTACCATCTACGTTTTTAATGATATTCTTGATCGCGAAGCAGACAAGCTACACCCGATTAAGCGGAATCGTCCGTTTGCGTCAGGTGCAATCGGTATGTCACAGGCTTTTACCATTATTGTCGTTCTTTTGGTGCTAATAGTTTTCTTGGTACCGCATCTCAACTTGTATTTTTGGTATACGGTCATCCTCTATGGGCTTCTGAATATCGCATATTCTTTTGGATTAAAACGAGTGGTACTAGTAGATGTGTTCATTATTGCTGCAGGATTTATGCTGCGTGTACTCGCCGGTGTGTTTGCCATCGAAGTAGAGATTTCCTCTTGGTTAGTTCTTTGTACGCTTTTTGTATCAGTATTCCTTGCGGTTTCTAAACGGCGTGGTGAGTTAATACTTAGTTCAACCAGCGAGTCCTTTGATGCCAGACCAGTTCTCAAACAATACAACCTCGTGTTTATGGATCAGATTATGACTATAGCAGCATCTGGGATGGCAATCTCCTATGCATTATATACAGTCGCTGATCGCACAGTGAAGACATTTAAAACAGAGAATCTTATTTTTACGACGGTATTTGTCTTGTTTGGTATTTTTCGATACATTTTTCTCATGCTGGATAGAAAAAGCGATGATAATCCGATGCATTTGCTTTTAAGTGATGCGCCGATGATTGTAAACATTATGATATGGTTCCTTGTGTGCGTCGTTATTATTTATTCTCATATTTAAATATACTGGATATCCTCGTATGAAGTTTCCTGAACCAAGATCACTCCAAAAAATCACAGGTCTACCAAGAAGCTCTTCCAAAGTTGCTGTTGTGAAGACAACTCCCCAAACAGTACTGCAAGACTTGCAGCGTGCTATGGAAATGGCTGGAATGAAGAACGCTCTCAAATCCGGTGTAACGACAATACTCAAAGACAATATCTCTTGGCATTTTCCTTTTCCTGGAGCTAATACAACACCATGGCAGATGGAAGGGACGATTCTCGGTTTGAGAGAAAGCGGCTTTAACGATGTTGTATGTGTGCAAAATAAGACCGTTGTAACTGATGCATTTAAAGGCGAAGATTTAAATAAATACTCGGCGGTATTTACAAAATATCAAATTCCTGTCTTGTTTAACTTTCATGAAAAAGATATGACATGGGTCGAATTCAAGCCGAAGAGTCCGTTGCTTGTGCTTGATCAGATATTCTATGAGGGAATTCGTATACCAAATTATTTCTTCGGAAAAAACATTGTTCACTTGCCGACTATCAAATGTCATATCCATACAACAACAACAGGTGCAATGAAGAATGCGTTTGGCGGATTGCTCAATACGCATCGTCATTATACTCATACGTGGATCCATGAAACACTGGTCGACCTGCTGGCGATACAGAAAGAAATTCATCCCGGAATTTTCGCTGTTATGGACGGCACGACTGCCGGTAACGGACCGGGGCCGCGAACAATGTATCCGGAAGAAAAGAATATAATTCTTGCAAGCGCTGATCAAGTGGCAATTGATGCTGTCGCAGCAAAGATGATGGGATTTGATCCTCTTTCGATTCGGTATATTAATTTGGCTCATCAAACCGGATTGGGGTGCGGTGATCCGCGGGAAATAGAAATCATTGGAGAGGATGTGTCACATGTCAATTGGAATTTCTCAGTAGGAACAAATGCCGTCAAGTTTGCCGCAAGCATATTCTGGTTCGGTCCGTTAAAGAATCTGCAAAGCTTCTTTTTCCGGACACCGTTTGTCTATCTGTTTATACTCGCATCAGAGGTTTATCATGATTATTACCGGTGGCTCTTGAAGGATCGGCCGGTTTTTAGAAAATGGCTTAAACAGACACAGTGGGGAAAGTTGTTCGCTTCGTATCCTCCTATCGAGTAATTGTTGTTTGATGATATGCAGATGACTCTTCGTACTCGTGCAGAATTATATTTGCTTTCCATTACGGTTGTTTGGGGAAGCACATTTGTTCTGACAAAGTTTGTTTTAGAAAATACATCTCCCTTTGTATACATCTCCATTCGATTCACTATTGCATCGTTGTTCATCGCAGGAGTATTCTTTCGGAGATTACGAGTAATCTCAAAGGATGCAATCACGAAGGGTGCTATTCTTGGTGTCTTGCTCTTTGCCGGTTTTGCTCTACAAACTGTGGGATTAAAATACACAACTGCGTCTAAATCTGCATTTGTTACAGGCCTCATGGTTGTGTTCACACCTTTGTTTCAATTGATCATTGAACAAAAGTCGCCCAAGACTGGCAATATCATTGGTGTCATTTTGGTTGCAATTGGTCTATTCTTTTTAACCTCCCCGAAAGGCTCGGAGTTCAATATCGGAGATGAACTCACTCTTATGTGTGCCGTGCTCTTTAGTTTCTATACAGTCTATCTAAGTATCTTTGGTAAGGAACATGACCCTGCACATTTGACTTTTATACAATTTGTTTTAACTGCATTGCTTTCGGCGCTGGCTATCCCTTTTTTGGAAACAGCATACATGAATATCAATCGTAATTTTTTTATCTGTATAGCCTATTTAGCTGTTATGCCAACAGTCGTAGCATTGTACGTTATGGCGAAGTATCAGAAATATACTACGCCGACACGGAGCGCTGTGATTTATTCGATGGAACCACCTTTTGCGGCATTATTTGCTTTTGTTTTTATTAATGAACAAATAGGCTTGATTGGGATTGTTGGAGGAGTATTGATTCTCTTGGGGCTAATCGTATCGGAATCATCGGACATCATTTTTAAGCGAAAACCGAAGAAACGGCGCAAGCAAATCTTTGTCTGACATAACGATTTTGTAATTGTGTCAAGAGCAAAACATAGTATTTTTTAAAGGAGAAAAAATGGTTCAATCAGTACTTGCGAAATTCAAAACCAAAAACTATATTAAATATAGATGAAATTGGGGTATAAATATTTTATTGCTACTGCCATTCTGTTGATTGCTCTAACAAGAATGGTATTCGCTCAAAACAATCCTATTATAACAAAAGTCGAATCTTTCGATGGTTATATTAGGGTCGAATGGACGATTACTTCAGAAGCGGGCATCGATCATTATGAAGTATGGAGAAGCAGTGGAAGTTCCATTCCTCTCTGTATCGGAGTCGTGCAGCATGGATTTTTTTACTTAGATGATAAAACCGGTTTGTATAAGACGGAAGATCAATATTTTAACTATCAAGTGAAAGCTGTAGGAGGTCCCAATGGGCCTGTCCAAGGATTGAGTGAAATTAAGGGAATACGGTTCAGCACGAGTTCAACCGCGAAGCGCACATGGGGCAGTATTAAGGCGATGTTCCGATAATCTATTATTTATAAAGAATCTTGAATAAGCGAGCTTGATGCATCGCTTTTTTTGTTTTTGGACCTCGTTATGAGACCTTTCATTCTTGCATCTCAATCACCTCGTAGAAAAATTCTGCTGAAACAGATTGGGTTAAAGTTTCGTGTTATCCCGAGTCATGTTTCGGAAGTGCTATCTCCCAACCAATCACCTCGTGATAATGCAAAACGCATTGCGATCGATAAGGCTTCAGAGGTTGCATCCCGTCTGCGAAGAGGGGTTGTAATCGGAGCAGATACGATTGTTGTGCTCGATCACCATATCCTCGGCAAGCCGACGTCCAAAGATGATGCAAAGCGGATGTTGAAACTATTGAGTGGGCGTGAACATTCGGTATACACCGGCTTTGCTTTGATCGATGTAGAATCGAAGAAACACATGGAAGGAGTGGAAGAAACAAAAGTACGATTCCGTATGCTGGACGATAAAGAAATTGTCTCTTATATCGATTCAGGATCGCCGATGGACAAGGCAGGCTCATATGGAATTCAAGATGATTTTGGAGCCGTCTTTGTCGAAAAAGTGAATGGATGTTTTTATAATGTTGTTGGATTTCCTCTTGCTCGTTTCTATTTGACACTACAACGATTTATTGCTTCCTTGGAATTGCAAAGTAAAACGAAAATATAACCATGAAACGAAAGATACGAGTTCTTATTGCCAAAGCCGGATTGGATGGCCATGATCGTGGGGCGAAGGTCGTTGCTGCAGCTTTGCGGGATGCTGGATTTGAAGTGATTTACTCGGGACTCCGCAAGACAGTGGAAGCGATCGTGGAATCCGCGTTGCAAGAAGATGTCGATGTGATCGGCGTAAGCCTATTGAGCGGCGCGCATATGACGATCTTTCCTAAAATGCTGCAGCTGATGAAAACGAAAGGGATGGAGGATGTGCTTCTCTTCGGCGGTGGAACCATTCCTCAAAAAGACATTCAAGAATTGAGGAATATAGGAGTAGGCGAGCTCTTTACATCGGGGACTGCAACCGAAGACATCGTCCGTTATCTGCATACATGGACTGTGAACCACCAACGTTAGTCATCGCAATCACTGGGTAAATAAAAAACCCATCGAGATAAAATATTTGATGGGTTTTGCAATAGGAAAGATCTCTTAAGTGATCTTTACGACTTTAACAGCCTGCAAACCTTTTTGTCCCGTTTCAACTTCGAATTCTACTTTATCACCTTCCTTGAGCGTCTTGTAGCCGTCTCCGCTGATGGATTTATAATGCACGAATACGTCTTCACCAGTTTCTCGTTTGATGAAACCGAATCCTTTTGAATTATTGAACCATTTGACTGTACCCTGTTCCATACAGGTTCGTCCCCTTAATACATTGAACATTACACCATTACTTTGTCTTTCAACGAAAAAGGTGTATCGGAGACTACACCTTTATTGCTCAACCCTAACACAATTCCTAAGTGAGTCGATTTATTTGAAACACACAACAAGTTCACCAGAGGTATGTGATAGTGAAAAACAAATTACGATGAAACAAAACCAGTGTATTGAATTACTTCAGAATATTACAATTTGGTGTATTAAAATGCAAGTGTAGATGGTGGGTTTTTTTGTTTTATCGAATTATTCTTCTTCGGCCAGCCAAATACCGTAATCCTCGGTGTCCGGTTTACCCTCTCCTATTTCCGGTGCTACTTTATGTTCAAGAATGCGGATGCCTTCATCAGAAAAACCGAATATATCATCTAAAGAAAGAATGCGATCGAGTGCTGTTGGTTCAAAAAATTCCCGAAACTTATTTATTGCTTCATGAAGCTTCGCAAAGTAATAAGCCGTGTTTTCATCGGCTCCCAGAGGGTCCCATTCTTCAAGTAAACGTGATGAAAGAGCGATATCGACATTCGTCTCAGTTCCGGAAATATAGTATGAGATATTAGTATTTGCTTTGACAAAGAAGCTTGAACGAATTGCTGCTTCCAATGCTGGAGAAGGAGTGATCCGGCCAGCAGCAATTTCGTTCTGATATGTCTCCGTGTCCATACGTACAAATTCTGTTTTACAGAAATCCATGGGAATCCAATTGTGTCTTACAATTTGAGTATAAACGGTTGCGTAGATATGATGTAATCGTGTCAGATCGTTCATGAGTATGCATTCAATGAATCGGTGGATGAATATTCTCAAATAGCGTTCCATACCGCGTGATATGAGGCTATTGCCTTTGATGAGGACATTGTTGTTTTGATCAAGTACTGCATAATTGCTCTTCCTGTAACTGAGGATCTTTTTATAATGACGTGATGGTTTAAGGATGATGCCGCTGGGGAGCGTGTTCGAGAGCCGATCTATGAATTTATTTTGGTTCGCTTCACCGATAATATTATCCGGCATGAGAAGAAAAAATCCTCGATCATCAGATTGGATGATGGTGGCATTAAAGAGTTCAATTTGATGTATGATCTCTTTCAGAATTTCTCGGCTCGCAGTAAGTACGATTTCGGCTTGATCAGGATCATTGTAAAGGCCTTTTGCGGAACCAAGAGGGAGATGAAAAGAATCGAGCAGACGTTTCAGCGAATTTAACCGGGCATTCGGATTTGTGCCTTGCGATTGGACTCCATGCTTTTGGACGAGTATGCTTTGCTGCAAAGAAGTGAGACTTGTCAGGAGTGAGAGAAAAACATCGAGATCGTCTGTTCGGGGCTTGATGTTTTGACGGAGGATCATAGATGGATATAATCCTTCGAGTTCAATATAGAGGACGTCGGAAAAGACACCAATGTGATAAATTTCTGACGGGATATTAATATTGCGAGAACCTTCCATGGGTTTGGGAACCGAATGTTTTTGTCGCACATACTCTCTCAATATTAATGATTCGATGCGTGAAGCGGCGCCCGTATGGATGAGCATTCTGAAGTTGTATGGACACATCTGGGCAAGAAAAAAGAGCGGAGGCATAAGCAAGTTGCTGAGCTCATGTACAATGAGGGTATTTTGCAAAGATTGAATTGCCGCTTGCTTTGGCGTGTATTCCCGTTCTTTCATCATTCGATTGGATCGAGGAGCATCTTCTGTCTCAAGAGGAATTCCGAAATACTTGGCTAATGAAGTCAAACTGAAAGATTGTTCAACTCTCTTCGTATTCATTTCTGTTTCTGCAATTGATAGAGTGTCCACGAGGTGTCTGCCGAAAATATCGTATAAAAACCACTCGCTTTCTCCTAGTCCTGCGGTGCTAAACCCGCTCGGTGTCCGCATATCGTTGCCGCTTCTGCCGACAGCAAATGCTATTTGCTGCCGTTCGCAGGCACGGCCGAGAGCTGGAAGGATCGTTCCGAATAAATCATATCCCTCAATAACGTCCGGATCAATTTCGTTAATGTGCTGGATGCATTGCCGTAAGACAACCTGTTCGTTTTGTTTGGTCGTTTTCAGGACATATTTGTTTCCAGCACCTGTGAGAAGTGTGATGGCGAGAATTTGTTCTTCAATGCTCTTATTCCTTCGGTTTTTTCCTTTTGCAGGCGTACATTGGACATCGATATGAAGACGTATAAGGTCTTCATATCCCATCCCTTTAAATAATGTTATTCCTGATTGCAAGAGAAACTGGCGTACCGGATCAGCACGAACCAGGATTTCATTTAACTCTTGATATGATGTGATCCGCAGCGAATGGTCTTTGTTGTATTGTCGAAGAATAAAGTGTACCGCTTCCCACATTTCACTCCAGCGGGAGAATGCTGCAATGAACTGATAGAAGTTGTTCCCGGCAAGTTTCTTCAGCCAGAATTTCTTTGGAAAATCTTTGATGAGTGCCTTGTCCGCCAGAAAAAAGAAGGGGAAGAATTCCACATCTCTGTGTAAAATCTTCCCCTCAACTCGCTTGAACAACCTGATCGTCTGATCGTTCAACTGCTGGACAGCTACGATGCGCTCTTCTGGATTATGTCCGTAGAGCAATGAGTCCATTCATCATTTCTGCAGTTTGTCCATATTCATGAACGGTCTCAACAAATCGATAGGTACGGGGAAAATGGTAGTGGAATTATTCTCCGTGGCAATTTCACGAAGTGTTTGCAGATAGCGCAAGGTAAGAGCGCTTGGCTGTTCGCTTAATACTTTTGCGGCATCTGAAAGCCGCTGTGATGCCTGGAATTCACCTTCCGCAGCGATGACCTTCGAGCGGCGTTCGCGTTCGGCTTCTGCCTGTTTCGCCATTGCTCGCTGCATTTCTTGCGGCAGATCGATCTGCTTCACTTCAACATTGGATACCTTCACGCCCCACGGTTCGGTGTGGCTGTCAATAATTTGCTGAAGCTTCTGGTTGATTTTATCGCGCTGTGAAAGAAGATCGTCTAATTCGGATTGTCCCAGCACGCTTCGCAATGTTGTCTGCGAAAGCTGGGATGTAGCGAACAAATAATTTTCAACCGATACAACGGCTTTCTCCGGCTGCATCACACGAAAGTACACGACAGCGTTTACTTTCAACGAGACATTATCTTGTGTGATGATATCCTGCGGTGGGACATCCATAACAACTGTTCGCAGGCTCACTTTCACCATCCTATCAATCCCGGGCCATAACCAGACAAGTCCGGGTCCTTTGACTCCTAGGAGCCGTCCTAATCGGAATATTACACCGCGGTCATATTCACGCAGAATTTTGATTGAATTAACTGCGAGAAGAAAAAAAGCAAATCCTAGAAGAAATATATAAATAAATCCTGGTTCCATCGTCACTCCTTTGATAATGTGAATGGTTCGACAAACAATCTTAATCCAGTGATTTTAACAACGCGTACACGACTACCTTTCTCAATTTTTCCTGACAATGATTCTGCATTCCAAAGCTCTCCATCGATGCTTACGACACCGTCCGGTTTCAGCGTTTCGATAACATCTCCGCTTTCTCCTATGAGTCCTTCAACGCCTGTTGTTGGTTTTCGACGTTGAGCTTTAATACCTAATCCGAGGATGAAGACAAAAAAGATTGTGGTTATTATCACCGATGCAAAGATAACCGACCAAGATAATTCCACAACCTCAAGAACGCTTGATGTGCGAATGAGCATAATGGATCCTAGAAAAGTTGAGACAGCCCCGCCGATTGCCAGCATACCGTGACTCATGATTTTTATCTCTAAGAGGAAGAGAATAATGCCAAAGATGATGAGCGCAAGTCCGGCATAGTTGATTGGCAGAGTATGCATGGAATAAAACGCAAGCACCAGACTAATAACACCGACGATGCCGGGAAAAATAGAACCAGGATTGTACAACTCGAGTATTAAACCGATTGTGCCGAGTTGAAAAAGAATGAGGGCGATATTAGGATTACTCAAGATATCCAACAATTTTTCCGCCCATCCCATTTCCATAGGTTCAATCCGTGCACCTTTCGTATGTAAGGTTACAATCCCATCCACTGTTTCGATTTGCTTTCCGTCAATCTGCGAGAGCAGACTATCAAGATTCTTCGAAATGAGATCGATAACATTTGTGCCAAGCGCTTCTGTTTCCGTAATAGATTGGCTTTTACGGACAGCATCTTCTGCCCATCTCAAGTTGCGGTTTCGTTTTTCGGCGATCGTGCGTATAAACGCGGCCGCATCATTTGTGACTTTTTCGCTCATCACCGAATCCATTTTTCCTTCCATTTCCACAGGATGTGCAGCTCCGATGTTTGTTCCGGGAGCCATCACCGCAATGTGCGCCGCCATAGTGATAAATACTCCGGCAGAGCCAGCTTGTGCGCCTCCGGGAGAAACATAGACGACGATCGGTATTTTCGATTCAAGAAATGAGCTGACTATCACACGAGTTGATTTAAGCAAGCCGCCTGGGGTATTCATCTGTATGATGAGGCATTCGGCTTTATTCTCGCGGGCATTTTCTATGCCCCGTTCGATAAATGCTGCCGCTGCAGGATTGATAACACCATCAATTTTCAGTGATACTACTGATTGTGCAAAAGTGACAGTGGCAAGAATTACAGAAAGTAATATGAGAATGTTGATTCGATGGAGCATCGTAAATTCCTCAATCCGGAATGGTTGTTTTTATTCGATTGGCTTTTTTCTGTAAATCAGAACAAACCCACTGCCGGAACACACGATGATGACAAGAATATCTATAACAGACCAAAGGACCGGATTTTTGAGACATATCCCTAAGATCACGAATAGAGCCGTTACAAGAAGCAACCAACCAATAAATTTTCTGATTTTCATGTTTCGTTTATCCCTTTTGTAAAAGCGTAAAGGAAGATTTTATTCAATCTCCAATTATTTAATAAGATAAAGAAAGAGAGGTCAAATAGCAAAAAGAGAGAATGAATGCGTTTTTTATGAAGAAATTGATAGAATGTACTTATGAATTTACAATTGAAATAATTATCAAAGACTTCAGTAACGATTCGAACCTGTTTATTTAGCTGTCTTTTAACGGGGAGTACTTGGTTATATTTACTTGGCAATAATAAAAATTCCAACAGTGATCATTACTATTCCTGCAACTTGATTAATTCTTTTTTGCCAGTTCCTGCTCATTTCTGCTTTCTTTGACAAACTTGCGATATAACAATATGTTCCTACTACACTAAACGACACGAACGCAATGAGCATCGTCATTATGAGAATATCAAGAGGCCTTACTTGATTAAAATCAATTATTGTGGGAAGCACACTTGCATAAAAGAGTATTGGTTTTGGATTGCCCAATGTTACCAGTAAACCGCTCATAAATGTTTGAAATCTATTTTTGTTTTGTTTAGCCTTAGCATTTGTTTGAATCTGTGCACTTGTATAGATTTTAATACCAAGATACATCAAGTAGATGCCTCCAATAATCTTGATAAAGAAAAACAGCCCTCCCCATATTTTTGCAAGAGCGGCTAACCCAAACAATGCCAAGAGAAGAAAAATGATATCGCCTGTCACCAAACCGCCAATAAGATAGAGCGATGCTTTAAATCCTTCAGAAATTGCCTTGGCCATCGATGCAAAAACTCCGGGGCCAGGAGTTGCGGCAAGTATGATCATCCCAATAAAAAAAGCAAAAAGTAAATTGATATTCATGATTTTCTAAAAAAACTTCCGCTCTCAATGCGAGTGGACTTGAGTTATTTATTGGGGAACGTTTTACTAATTAGAATACTCCTGGGATAGTTCCAACATGTCTCCAGAAATAGTGCAATCACAAAAACCAAAAGTGGCCCATCCGCCTATATAGAAGAGAATCGTCGTCATGACTTTTTCCATCAGCATAGAGACCACAAATAAATGCGGAAGAACATTAGTATACTTTTACGCTCTATGATTAACATAACCACACCCATTCCATCGGCTGGAACGATCGGTGAGGCAGCATGCTTTTATGTCCTATCGGAATTGGTAATGTCAATTTTATCATTTTATCCCTTATATATCGTTAATATAACACTCTACGGTATAGCTGTCAATAATGTTCAAAAGCATTTTACCGTCTGACGCTTTCCTTCTCGATTATTGGATCTCCTTGAATGGCAGACGCAGTATTCTGCTGAGAAAGTACATTCCTGCTTGACAACGGAAAATGTTTGAAGTATTATTAATACATAAATCATGATTATATGCCTCTTCATCAAAAAAAAACCGTAAGCAGTAAAAAAGATTCTCTGCGCACAAGTAAGATCTGTACCAATTGCGGATTGCAATTACAGAAAGAGTATCGGTTTTGTCCACAATGCGGACAGAAAGATCACGACCTGGATATGCCAATTTCGCATTTACTTGGCGAAGCGATTGAAGGATTTCTCCACCTCGATAGTAAATCGTTCCAAACAGTACGGAATTTGGTTTCCAAACCCGGTTTCCTTACAACCGAGTTTATCAAAGGTAAGCGAGTACTGTATGTTGCGCCGGTTCGGTTATATGTATTAATCAGTTTTATCTTCTTTCTTTTGCTTGGGCTCCCGGATGGAAAACACAGCAAACCGCAAGAGGATGATCATTTGGGATTTTATATCTCTTATTACGGAATTAAATCATCGGACCTTCGCGGATTCACGCAAACACAGATTGATTCGGTTGTGAAGATGCATGGCTTAAAGCCAACAATGATCAATACATATATTCTCCTTCAAATGGCGCGCATCAGCTCAGAAGGGACGGGAGAATTCAAACATCTACTGATGAAAGCAGCCTCTTACATGATGTTTGCGCTCATGCCGGTCTTTGCACTTTTTATATATATACTCCATCGAAAAAAAGAACTTCGATATATAAGTACGTTAATCTTCTCGGTGCATTTTCATTGTTTTATTTTTTCCATTCTTATACTTTGCATGATTATAAATCGTTTTATCGATATCTCTGAATTGTTTTATGCGGTTCCCATTATTATTCCGGTGCATCTTTTTTTGGCTTTCAGGAATGTATATGGCAATTCTAGATTTATTACGTTGCTGAAAGTTCTAATCATTGGCTTCTTACAAACCGCATCAATGGCGTCTCTCTTCATCATAACAACACTTATCAGCCTGTTGGTGTTTTAGGAAATGAAGATAGGAAACAAGACCCTTGAGACTAGAAAAAAAGGAGAACTCTGAAAATGATCCGGGCACGTTGGCGGAGAAAGTGGGATTCTCCCGAAGGGATCCGTCAAAAACCTGGGAGGTTTTTGACGGAGAACCCACGGTCATTTGATAATCCCTTCACTCCTCAACCATCGATAACCTGCAATTGACTTAAAAAATTTCTCACGCTGAATGGCTTCGGTCTTTGATGAGAATTCTTCACTGTAATGCAATTCGTAAGGAAGATGCCCCTTTGTGTACCGAACTTTTCCGCGGTTATGTTGGTCAAGACGCTTCGTGATGGTTACCGTAGAGCCGTAGTAATAAGTTTTGTCTTTTAGGCTCTGTAGAATATATACATAGGACACAATGCGGAGAGAGTGGGATTCGAACCCACGGTACCCTTACGGATACACTACCTTTCCAGGGTAGCCAATTCAACCACTCTTGCATCTCTCCGATACTTCAAATATACTGAATCAAGAATCTTTTTCCAATGGCCGGGGAAATATTTCAAATTTCCAAGGAACGTAGTTTGGCGGAAGGGGAGGGATTCGAACCCTCGATAGCCTTGCGGCTATTCCGGTTTTCGAGACCGGTCGATTCAACCACTCTCGCACCCTTCCAAGTTTGGTTTCTACGGTTCAAATATA
>Ga0182021_10005630_pt1 | contig 14857 bp, 15 predicted proteins | sample 612E3MmetaG_FD_120493 | JGI IMG/M metagenome (GOLD analysis project Ga0182021, IMG submission 120493) | Permafrost microbial communities from Stordalen Mire, Sweden - 612E3M metaG (Illumina Assembly) | ecosystem: Environmental > Terrestrial > Soil > Wetlands > Permafrost | place: Sweden... | reverse complement strand
CCACAACCGGCAGGACGCGTGCCGCCATCTTCCACTTGGGTTGCATGATTTGCACCATATTATTTACAAGAGTCACACAGTTGACCCATCTTCTGCGTTAAACCACTCGGGCGCTAGTCGGCGTACACATCGTACGCCTCCGGCGCACCCTCATAGTTTGTCTTGAACCTGAGCCAACTGTGTGACTCTTGTTATTTATTTTGCCGTATAAAAACTTTTCGGTCAAACAATTTTAAAAACCGGTTTATAAAAAAACAAGGGGGACGAGAGTTTGGCATATAAACTCGTCCCCAATAATACGTATTAATGGCTATTATCAATCTTGCTTTATGATCAAACGCTCTATTATTAAGTTGTAAAATTACAATATGAGGGATGAAGGAGGCCAGAGACTCCTTCAAAACTCATCTCATATTGACTACTTTGTTGACCTGGCGAGGGGCCTTCAAACCTCGCCTAATTTGAAACTAGCAGAATCAATTTCCGGCGTCAAGATACTTGGCTTTGTTGATCAGGTGTTCGGCGTAGGTCTTGGAGAAGACCGTGGTACCGTCGGGTTTGCTTAGATAAAACCAGTAATCGGTGTCGATCGGATCGATGGCAGCCTCAATGCTTTCGATGCCCGGATTGCAAATCGGCCCGGCCGGCGGCCCGGCATATTTATATGTGTTGTAGCGCGAATCGACATCCTTGTCGGCTATACCGGGATGGTCGGAGGCCAAAAAATACATTAGCGTACTGTCCACTTCCAGCAACATCCCCTCTTTTTCCCGCTTCCAAAGAATGCCGGCCACAACCTGTTTGTCCTGGTAGCTTATAACCTCTTTTTCCAACATTGACGCCATAGTGACAACTTCAAAAACGGTTTTCCCCTGGTTTTTTATCTCTGCGCGCAGGTTTGGTGTCAGCTTGTCGCCGAAATTTTTCAGCATTTGGTAGGCAATGTCGTCGGGTGTCGTTCTTGCCAGCAAATGGTAGGTATCCGGGTAAAGATAGCCTTCCAATCCGGCATTTTGCGGCAGGTCGGCCAAAAAATCAAACTGGCCCGTCAATTTTTGCCGCCTGGCGTATTGATCCCCGGAGTCTGATCCCAAAGCCAGGTTTAAAAAATCCGAAGCGCTGGCAATCCTGGAACTCTGCAAACTGCCGGCAATGTCCTTGATGGTCGATCCGGGAATCACCGTCAACTGTACCGGTATTGTCTGCGATAACACCAATTTCTGGATGATCTTTCCATCGTCTAGCCCCTTTAGATCGTATGTGCCGGCCTTAAGTTTTTTTAAGTCATTGCCAAAAAAAACGTCCAGGATAAACAAGGTTTTGCTTTCGATATAGCCTTGCGACTTCAGGTTGTTGGCAATCTGCAAAACATTCTCCCCGCGCAAGACCACAAAATTATCAAGGCCGCCAACTCTTGGTGTTGCCAACTCAAAAAAACCAACAAACACCAAAGTTGTCAGTGCCAAAATTGCAATTGCGATTTTTATGGATTTTACGATAACCATATTTTTTCATCATACACGGTTCCCCGATTTACTCAAAGCGCCGGCGGCAAATGCAACGGTGTTGCAAAAACAGCCAATCCGTGCTAATTGTAGTTAACATGCAGGAAATTTATAATATTTTGGGCAAGATCAAAACCGAGAACCGGCGCCTTACCCAGGCGCGCGTCGGGATCTTGAAAGCCATCACCCAAACCGCCAAACCCATCGAGAAAAAAGAACTCAGCAAGTGGCTTAGAAAAAACCGCATCCGCGTCGACCGCAGCACGGTTTACCGGCAGTTGCGATACCTTATCAAGCGCAAATTTTTGAATAAATTCCAGTTGGAAAGCGGCAAGATCTATTATGAATTGGCCGGGGAACACCACCATCACCTGGTTTGCATCCGTTGCAAAGAGATCTCCAACATCAAACTGGACAATTGCCTGAAAGGCTTTGAGGATGAAGTCGCAAAGAACGAAGACTTCAAGGTTTTGGGCCATTCGCTGGAATTCTACGGCGTGTGCAAATCCTGCTCCAAACAGTAATTGTATGCCTGGAAAGAAAACTGTTTTAACTGTCATGATCATTGTTTTGGCTGTTGCCGGGATCACATCCTTGGCGGTTTTAAAACACCCGCGCAAGCCCGCTTCGGGCAAACTGGCGGTCGTCGCCACGATCTTTCCGCTTTACGATTTTGCCCGGGCTGTGGGCGGCAACAAAATCCAGCTGGCGCTGCTGGTCCCGCCCGGGGGCGACCCGCACGATTTTGAACCCACTCCCGGCGATATCGAGCAAGTCGCCACGGCCAGGGTATTTATTGACGCCGGCAACGCCCTGGATCCCTGGTCAAAAAGCGTCGCCGCCGCGATAAACAACCCTGGCCAAATAATCGCCGATGCGACCGCCGGCATCAACACATCGACCGTGAACGCCGATGGCAAGACTACCAATTCCAATCCGCATGTCTGGCTTGATTTTTCCAACGCCCAAACAATGGTTGGCAATATCGCGCAGGCCCTTTGCAAAGCCGATCCGTCAAACAAAACCGCCTACGAACAGAACGCCGCTGCCTACCAAAAACAGCTGGCCGATTTGGACCAGCAATACAAAACCGGACTGGCAGATTGTAAGACGAAAAAATTGGTGGAAGGCGGCCACGACGCTTTTGACTTTATGACCAACTGCTACGGACTAACCTATCTGCCCACCCAGGGACCCGACCCGGATGCCGAACCTCTGCCACAGCGTCTGGCCCAACTGGCGGATATCATCAAAAATGACAAATTAAATGGCATATTTTACGAAGAACTGGAAAGCAAAAAAAGCGCCCAGACACTGGCCGACGAGACCGGTGCCAAGCTTTTGCCGATCAACCCGGGAGAAACGGTGTCCACTCAGGACTTTTCCGACAACGTAACACTGATCCAAATAATGGAAAAGAATCTGGCCAACCTAAAAACCGGACTGCAATGCCAATAATCAGCGTAAAGAATTTATCGGTCGTTTACGGGCAAAACCAGGCGTTGCAAAACGTCAGCTTTGAAGTAAACGCCGGCGATTACGTCGGACTGACCGGGCCCAATGGCGCCGGAAAAACCACCTTGGCAAAAACATTGTTGGGGTTGGTTCAAAAACAAAGCGGTTCCATCAATCTTTTTGAAAAAGATTTGCGTGAATTTCGCGATTGGCGCAAGATCGGCTACCTGCCCCAGAAAGGGTCGGCTTACAATTCCCTGGTGCCCGCGACTTCCGGCGAGATCATCCGCCTGGGACTGCTGGGCGGCAAAAAATTTCCCAAACGTTTTTCAAAAAATGACCTGGCAATAGTTGACCAGATGCTGGATTCTTTAAACATCAGGGATTTGGCCGATTCCCTGTTTTCTGAACTCTCGGGCGGCCAGCAGCAGCGGGTCATTTTGGCGCGCGCGCTGGTTTCGAATCCCCAACTGCTGATCTTGGACGAACCCACGACCGCCCTTGACCCCAAATCGCGCGACAACTTTTTTAGCCTCCTTGAGACTCTGAATAAGGAAAATCGCGTTACCATCATCTATATCACCCACGACTTGTCTTCGATCGGGACTCACGCCAACAAATTATTGTATATCGACAAGGAAGTTGTTTACTACGGCAATTTTTCCGACTTCAAAGAACCAGATTAAAATTGTATGGACTTATTCGTATTACTTCAATATTCTTTCGTCCAGCAGGCGTTCGTCGCCGGCATTTGCGTTGCCGCGCTCTGCGCCGCCATCGGCCTGTTTTTGATCCTGCGAAAAATGTCGCTGATCGGCGACGGCTTGAGCCACGTCAGCTTTGGCGCCATCGCCCTGGGACTGTTTTTTGGCGTCTTCCCTTTGTATGTGGCGCTCCCCGTAACATTGCTGGCGGCATTTTTTATCCTGCAACTTTCGCAGAAAACCAAGATGTACAGCGACGCAGCGATCGCCATCGTCTCAAGCCTGGGCGTGGCCCTGGGCGTTATCCTGGTCAGTGTTTCCAGCGGCCTTAATTTGAGTCTTTTTTCTTATCTTTTCGGCAATATTTTAACAATCACTTCATTCGAGGTTTATTGCGCGATATTTTTTGCCGCCGCGACCCTGATCGCCATTATTTTGTTTTACCAGGATTTGTTTTACGCCACTTTCGATCCGGAAAGCGCCCGCGCCGCCGGCATTAAAGTGGAATGGATAAACCTGGCGCTCGTCCTGGTCACCGCTCTTACGGTCGTGCTGGCCGTCCGCATGGTGGGAGTCCTGCTGGTATCCGCGCTTCTGGTGATCCCGCCGGTAGGAGCCCTGCAAGTCAGCCGGGGATTCAAACAAACCCTGGCGCTATCCGTGGCCCTGGCCGTCGGCGCCATGGTCGCCGGAATATTTTTGTCTTTGCTCATCGACCTGCCGACGGGTGCTACGATCGTGGTGGTGAATTTCGCCGTTTTTTGCGGTATCCTGGCGCTAAAAAAAATTCCTATTTAATATTTTTAAACCAAACAAAAACCCCGCCAAATGGCGGGGTTTTTAATTAACATTTTTTCGGTCCAGTCCACGTTTCGTAGTGAATTTTGCTTTTTTCAAATTCGGCCTCCGTATGCTGAAGCGGTTCGTTTAACGGATAGCCCAAAGGCAGGAGGTTGATGAATTTGAAATTATCCGGAATTTGCAGAATCTCGCGAACCTTGTTTGCCTGGACGCCGGCCGGAATATTCTTCCACACGGTTCCCAGCTGCAACTCCGACGCCTGGATCATCGCAAATCCCGTGGCCAAAGCCAGGTCAAACTCCGGCAACACCGATTTATTGGCATCGCTGGCCAAAACCAGGATTATGGGCGCTTTTTGGACAAAATCCTGGCCCGCCGCCTCAGACAACCGGTCTTTGATCGCCTGATCCCTGACTACAATAAACTCAACTGCCCGGTTATCCCTGGCTGTCGGCGCGAATTGCGCCGCCTTTATCACGTCCTCGACCGACTGTTCCAGCACCGGTTCCTCGGCAAACTCACGCACGCTCCTCCGCCTAATAATTGATTCAAGTATCATATATTTTTTTAATAATTATTATAATCCAAATTATAGGACATTTGATTTTGCCACAGATGCTAGGCAAAGCGTGAGGGCATGCGGAGCCGTACGACCCGCGCTACGCCATAGGCTTCGGCGAGGCGAGTGTGTACGGCGACAAGTACCCGAATACTTTAACGACGGAGATGAGGTAAATGCGTGACCACTAGATTTGGAACTTTTGGCTGCCGGCCAAGTCCCATGCAGTTATCATCCCCTGCAATTGGCCGTTCTGCAGGCCGCTATCGGTAATATATACCACTCCCAAGCGCTTGCGCTCGGTCAGGCCGTGTTCGAACAAATCCTGGACTTCGGCCAGCGTAGTCTTTGGCGTCACAAATTCAAACGACTCTCCGGTATGGCTGTCGATCGGGATAAATTCGGCAAATTCGCTGACCTTGGCATCTGGGCCGACCTGGCAGCTGCCGTTTTTTGCCAAATACGAAAATACCGCGCCGTCGCTGAACACACCAATGATCTGCCCGTTATTATCCAGCACCGGAACGTAAGCATAGATCTTTTTATCCATAACCCGCATGACCTCAAGCGCCTTAGCTTCCATAGTCGTCGAATAAATTTTGGCCGCGGGCACGGCAATCGACAAAACTTTGGGCGGGTTTAGGATCCGGTCTTTTAACCCGGCATAGCGTTTTACGATATCCGGATGCGGCTCGGCGATCGGGTCGATCGTTTCGCTGTAAGGGTTATGGATGATGGCGTTGCGCAGCCGGGCGTAAAGCTTGAGCTCCTCTTTATTGGCGCCGATAACGCCCCGCCGCAGGCTAAGCTGGTCGATGACATACATGTGCGACACATTCTCGTCCAAATTTATCATCCGCCGCATGATCGCGTCCAGCTCATTGTAAATCTCAAGAAACCGCTTGGCCGGATCCTCTATTTTATTATCCATTTAATTTTGTTATTCGAGTGAAGGAAGCACCAATTACCAAGCACCAAATTCCAAACAATGTCAAAATTATAATATCAAATGTTCAAAACAAATTATTTAGATTTTTCGCAAATCGCATTGAAAATCTTTATGAACTCGTCGGCCTCATTAGTTAAATATAATTTTCCCGCTTCCTCCCCGTTACCGCCTTCTATAAGCTTGAGCCATAATCTACTTTCTTTGGCCTCTTTACGGCAAATCTTTATCCTCATAACAAAATCTTTTTTGCTCAAAGACTCATTGGCTTCGATATAGTTTGCCGCAACGGAACCAGAAGATCTTATTAATTGTTTTGCATATTCAATATTAGAAATAGTCCGCGGGATTTTCTTTATAAAATCTCGAACTCTTTTGGCAAAAGCCAATGTTCTTTCTTCCAAATCGTATTGTTTGGGATTTATAATTTCGGTCATTATAATTTGTTTGAAATTTGGTGCTTGGTGCTTGGAATTTCGATAAGTCAATCACTCGTTTATAGCTCTGGCTTTCCTGATGTATGCGCAGTATTCGCAACCGTCGCCCGCTGCTGGCGGATTATCAGATTCCAAGCAGGCTTTCATCTTCAACAAAGTTGGTTCCACCCAAGCATCGCTTCCCTTGTGGGGCAGGATTGTCAGTTCGAATTCCAAGCGGCCGTCGAAAGCCTCCCGGTCCTTGGTCGCGTTGGCGAAGACAAAATAGGCCATGTCGTTTACCTTAAAATCCCGGGCGCGAAAAAGCCACTGGTAAAATTCGGCCTGGATCTTATACCATTGTTTCCACTGATCATCCAAGGTAATTTCTTTTGTGGTGCTGGTCGATTTGTAGTCAACGATGTAATATTCGCCCGCTGGATTAATCCAAATATCGTCGATGGCGCCAAACATCTCAAAATTGGTCGGCTTGTGGATCACTCGTATTCCCTTGAAATTCTCCCGCCAGATCTCCAGCTCCTCGTGCCGTGCCGGAACCGCGTCGATCCCATAGTGGCTCATGAGCGGATGCGCCTCCCCTTTGGCCCGCCGGATATCGAATTCCTTTTTAAGCAAATGATCCACGGCCGAGTTCAGCGAAAACCCTGGTCCCGAAGGGATTTTAACCCCCAGGCGCTGTTCCAGGTAAAAACAGCGCGGACACTTCAAGAACATATCCACCTTTGACCGGCTCAAAGAAAACGGCGCCGCCGACTTGGGATCGTAAAGCGGTTTTTTAAAACGCGAAAACCCGTTCCCGCCCGAATAGCTCGCCTTAACCTTTGCCGAGGGCTCTTTTACGGCAGGCTTCTTCAAATCAAAAGTGATCCTCACCTGCCCGCCATTACCGCTGGTTTTCTTAGCCATATATTTACCCCATCTTATCACATTCCCGGTTTTTAAAAAACAAAAAACGGCCAAAAACCGCTTAAAAAATAAATTGGGCGCCAATTAGGGATTGGCGCCTTGAGGTGGTATATGAACTATAGCTTCACTAGGCCGTGGTTCATATCCTTTCATCTCGTAAGTCATATTCAGCCGCACGTACGCGTCATACAACCCAGAATACGAGCCAGGAACTGTAGTTGTTCTTATTTCCTCATTCATGCCCCTTACTATCTGTATCTCGGGGTTACTAAAGTCATTCCCCGATAATCCAATTAGACCATTCGTACCCAACGACGTGTTATCCGACACCTCATAAACAGTCACGCCTGTCATGTTAATGACCACGAACTGAGTTGAGTTTGTCTTTGCAGTCACTACAGCCGTTACATTGTGATTCGAGACGCCTACAAACATATTTAAAGTTGTGTTTGTCTCGTTATCTACAAATGTGTCATTCCCACAAATGGACATTAAGCTCACGTAGAACGGCGGGTAAAGCGCCGGCGTATCGTTCGCCTGGAAAGTTATTGTTCCGCTTACCGAGGCAATCAGTGTCCCACAGCACATTACCAAAAATACCAACTTCAGAATCGATTCATACAGTTTCATAAGTCACTCCTCATTCATTTTGGGTTAATCTCCCTTCTAAGATAACCCTTGGTGGAGCCTTGCGCCGGCAGGGCTGCAGTAAGGGTTATCTTAGAATCTCCATATTTTGTTGTGAAGAGCTCTCGGCATCGCGGTCCCGATTAGCGCGAACCGCAACCCGGCAGATATCTTTCCTCTGCATCTAAATTATAACATATTTTAGCTTAAAAGTCAACAGTGCGCTCTTTTGAAAGTTAACCTATAATTAAATAATCAACAACAAATTATGGATAAAAGGACCCTGGTTTTTTTTATTTTGATAATGGTTTTAGCGATTTTTTTTCGATTTTATAAGCTTGACACTATCCCCCCGGGATTATATCCGGATATCGCCATCAACGGCAACAATGCCCTGCAAAGCCTGCAAACCGGCGATTTTAAGGCGTTTTACACCGATAACAACGGTCGCGAAGGCATGATAATGTGGTTAGACGCCCTCTCGATGCTGGTCTTTGGGATCACCACCCTGGCGCTAAAGGTCCCCACCGCCATATTCGGCGCCCTGACTGTCCTGGGAATTTATTTGCTGGCGCGCGAACTGTTTATAAAAAATAAAAACGCCATCGCGCTCCTGTCGGCATTCTTTTTGGCGGTCTCATTCTGGCATATCAATTTTTCGCGCCTTGGATTCCGCGTGGCATTGATGCCGTTTTTTTTGGTTTTTACTTTTTATTTCCTGGCCAAAGCTTTTAAATCGCGCAAATTTTTGTGGGCGATCCCGGCGGGAATTTTTTTTGGCCTGGGTTTCTACACTTATACCGGCTACCGCCTGGCCGTGCCATTGTTGTTTTGTGTCCTGGGGCTCTGGTCGATCCCCTTTTGGCAGAATAAAAAACAACTCTTAAAAATTTCCCTGGCAGCCTTGCTGGCGACATTTTTTGTCGCCCTGCCGATTGGCATTTATTTTTTGCACAATATGGGCGATTTTATCGGCCGGGCCGGGCAAACATCGGTCTTTGCAACACCCAATCCGCCGTTTTATCTGACCGAGTCGCTGATTTTACACCTGCAGATGTTTAATTTTATCGGCGACGGCAACTGGCGGCACAATCTGGCCGGCGAGCCGGAACTCTTTTGCCCGGTCGGCCTGCTGTTTTTACTGGGCCTGGCGCTGGCAATAAAACGGCTGGCCAAATCAATCAAGACAAAAGAATTCGGTTTGGAATTCCAATCGTATTCCCTGCTTTTGCTGTGGTTTTTCTTTTTGCTTTTACCGGGCGCGTTGACCTTTGAAGGCATTCCCCACTCGCTAAGGACTTTCGGAGTGATCCCACCGGTAATGGTCTTTAGCGCTCTGGGAGGCGTGTGTGCTTATGACTGGCTCAAATCGCGACTGCCAAAGATCGCCGTTCTGGCGATCGCTGTAGTTTTTATAGCAACCTGCGCCATCCAAGGATATTGGGAATATTTTATCGCTTGGGCGGATAACCCCGAAGTCCAGGGCGCTTTCACGACCTATTTTGTAAAGGTGGGCCAGCTAACGTCGCAATTGCACGACCAAGGCTGGCAGACAATGGTCATTGTCAATGAAAACGGGACGCCCGTGCCTTATCCGGACGGCCTGCCGATGCCCGACCAAACCGTAATGTTCACCGAAAGCGCCGATTGCTACAAGCTGGGCGGCACCGTCGGCAAATGTGTACCCTATTCTAAATACCTGGCGCCAAACCAGATTAGCCAAGTCGCGATGACTCCCAATACCGCGATCGTACCCATGAAAGACGACCAGCAATTATTCGACGAATTATCGCAAATGTTCCCTGAAGGCCAAATAAAACAAATAAATAATATAAGATATTATGAAATTAACCAATAGGTTTGCAAATATCATCGCGGTTTTGATGCTGGCAATCATGGCTGGCCTGGCTTTTGGCGCCCTGACGGGTGACGCGCTGACCATGGATGAAAAATCGCACTTGCCGGCCGGATATTCGTACGTGACGCAAAAAGACATGCGGATCAACCCCGAACATCCGCCGCTGGTCAAAGACCTGGCCGGAATCCCGCAACTTTTCATTCCCGGCATCCATTTTCCCTACGATTCCAATGCCTGGACCACCGAAGTCAACGGACAATGGGATTTTGGCCAAGCCCTGCTGTTTGATTCGGGCAACCCGGCCGACGAGATGATATTTTGGGGCCGCCTGCCGATGATCGGTTTTTTGCTGATCCTGGGATTTTATCTTTTCAAATGGACGCGTGAGCTTTTTGGCAATTTTGCCGCGCTTATCGCATTGGCACTGTTTAGTTTTTCCCCGACATTTTTAGGGCACGGTCACCTGGTGACCACCGACGTTGCCGCCGCTACCGGAATCTTTGTGGCGCTTTATTATTTTGTGCGGGCGCTTCAAAAACCAACATTAAAAAACTGCGTCTTTGCCGGGATCGCCCTGGGTGTCGCCGAACTGCTCAAATTTTCCTGCATTCTGCTTTATCCATACCTGATATTGCTGGCGATCGGCTTCTGGATCATAAGAAAAACCGATTTCAAAACATTATTCAAGCTGTTGTTCGTTTCATACGCGATCTGTTTTGCGTTGATCGGCTTAGTCTACCTGTTCCACACCTGGAATTATCCGCCACAGCGCCAGGTAGCCGATTCAACCAGCATTCTTACCAGCTACGGTTTTCGGCCCGCGGTAAATGTCGTGGTTTGGGCGGCCGACAAACCGGTCTTGCGCGCTTACGCGCAATATTTCCTGGGTGTTTTGATGGTCACCCAGCGCGTCACTGGCGGCAACACAACTTATTTTATGGGCGAGGTTTCGGGCGGCGGCTGGAAATCTTATTTCCCGATAATGTATCTGGCCAAAGAAACGATAATTTTCCATCTATTCACAATATTGGCGCTGTTTTGGCTGGCAACCCGGATCAGGCCGCTGGTAAGCGTTAAAAAACTTTGGGAAGCGTTAAAAGTTTTTATCGCCAATTACCTGCCACAACTGACAATGTTCGGTTTCCTGGCGATGTACTGGCTGGCCAGCATCACCGGCAACTTAAACATCGGCGTCAGGCATTTAATGCCGGTTTTCCCGCTGACGATGGCCCTGGCGGCTGGCGGCGTGGCGGCGTTTGCCGACCGTATCCGCTGGCGCGTGGCCATTGTCACTTTACTATGCGTTGCGCAAGCAATAATCGCCATCCAGGTGTACCCAAACTACCTGGCCTATTACAACGCCTTGGCCGGCGGATCGGAGAATGGCTACAAGATCGCGGTTGATTCAAACACCGATTGGGGCCAGGATTTAAAACGCCTGGTAGCCTGGACCGATCAAAACAATATCCGAAATATCTACGTTGATTATTTTGGCGGCGCCGACGCAAAATACTATCTTGGCTCCAAGTTCGAATCATGGTGGTGCGACCGCTCGCCGGATGATTTGCCTTACGGAAGCTATCTGGCCGTATCGGCCACTTTCCTGCAAGGCGGCCGCGGCAAAGCCGCGCCGGGTTCGGATATCAAGACCGGCTGCTATAACTGGCTAAACGATTACACGCCGGTGGCAGTTATTGGACACTCGATATTCATATACCACAAACTCCCCGGCTTATAGCTTGGGGGAGTTCGTGACGGCCTTGCGTAAATCCGCAAGGCCGTTTACTTTTGTTTTACGTAGACTCGCGTAAATCTAAGATCGACGTAATCTAGGGTTTTGCGCTGGGCGATAAAAGCCGGATCGGCCGCCACCGCCGCCAGCTTTGAAACCTGCCAGTCAAGATCTCCCTGCGGATTGACAAAGATCTGCCAACCCTCGGCGGTCGTAAAATCGATCCGTTCGCCGTTTTTTATGGCGGCTTGCGCCAGTTTGACGCCGGCGTTGTTTTCGATGCTGACTTTTGTCCGCAAGATCTTTTGCAGGAGATCTTTGGCAACCGCCACCGCTCCTGTCTTTAATTCCGGCCCCCCGAATCCCGCGTTAATTTCGAATAAACCGCTGTTATCCGGCGATTTTTTGAAAAATACGCCGGTATCGTCGATAATGTAGAAACTGCCGTCGCCAACATCCACCGCCGCGATCGGCGAACGTTCCATGACCGCGGCATAGATAGTGGAAGGAAATTGGCGTTTGATCTGGATGTCGGCGGCCTCGGGAAATTGCTTAAGCAACTCCTGTTTGGCCTGGCCAAGATTAAAAAGCAAGATGCTCTTGGAAGGCAAAAAGACCAGCTGTTTTTTGGCGCTCGCCTCGATCGTGCTGGCAATGTTTTTATCACCGATTGTCTGGGCGCCGCTGATCTTAATATCGGTTACCTGCAACCACGGCGAAAAACAGGCGAAAGAAATACCGCCCGCAAAAGCGGATATCAGCAAAATCGTAAACCAAAAAGGCGCCTTAAAGATGAGCGGCTTCCTCTTTTTTGCCCGATAAGGGCGTTTAAACCTCCTTTGAGCCATTTAAAATTTACAATCTTCGTTTAATTCGCCTGATTTTTTCGAAAAAATAGACTGCCCAATACAAAGGCGATAAAACATAGTCTTGCGTCGGCACATAATCATTGATTGTGCCGCCAAAGCCCATCTTAAACCGGCTTAAACCCGCCCACGGATGATGGGGCGATTTGTCGGGATCAATCCCGCCCCAGAAGTTAAACATTTTACAACCCCGGCGCCTGGCTTCCCTGATCGCTTCCCACAAAACCAGATATGAGACCGGAATTTTGGAAAATTTTTGGTTTGACGCTCCCTGGTGGTAAAACCCTTCCCCCTGCCAATAGATAAAAATCCCGCCGGCGACCATTTCTTTTTTGTACCGGCCAAGGATCACCGCCGCCTGGCCGTCGGCGCCAAATATCCGGAATTCATTTTTCAAATAATCGATATCAAAGGGCGTGAAATTATGCCGGTCAACCGTCGCCTGGTATAACTCGTTGTAAATTTCCACGTAATCAAACGGCTCAAGCTCCGATCCTTGAGGCGCCGGATTTTTTAAAATATCGATTTCGGCGTTCTTCTGTGCCTGTCGGATCAGATAGCGGGTGGTTTTGCGCATTCCTGCCAGCAGGTCTTCGTCGCCGCCCGACAAGTCCAGGCGCCAAGTCATTTCCGCGTGGATAAAAGCGGGCGCCTTCCTGAAACCCAACTCCCGGAATACCCGGTTATTGGCCGCGTTGTTTTCCCAGATCGGCTGAATCCTGACAAACAACAACCCTTCCGCTTTGGCGATCTTTTTTAGCTCGTCAAGAAAACTTTTGAGAATTTCTTTTCCCCCCGAGCTGAATTCCGGCAGGATATTGGGACCATACGGCACAAATAAAAAACTGCCTCTCCTAGCTTTAATTGTAATCGCAAGCGCAACCGCCCGCAACTGTGAATTATCAACCAAACCTAGCCGGTGGATGCCAAAACGGAAATTTTTCTGGAATTCCCCCCAATTCCAGGAACAGGTAAAATTCTTCTCGGCGCATTTTTCCAAGAATCCCTCCCATTCGGATTTATTGGTAATTTCTCTGATCATGCGGTTTTTAAGAAAGCGATTATTTTTTGAGCGTCGGCCGGCGATATATTAATGTGAGTTGGCAAATTCAGGGTTTCGCGCGCCAGCTTTTCGGCTTTAGGACAGCTCCCGGGTTTATAACCCAAAGATTCGCTGTTGGTGTCGGGCGGCATGATCGCCGAAGTATACCAATCGCCGATCAATAAATTATTTTGCCAGGCCTTTTTTATGATCTCATGGGCCCGCTTGTGCCTGACGGCGTAGCGCAAGTAGGATTGCCTGCCTTCAGCTAATGTTGGCGGCAGGATAAATTCGTTTTTTTGCAATTCCCCGTCGTAAATTTTTGCGATCTCCTGGCGGTGCGAATCAAAATCCTGCAGTTTGTCGAATTGTTTTAGCGCCAGCTCCGCCAGGGCGCTGGGCAGGCGTTTTGGGAAATAACCGGGCTTTCGCCCCTGTTTTTCGTCATAACTGATGGCCTTCGACAAGATCCTGGACGTTTGCAGTAAAACCAGCAGATATTTGCCAAAAATCGAGTACGTGGGCAAAATAAGCAAGTTCATTAGGATCGGATGAAGCAGCTGCTGGAATGTCCAGTCCGACGACGGATAACCGGCCTTTTGCTGGAAATCGGCGATCTTTTGGGCCAAATCTTGGTCATTGGTCACGGCCATGCCGCCATAGACGCAGGAAATTATCTTGTCGCGCGAAAAAGAGAAGAACGCCGCTTTTCCGAAGGTACCGACCTTGATACCCTTGTAGAATTCAGCGCCCAGCGAATGGGCGCAGTCTTCGATCAAAATAAGTTTGTGGATTTCGCAAACCTCGGCGATCTTGGCCACGTCGGCGGGCCGGCCGAAAGTATGTTGGACCATCACGACTCGCGATTTTGGCGTGATCTTTCTTTCCAGGTCCCAGAGGTCAATATTGAAATCCTCTTCGCAATCGACGTAAACCGGGGTCAACCCCGCCCACAGAATCGGGTTGGCCGCGGCATTGCAGGTAAACGCCTGCATCAGCACCTCGCTGCCTTCCGGCAGGCCCAGCGATACCAATATTGCCATCAGCGACGAACGACCGCTGTTAAACGAATACGCGTGTTTAACGCCCAGATACGCTTGAAATTTTTGCTCCATTTCGGCGGCGGCGAATTTTGACGGCTGCCACAACAGCTTCCAAGCCAAAGCAACATCGTCGGGCTGGACGTTGGGTGACAGCGATATCGATATCGGCCGGAACGGATTTTTCATAGCATTTAATCTTTAATGATAATACGCATTCAACATATTCTCAAACCATTGACAAATTTATTTTTTATTATATTATTAGGCCGGTGGTTTCATCCTGCCCGCACCCCTCAATCCGACCGCTAAATTAAATTAATACTTTCTCTTGTAATGATACCACGACCTCGTGGCGTTTTTGTTTCTTGAGCTCTTG
>Ga0182021_10005629_pt1 | contig 14860 bp, 11 predicted proteins | sample 612E3MmetaG_FD_120493 | JGI IMG/M metagenome (GOLD analysis project Ga0182021, IMG submission 120493) | Permafrost microbial communities from Stordalen Mire, Sweden - 612E3M metaG (Illumina Assembly) | ecosystem: Environmental > Terrestrial > Soil > Wetlands > Permafrost | place: Sweden... | reverse complement strand
TGCGCATCCAGACCACCCCACGCGGTCTGGTGACCGCGCGGGGGCCCCGGTCGTCCTCAAGTACATCAGTACATTCCGGTCCGGCGACGCGCGCGGCGAAGCCGCGGGCAGGGGTGGAGGGCGGGTAGGCGCTAGTCGGCCCTCCTTGCCCCCAGCCCGGCTTGTCGCCCGGCGCCCGAAGGCGAATCTCAACCCGTGTGTTAGCCAGCGCGTGTGTTAGTTTGCCGGCGATGCCGAGAAAAGCGGTACTGGCCTTGCTCGCGGACGGCGCCCGGGCCGACGTGCTCGCGCGCATGGCCGCGGCGGGCGAGTTGCCAGCCATCCAGCGGTATTTCGTCGACCGTGGTGGTCTGGCCACCGCCACCTCGGTCTTTCCCACGGTCAGCGGCCCGGCCCACCTGCCCCTGCTGGCCGGGGTGCACCCCGGCAATGCGAATTTGCCCGGCATCCGCTGGGCCGAGCGCCCGGCGGCCGGGGCGGGCCGGTTCCTGGGCCGCACGCGTTCGTACATGGCGCCCATGCGCGCCTGGAAGCTGGAACGGGACGTGCCCGCTATGGTGCAAACGCTCTTCACCTACGTGCCGGCCATGGCCGACGTGAACACCTGGTTCGTGCGCGGCTGCCCCGCGCGGGCGCGCAGGACACGCTGGTCGAAACCCGTGGCCTTCCTGCGCGCGCTGCTCACGCGCGACTGGGCATCGTCGGGGGATCAGACCGAGCGGGCTCTCCTGGCCGCGCTCGAGCACGGCTTCACCTCGGTTCACGCGGTCTTTCCCGCCATCGATGAGCTCGGCCATCGCTTCGGGCCACTGTCCGAGCCGAGCTTCGCGGCCTACCGGCGATTCGACCGCGCCGTGCAGCGCATTCTGGATGCGTTGGCCCGGCGCCAGCAGGCCGACGACACCCTCATCGTGATTTCCTCGGACCACGGCCAGACGGCCACCCATACCCACGTCGATATCGATGCCGTGGTGAGCGAAATCTACCCGCGGACGGTTTGTTATCCGAAGCTGTGGCGCTATTGCCTGTCGGCGCAGGCGGCCGTCATGGTTTCGGGCAACTCGATGGCGAACATCTACGCGCAAGGCGAGGGTGGCTGGCGGCAGCGTCCCGATTTCGACGCGCCGGCGTCGCGCGCGGCCGAGCTCAAGGCGCGACTACTCGCACACCCGGCGGTCGAGCATGTGATCTACCGGGGACAGGAGGTCGATAGTTACGTGCTCGCCAATCGTGAAGGGTTGCTCCGCATGTGGATGGGCGGGGGTGGAGGCGATGCGCGTATCCACTTTTCCGTCGAGGGAAAGAACCCGCTCGGCTACGCCGAGGTGCCCGCCAGCGCCAGTAGCTACGAGGTTGCGCGCTTCACCGCCGCCACCGAGTACCCGGACGCGCCCTGGCAAATCGCGCAATTCTACCGCTCGCAACGGGCCGGCGACCTGGTGGTGTGCGCGCGCCACGGCTTCGATCTGCGCGCGCGCTTCGAGTACCAGCCGCACAACGGCTCGCACGGCGGCCTCCACCGCGACCACATGCTGGTGCCGGCCTTGGCCAACGGCCGCTGGGCGCGCGACCGCCTGCGCACCGTCGATCTCTTCCCGTCCATCCTGGCGGCCCTGGGCCAGCCAATTCCCCCGCACGTCGACGGCGAGGTCGTCCCCATCGAGTAGGTCCGCCATGGCAGAGCCCCCGGACAAGATTCCCAACCAGTTTCATTTCGTGTGGGACGACAAGTTCTTTCCCTACGCGTACTACCTGGCGATTCGTTCCGTGGCCATGCGCTGCCAGCCCGAGCGCATCTTCCTCTTCAAGACGCCGCAGCTCGACGGCGTGCCGAATTTCGAGCGCCTGCGGCGCGAGGTCGCGTGCCTGGAGCCCGTGAATATCGACTTGGCCGGCTGGCTGGAAGAGGCCGCCCTGCCGTGCATACAGCAGTTGCTCGACGCAAATCGCTTTCTCAAGGAACACAAATTCCATGGCTCGGTCTCGGATCTCTTGCGCAGCCTCAACTTGTATCTGCGCGGGGGCATCTACCTCGACACCGACACGCTCACCCTGCGTGACATGGCTCCCCTGCGCCTGCACGGCGCCTTTCTGGCCGAGGAGCACATCCTGGTGTCGAGCAAGGTGTGGAAGCGCAACTCGCGCTGGCGCTACTTCTGGAGCGGGCCGCTTACCGCCGCGCGCGACCTGTGCTCGCGCTTCGCCCACGGGGTACGGCTGTTCCAGGCCATCGCGCCGCTCTACACCCGCGTGGTACACAATGCCGTCATGGGCTGCCGGCCGGGCCATCCCCTCATGCGCGACGTGCTCCTGCGCATCGCCGAGCGCTATCCAGACCGACCCATGCGCTATCCGCTGCTCGGGCCCGACACCGTCCAGGATCTCATCGAGGAGAACACCTACGACGACCTGCGCGTGCTGCCACCCCACTGCTTTTCGCCGCTCGGCCCGACCATGACCTTCCAGTACTTCCATTTGCGGCGGAAGCCGAAGACGCTCGCCACCCTGGAGAGGTGGATCGTCAAGCCCGACACCTACGCCATTCACTGGTGCAACAACGGCACCATCACGAAGTCGGTTCCACAGAACGACACGGACCTTCGCGGGCTGGAAAAGCGCCAGCTCTTTTCCCGCTTGGCCATCCGCGCGGCCTTTCCCACGGGATGGACGTCGTTCAGGGAAAGCCCATGAAGCACTCGGATCGAAAACTGTTCCCCCGGCTGGTCGCCATCGAGACGACCAACTACTGCAACGCCAAGTGTGTCTTCTGTCCGAACGCCCTGCTCAAGCGCGGCCGGCATCACATGACTGATGCCCTGTTCGAAAGTATCGTCGAGCAGTGCCGCGAGTTTCGCCTGGGCGCCATCGAGCCGTTCCTGCAAGGCGAGCCGTTTTCCGATCCGAAGATCATGCCGCGCCTGGAAATGATCCACCGCCGGCTGCCCGCGACGAGACTGCGCCTCTACACCAACGGCTACGCGTTGACCCCGGCGCGCACCGACGCGCTGATGGAATTCGGTGTCGATCACCTGTACGTCAGTCTCAACACGACCGATCCCGAGCGCTACCGGGCGGACATCGGCCTCGACATCGGCCGCACGATGGAGAACCTGCGCTACCTCGCCGACCCGAAGCGGCGGGCGCGCGTGGCCCGGAACATCACTTTCCGCATGCTCCGCTCGAACGACACGACGCTGGCGGAACAGAACGCATTCATCCGGTTCTGCAAGGAGTCGGGCGTGCGCCATTTCATCGTGGGCCTCTTCAACTACAAGGGCGAGGTGCAAAGCGAGCTGCCCATTCCGGGTTTTCCCTGCGAGCACATGGACCGTCTCGACATCCTGTCGAACGGCATTGTCACCCTGTGCTGCATGGACCAGGAAGGCGAGTTCGCCTGGGGCGACGCCACGAAGGAGCCCATTCTCGACATCTACCGGGGCGCCGTGGCGCGCAAGTACCGGCAGATGCTCTGGGCGGGGAAGCGCCGGCAGATTCACCCTTGCGACACGTGCAACCTGTTCTGGCCCGGGCTCGGCGGGCTGCGGTCGTGGCAGAAGGCGCGATTTGGCGTCGCGGCGGGCTGGTACTTCGTGCGGCATCGTCCCTCGGGGCGGAAGGCGCCAGCGAGATCGCGCGGAAGGAAGTAGTCCCGTGAGCGCGTTGGGGTCGCAGTTGCAGTTGTTGGGCGAAAAGTTCTGCGCCTTTCACGGGAAGCATCCCCGGACCGCGGCGGGACTGCTCTTCGTGGCGATGAGCCTGGCGACGCGCGGATTCTTGCTGGGCGTCGATATCCTGGACGTGGACGAGGCGAGCCATATCGTTGGGTCCTGGGAGCTCCTGCGCGGCCGGCATCTCTACGTCGGGTTCGTGGACAACAAGCCGCCGCTGCTTTACGTCTATTATGCCTTCGCGCAGCTGCTCTTTGGCCGCGGCATGTTCGCGGTGCACCTGCTGACCGTGCTCTTCACCGTGCCGGCCATCGCGCTGGGGGTTTCGTCCTGCTTCCGGCACGACCGCCGTGGCGTGGTCGCGGGCCTGATCTTCCTGGTGTCGAGCTCCGCGTATCTGGCGCACGACATGCACGCGGTCAACTGCGAGCTCTTGCTGCTTTTGCCGGCGACATGGGCAGTGGCCGTGCTGCGAGACGAGAATCGCGCCGCCGCTTCGGGCTGGCTGCTCCTGTCCGGCGTGCTGCTGGGGCTGGGCGCCCTCTTCAAGCAGCAGGCCGTGGCCTGGCTGCCGGCTCTGTTGCTGGCGGCGGTGGTCGCGGCGCGAACGCTGCGCAAATCCGTCGTCGCCGCTGGCGCCGCCCTCGTGCTCGGCGTCGCGCTGCCGTTGCTGGCGACCTTCTGCCTGTTCGCGGCTCGGGGTGAAGGCCGTGAGCTCATCTATTGGACCCTGATCTACAACTTCGGCTATTCCAACCAGCCGATGGAGCTCGGCGAGGTCGTGCAGCGCTTCGCCAAGTACTTTCTCCCCTTCATCGCGGCGACGCTCGGCTTGTGGCTGTGCTTGCCCAAGGCGTGGACGAGGCTGTCGCGTCACGAGCGCTTCCTGTCGGGTGGGGTTCTGGTGACGACCCTGCCCATCGCCTTCATCGGCTTCCGCATGTACCCGCACTACTTCGTGCCGTTCTACGTTCCCCTGGCCCTGCTCACCGCACCGCTGGTTTGCGATCTCTACACGCGGCCCTGGGGACGATGGGCGAAGCTCGTGGCCGCCTACGCGGGTGCGAGCTGGCTCTGCTTCAGCGTGGCCAACGGCGTCCTCTACCTGAGCGGGCATGAATTCCGCTGGGAGGAGCACAAGACGATCTACCGCAGGGTCGCCGACGTTCTGCGCGCCGATGCCTGCTTTCCGGGCGCGTCGTTGTTCTCGTGGGGGCCGAGCGCGATGTTCCTCTTTCCCGCGGACCTGCCCTCGGCCAGCCGGTTTCTTGGCCCGTACTCCACCATCTGCGGCTACGTGCCGGGCAACTGGGCGATCCGTTCGGGCAAGACTAAGGCCACGAAGGTCATCAACCAGGAGCACTGGGACCAGCTGATGTCCGACCTGGCGGGCAATCGCGCCACCTATTTCCTCGACGCCAGCAAGGCGTTCGCGAACTGGAAGGCTTTCCCGCTGGAGAACTACCCACGCATGACGAAGTTCGTCGAGGAGAACTACGAGCCCATGGCGACTCTCGATGGCGTCCGCATTCTGCGCTGGCGCGGCTGCGCGGCAGTACGGCCGAACTGATCCGGTCAGGACGTGGTCGTAGACGCGTGCGGAGCCTACGCTTCGCTGGCCCTCGGGACCCACCTCACACCCTGCCCACCCCTCGGGCTTCGCCCTCGCCCTCGCCGGCAGCGCACCAGTCCGCGGTTCCCATCGACCGCGTTGGCGTAGCCGGGCTTTGCCCGGCGTAGCCAGAGCGCGGGAGGGAATGGGAACCCTCTCAGGGTTCCTATCGACCGCGTTGGCGTAGCCGGGCTTTGCCCGGCGTAGCCAGAGCGCGGGAGGGAATGGGAACCCTCTCAGGTTTCCCATCGACTGCGTTGGCGTAGCCGGGCTTTGCCCGGCGTAGCCAGAGCGCGGGAGGGAATGGGAACCCTCTCAGGGTTCCCATCACAATCGACTAGTCCGCCGGTGCTCGCGCCACAAGATGAGGGCGGGCAGGGCCAGGAGGGCGGCGGTCAGACAGCAGATCTCGCCCAGAATGGCCATCGCGCCAAAGCCGCGCAGGGCACGGCTGCTAGCGGCGAGGAGAGAGCCGTAGCCGACGATGGTGGTCCACGAGCAGAGCGCGACGGCGGCGCCGGTCAAGCCAACGGCGCGGATCATGTCGTGGTCGTCGCGGTAGCGTTGCGCGACGTTGAGGCCGTACTCGGCGCCGATGCCGAAGGTGATGGGCAAGGCGATGAAGTTGAGGAAGGTGATCTTCACCTCGGCGGCGCCTGCAATGCCCATCATCCAGATGACACCCACCAGCAGGGTCGCGATGGCGGCCAGGGACGCCGAACGCGGCCGCATGATGAGGAAAGAGAACAACAGCACCACGGCCAGCGACGCGCCGGTGGCCAAGGGGCCGTCGTGCAGGATCGACCGGATCATGGCGGCGAAGACCACCGCGCTGCCGGAGGTCGCGATGGTCGTGTTCTGCTCGGGCAGATGCAGGTATTGCAGGACATTCGAGATGCGCAGCAGGTCGCGGCCGTTCCATACCGACAGGTGCTCTTCGATGGGGTAGACCAGCACCACGCGTCCGATGGTGCCATCCACCTCGGTGAACGGCCGCCGCGCGAGGGATGGAACATCGGCGGGCGCGAGCACGCGCAGATCCTCGGGCACGTCGATCTGGGCGATCTGCTTGCGCTCTTTTTCGCTCATGGCCTCCAGCGCCGGGTCGTGGGTCAGCTTGCGGATGTTCTTGAGCAGCGCCAGTTTTCGGGCTTGCACCTCGGCCGTGCCGGGTAGGATGTCATTGATGGTCACGACCCGGCCGATGACTGGATCGGCCTTGTTCTGCCGCCAGATGGCGGCGCGAATGGGTTCGACCTGCGCAAGGTCGTCCGCCAGCACGATGGTGGGCGAGGGCCAGCGGCCAAAGAGGCTCTCCATGCTCTGGTTGAATTGCTTGGAATCCTCGGTGCTTTGCAGGTTCGCGTTGAGCTTGCGGAAGTCGTACTCGAAGGGAGCGCTGGCGAAGTGGAGCAGGCCCACGCCGCAGAATAGCGTCAGAGCGATGGCAGCGAGGGCAATGGTCCCGGGACGCCGGGACAAGAGCCGGCCCAGGAAAGCGAAGTTGAGCGGCGCGCGCGCCGGGGCTGGTTTCTTGGCGGACGCGTGCCGGTCCATGAGGAAGAAGATGGACGGCAGGACCGTGAAGGTCAGGACCCAGCAGAAAAGGACCCCGAACGCGGCCATCACGCCGAACTGGTAGAAGCCGCGGAACTTGGTCAGCATCAAGGTGGCGTAGGCCGACGAGGCGCAAACCGCCGCGACCCCGGTCCCGCGCGTGACGCCGGCGATGGCGTGCTCCATGGCGGCCAAGGTCGCGTTGCCCGCGGCACGGTATTCTTCGTAGCGCGACATGAGGATGATGCCGTAGTTGATGCCGTTGCCCAGGATGATGGAGCCGAGGAACGCCGTGGACGAGTTGACGTAGCCGAAGGCGATCTCGGCCACCGCGAAGGCCATCACGGTGCCGATCACGCCCGAGGTGGCGACGAGGGGCAGCGAACGCAGCTGGCGGAAATAGATGGCGATGGAAATGGCCACGATGCTCAGGCAGGTGACCGTGACCCACAGGATGTCGCTCTCGACCGCCTTCCGGCTGGCGATGCCGGTGGCCACCGGGCCGCCGACGTAGGCCGTCATCTGCGGGTGGAAGGCGTGCGGATCGTTCTCTTGGATGAGGCGGGTCGCGGCCTGATAGATACCCTCGCCGCCGCTCTCGCCGAAGATGCCGCCAGGGGGAAGCGCGGCGATCCACACGTAGGTGCCATCCTGGTTGCTGAAGACACCGTCGGGGAAACGGCCGCCGAGCTGGTCCGGTTTGGTCAGACGCTCGCGCATGGCATCGACCGATTCCTCGTCGTCGTCGGAGAGATCGACGAGGAGCGGATTCTTCCGCTTCGAGATCTCCTTGCGCAGGCGATCGCGGATGGACTCGAGATCGTTCTCCGCCACGTACAGCCACTTGTTCTTCTGGAAGAAGCCCCTGAGGTCGCGCACGTGGTAGGTGGCCAGCGAGACGACGTTCTTGGGCAGCTCGAGGAGCTTTCCGGTCAGCTTCTCCGCGTAGCGGAGATTGGCCGCGCGGTCGGGCGAGCGCACGCCGATGAGGAGCAACGACATGTCCCCCATCCGCGCCTGCGTCTTGTCGAGGGCGACGACCCCGGGGTCGTCGCTGGGCAGAAGCTCGGAAAGGGCCGTCTTGAGCTCCAGCCGGGAGGCGAGGGCGGCCGCGATGACAAAGAGCGCCAGGGCTGCGGCCAGGATGGCGCCGGCGTGGCGCGAAACGAAATGGCAGTAACGTGCGGACGGGGACTCTTGCGCAGAAGAAGACATCTAGGGTCGTGAAACTACTCCGTTCGTGCCCCCGTGAACAAGTGCGCAGTAGCCAGCGATGACCGCGCACACAGGCTGGGCTATGAATAGGCATGCCTAGCACGAGCCACCGCGTGAGCACCTTCACCGAGTCGGTCATTCGTTCCATGACCCGGCTGGCGAACCGGCACGGGGCCATCAACCTATCGCAAGGTTACCCCGACTTCGACCCGCCCGAGGCGCTGCGAATCGCGGCCGAGCACGCCGGCCGGCATGGCCCCCATCAATATGCCGTGACCTGGGGAGCGCCGGGGTTCCGCCAGGCACTGGCGCGCAAGCAGTCGCGCTGCATGGGCATGCCCATCGATCCCGACGAGGACATCGTGGTCACCTGTGGCAGCACCGAGGCCATGATGGCGGCGATGATGACGGCCTGCAACCCCGGGGATCGCGTGGTGGTGTTCTCGCCCTTCTACGAGAACTACGTGGCCGACACGATCCTCTCGGGCGCCGAGCCCATCTACGTGCCGCTGCGCCCGCCCGCCTTCACCTTCGACCCGGACGACCTGCGCCGCGCCTTCGCGCAGAAACCCAAGGCCCTCATTCTGTGCAACCCGGCCAATCCCTCCGGCCGCGTCTTCACCCGGCCCGAGCTCGACCTCATCGCCGGCCTCGCCGAGGAGGCCGATGCCTTCGTCATTACCGACGAGGTCTACGAGCACATCCTCTACGCCCCGCACCGGCACGTCTACTTCGCCTCGCTGCCGGGCATGGCCAGCCGGACCATCAGTTGCAGCTCGCTGTCCAAGACCTATTCCATCACCGGCTGGCGGCTGGGCTACATCATCGCCGCGCCCGAGATCATCGCCGACGCGCGCAAGGTGCACGACTTCCTCACGGTCGGCGCCGCCGCCCCCTTGCAGGAGGCCGCCATCGCCGGCCTGGAGCTGCCCGACAGCTACTACGCCGGGCTGCAGGCGAGCTACACCGCCAAGCGCGAGCTCTTCCTGGGCTACCTGCGCCGCGCCGGCCTCCGCTTCAGCGAGCCCGAGGGCGCCTACTACGTGATGGTCGATGTCTCGGAATTCGGCTGGGCGTCCGACACGGCCTTCTGCGAATGGCTGGTGCGCGAGGTGGGCGTGGCCGCCGTGCCCGGCTCCAGCTTTTTCCGCGAGCCTGAAACCCGCTACATCCGCTGCCATTTCGCCAAGCGCGAGGAGACGCTGAGCGCGGCGGGGGAGAGGCTGCTCACGCTGCGGGACAGGGCCCGGAGATTCTCGCAGGCATGATCCGTGGAAGTGGCCATCAGCGCTTGCTGGAGGCAGCCGCGGGATCCGCGCAGGGGGCATTCGTCACGCCGCCGCGCTTGTGAACTTGCCGGGAGCAGTGCAGGCTGCACTGCTGGGCGGCAGAGAATTCGTAGTCGAGGATGTACGTTTCACCGGCGGCCGCCGCTAATTTCATGCCCTGCGTGCAGGTGGCGTCGTCCACCCGCTCGACCTTGTTGACCGCTTGGGCGTGCGGTGTGCTCTGCATGCATGTGGTACTGCCGCAGGGGCTTGCCTCCATGGTCCCGAACGTCTCGGCATGGGTAGTGACGTCGTTGTGAAAGAAGGTGGTTTGGATCGTCCACGCCACGGAGCCTGGTCGCACCAGAACCTGTCGGGTCGCCACGCGAGCGCCTTGCTGCGCGGGAAGCGGAATCTCGCGTACGGCGTTACCATCGACGGTCACCAACTGTTCAAGCTCCGGTCCCAGCCAGGCGTGGTACTCGAGACGCACTTTCACGAGTGCGTGCGGCTCGTCATAGTTGGGCGGCCGGTACTCGGGCACGGGTACGCACGCCGACAGCAGCCACGCCGCCAGCGAAAAGGACGCGAGAGGGTGAGCCAGGGCGTAAAGGTCGCGTCGTCGCCACACGAGATGCAATGGTAGGTGGCCGGCGCCAGCTGGGTCAAGCTGTCGGCGCGCCGCGCGTCGCTACGCGCCGCCCGGGCAGCATGGGCGTCGGCGCTTCTGCCCCGGACCCCGTGGCAAGGTCCCGCTCTGCTGTTGCTTACGACGCGTGATGCTGGCAAGCTGCGAATCCTCTGACCATGAACAAAACCTCCTTGAACTTCGCTGTCTTGGCCAGTGCGGTTGGGGTGCTGGGGGCGTGCGCGCACCCGCAGCCGCCGTCGCCCTGCACGACGCCTGAGCCTGTCCGTGTGCTGCTGACGGCTTCCCCACGGCTGAACCCAGGGGACAACGGCGAGTCGCTGGCGACCACGGTGCGCATCTACCAGCTCAAGGACACCGCCAAGCTGGTCGAGTCGAGTATCGACCGGTTGCTTGACGGGGACCGTGGCATCTTGGGCGAGGACCTCGTTTCGGTGCAAGAGCTGATCCTCTATCCGGGCGAGAAGGCCGCGCCGGCCATGGTGCGCGGCGAGGGCGCGACCAGCCTCGCGGTGGTCGCCATGTTCCGGCACCCGGTGGGGCCGTCGTGGCGAGCCATCCGCAAGCTGCCGCCACCGGATCCGCAGCACTGTCACGGCACGACCGCTGCCCCGGCGGCCCTGGCCGCGTCCCAGTTGAGGTTCACCTTGGAAGATAGTCGAGTGGACATGAAATGAAGGGTTTGCCATGAAGGGACTTCAGCGAGTCGTCTGGTCCGAGGGCATGCTGGTTTCGCCCCAGCACATGCAGCAAGCCGACCTCTATCACGAGCGCGTGCTCGATTGCCGTCTCGCCGCCTCGACTCCGCTTGGGTGGGGCATCACCGCGGTGCAGGTCGACAGCGGCGCGCTGGCCGCCGACCAGTTGGTGTTGAGCCGCTTCGCCGGCGTGTTGCCCGATGGGCTGCCGCTCGATTTCAAGTCGGGCGATCCCGAGGCGCCCGCGGCGCGGCCCATCGGCGCGAACTTCCCGCCGGCCCTGGCGGCCCTCGAGGTCTTCCTGGCCGTGCCCAAGGAACGCGAGGGCGTCCCGTCGGTGGCGGGGGAGGTGGCCGCCGAGGCCAAGTCGCCGGCGGGCAAGGCCGCCATCCGCACGCGCTTCCGCAGCGCCAGCCGCAAGATCGTCGACATGACGGGCGAGGCCGCGGACCTGACCATGGCCTTCGCCCAGCGCAACCTGACCGTGCTTTTCGGCAACGAGTCGCTCGACGACTACGATTCGATCAAGATCGCCGAGATCGTGCGCGACGCGGGCGGCGCCCTGCTGGTCAGCGACGCGTTCATCCCACCGGTCCTGAGCATCGCCGCCTCGCCCTTTTTGATGGGCGCCGTGCAGCGCTTGCTCGCCCTCATGGCAGCCAAGCAGCGGCAGCTCTCGGCCGAGCGGGCGCAGCGCGACTCGGCCTCCATCGAGTTTGGCGCCAACGACGTCACCCGCTACCTGCAGCTCTCGGCCTTGAACGCGACCATCCCCTTCCTCTTCCACGCGGGCCGCGCCGGGGAAGTGAGCCCGCGCGAGCTGTACCTCTTCCTCGTCCAGAGCGCGGGGCAACTCGCCACCTTCTCGACCGACGCGGATCCGTCGTCCTTTCCACCCTTCGTGTACACCGACCTGCGCTCGACCTTCGAGGAGCTGTTCGCGCTTCTGACCGGGCTGCTACGCGCCAATCTGCGCGAGCAGTGCGTGCGCGTGCCCATCGAGATCCACGAGGGCATCCACGTCGGCAACCTCAACGACGAACGCATACTCAAGTGCCAGCAGTTCGTGCTCGGCGCCGTGTCGGCCATCCCCATGGACCAGCTCGGTCGCGAGCTGCCCGGCCGAGCCAAGATCGCCTCGTGGACGCAGTTGCCCTTCCTCATGCGAGCCGCGACCAGTGGCGTCCGACTGCAGGTCACCCATCGCCCGCCCGCCGAGATTCCGGTGCGGCCCGGCGTGGTGTACTTCCTGATGGACACCTCGGTCGATCACTGGCGACACGTGCTCGCCGAGCGCAAGGTGGCGATTTACGTCCCGCCGCCCTTCGATCCGTCGCAGGTCAAGGTCGAGCTGTACGGAATTCCAAGCAAAGGCTGAGGGACACGTCATGGCGGACCTGGTGCAAGAGCTGACGGGAGAGTGTTTCGGCGCCATCGCGCGCCTGCGCGAGTTGGACGGCCCGGTGCCGTCGCCCGAGACGGTGCACACCCGTTTTCGCGGCTTCCTCGAGAAGCTCAAAGAGCGTGCGCGCACGCACGGTGTGCCCGACAAGGACACGCAGGAAATCATCTACGCCCTCGTCGCGTTGATCGACGAGGTGGCCATCAACACGCCCGAGCCTCTGCGTTCCTACTGGATGAACCAGCCGCTGCAGCTCCATTACTTCGGCGAGAACGTGGCCGGCGAAGGCTTCTTCGCCCACCTGCAAAGTCTGCTCAGCGACGGCCGGCGCATCGAGGTGCTGCGCGTCTACCACCTCTGCCTGCTCTTCGGCTTCCAGGGCAAGTACGCCTTCCCCGGCGGCGACGTCGAGCTTCTGCGCATCTCGGACGGGGTGCGCAACCTGCTCGAGCGCAACCTCGAGGTACCCGACGATCTGGCGCCGGCGGGCGAGCCGCCCGACGAGCCGAAGGTACGGCGGGCGAGCAGCAATTTTCTTCTCTGGGTATCGCTGGGCGTGTTCGCCCTGGCGCTGGCTATCTTCGTTGGCCTGCGCCTGTCGTTCGACCAGCAGGTCGCCGACGTCACGTCCCGCGTCGACAAACTCGCGCACTAATCGCACTCGAGGTCAGCCGTGCTCAAGTACATCTTCGGGGCCATTTTCGTCGCGCTGGTTTGGGCCGCAGTCTCTTACGGAGGGGAGACCCCCTCCCCCCGTCGGGCGAAGCCCGCCGGGTCCCCCCTTCCCCCGCTCGGCCGTGTGGCCTCGCGGCTCGCGCTTTGCGCTCGCGGGCTGTTCGGCGGGAATCCCCTCATCCCCACCGGGAATCCGGCGGGCAGCGATCGAGGTTAGGCCGTGCTCAAGTACATCTTCGGGGCCATTTTCGTCGCGCTGGTTTGGGCGGCAGCCATCGTCTTCCACGGCGTGTCCGCGCTGTTCTGGGCCGCCATCATCGTCACCGCCGTCGTGGTGGTGGGCCTCGCCACTTGGGCCATTCTCAAGGCGGTGGCGACCAAGCGCGCGGCCAGTGCCATCGAGGCGGGGCTGGGGGACACCGGCGGCAAGTCGAACATCCGGCCCGATCAGCAGGCGGAAATCACCGCCATGCAGGTCGAGTTCCAGAAGGCCATCTCCGGGCTCAAGTCGTCCCGCCTCGGGCACAAGGGGCGCGACGCCCTCGGGGTCCTGCCCTGGTACATCATCATCGGCCCGCCCGGCGCGGGCAAGACCACGGCCCTGCGCAGCTCGGGCCTACAGTTCCCCTACGCCAAGGGCGGCAAGGTCAAGGGCGTTGGCGGCACGCGCAATTGCGATTGGTGGCTGACCAACGAGGCCATCATTCTCGACACCGCCGGCCGCTGGTCGACCCAGGACGACGATCACGAGGAGTGGCTGGCCTTCCTGGATCTCCTGCGCAAGACGCGCCCGGGAAAGCCGGTCAACGGCATACTGCTCGCGGTCAGCCTGCTCGATCTCGAGGGTGGCGAGGAAGAGATGTCGGCGCTGGCCAAGGCCTTGCGCGATCGCCTCGACGAGGTCACCGGCCGCCTCGACATGGTGGTGCCGGTCTACTTCCTGGTCACCAAGACCGACCTCGTGCCCGGCTTCGTCGAGATGTTCGGCGATCTGCGCGACAAGGAGCGCGGGCAGATCTGGGGCGTCAGCTTGCCGCTCATGGCAAGCCCCGACGAGCGGGCCGAGCTGCTCACCGAGCAACTGCAAGAGCTCTTCGACGTGGTGGCCGCGCGCTCGTTCGGGCGCATGTGCGAGGAGCGGCGCGTGGACGCGCGCTTCAAGATCTTCGAGTTCTCCCAGCAGCTCGAGTCGTTGGGGCAGAACCTGACCGCTCTCGTCACCGATCTCTTCGCCGAGAACGTCTACCAGGACGCGCCCATTCTGCGCGGCGTGTACTTCACCAGCGGCACGCAAGAGGGGCGCCCCATCGACCGCATCATGCAAAACATGGCGGCGGCCTTCGGCGTGTCAGGCCGGGCAGCGGCGGCGGCGGTCGCGGTCACCAAGCCCAAGAGCTACTTCCTGCGCGATGTCTTCACCTCCGTGGTCTTTCCCGATCAGGCGGCCGCCGTGCGTAGCACGCGGGTCATGCGCAAGGAGCGCACGCGCAAGCTCTTGCTCACCGCCGGCGCCTTCGTCCTGGCGGCCGGGTTCCTCTTCCTGCCCATCCGCTCGTATCTGTCGAACGCGGGCTATGCCCGGGACGCGCTGCGCGCCGTCGACAAGCTGGCCCCGGCCAAAGGTGGCAGGGAGGGCATGGGTCTGCCCGCGGCCGAATCCCTCGAATCCCTCGAGGATCTCGCCAAGCAGCTCGCCGAGGGCGACAGCAGCTCGGCCCTCTTCCCGCGGGCCAGCATCACGAAGCAACTGCATACCGCCGTCGAGCGGCTAGTGGTGCGCCCCATCCTGCGCGCCGACCTGATCAAAGCGGCGTCGCAGGGCGGCCTCGGCGCCTCGGAATTGATGGATGCCCTGGTGCTACACCTCCTGCTCACGCAGGACAAGCAGCCCGACGAGCCGACCCCCCGCACCGATCGCTGGGAGGCGGCGGTCAAGCAGGCGGCCGAGAAGGCCAGTGCGCGCTGGGTCAGCCTGACCAACCAGCCGGCCGCCGGCCGCGCGCCGCGCGTGCTCGAAAACCTCGTGAAGTTCTACGCCGCGGGCATCACGGATCCCGCGGACATGATCGACCGCGACAAGAAATTCATCAACTACGCGCGGGTCATCCTCATCGGC
>Ga0182021_10005628_pt1 | contig 14860 bp, 11 predicted proteins | sample 612E3MmetaG_FD_120493 | JGI IMG/M metagenome (GOLD analysis project Ga0182021, IMG submission 120493) | Permafrost microbial communities from Stordalen Mire, Sweden - 612E3M metaG (Illumina Assembly) | ecosystem: Environmental > Terrestrial > Soil > Wetlands > Permafrost | place: Sweden... | reverse complement strand
TTCCACGGCACGAGCGCGGCCTGCATCGGGTAGAAACAAATGATGAAATAACACGAGAACCGCGTGTGCCCGAGCACCTCGCACATCGCTTTGTCCTTCTTGCGCAGCCCGAGAATAATCGCAAACACGCCGATCCCGACCGCGCTGCCGGCGACAATCCACGCCAAGGCCTTCGAGGAGAAGAGGTACGAAAGTTTGCTCGCGTTCGCCAGATGCCGGAGCCAACTCAACCCCGCCCACAACATGGCAAACCCGTTGCCGACCGCGTGTCCAAACGAGACTTTGCTTTTGTACAACTCGCCAAGGATCAACGCCGTGTAGACCGGCAGAATGGGCCACGCCGTCCCGAGATTGTCGAACGGCGTCACAAGCAAATGCACGAACTTCACCAAATACGCTTCGAGTGGCACAACCGCGTCCTCCTTGTGCCGGTCACGCATAGCAGAATTGCGTTCGCCCGGCAAGCTTTGCTATATTGCGCCCGTGGTTTTGGAAATCGTCAAATATGGTCATCCCGCCCTGCGCGAGAAAGGCAAACGCGTCGAGCACGTCACCGCCGATCTCCGGCACTTGGCGGCGGACATGGTCGAGACAATGTACGCCGCCGAAGGCGTGGGCCTTGCCGCACAACAAGTCGGCAAGGCGGTGATGCTCACCGTCATCGACGTCACCCCGACTGAGCAACCGTGGACCATGTCGCCGCAATTGCCCATGCCGCTCGTGCTCGTGAATCCAGTCATCAGTCATCCGCAAGGCGAGCAAGTCGGCTCGGAAGGTTGCCTCAGCGTACCGGAAACGAGCGCCCAAATCCGCCGCGCCGAACAAGTCACCGTCCGCGCCCGGTCGCTCGACGATAAGGAACTCGTCTTCACCTGTACCGGCCTGCTCGCCCGTGCCGCGCAACACGAGGCCGATCATCTCCACGGCATCCTGTTCATCGACCGCATGGACGCCGCCACGCGCGCCAGCCTGGCCGGCAAACTCAAGAAGATGCAGAAGGAAACCGAGGCCACGCTCGACAAACCCAAGAAGTCGCGCCGGTCGCTGGCGCGATTGTAGATGAATTTTTTTCGCACCGTCATCGCGCTCTGTTCGCACTTCAAGAATTACCGGGACATCCGCGACGTACCGGTCACAACCTCGCTGAAATTCATCGGCCGGTTGATCGCGCTGCTCACGCTGATCCTGATGTTGAGCGCCATTCCGCGGGCGCGCACCGGCATTAACGAATTCGCCACGCGTCTCGACCAGCAGCGGCCGGACTTCGCACTCCGCGACGGCAAAGTCATCACGACCGCACCTCAACCGGCCGCGTGGGGCGACGAATCACTGCGCTTCATCCTCGACACCACCGGCCAAACCGCCGCTATCGACTCCAACGCCATGCAAGGCGTGCTCTTTACCTCCAACAGTTTCGTCTACTGGATGAAACTCACCAACGACGAGGATTCGGTCCTGCGCAGCCACGAAGCCAGTCTGGCCGGCTTTCCCAACGGCCCTGTCACCGGCGACTACTTCCGCGCGATGGTGAAAACATTTCTGTGGGTTCTGATTCCCGTCTCGTGGGTGTTCCTGACGCTGATGGGCCTGTTGGTGTGCCTGATCCAAGCGTACATTTTTTCGCTGGCCGCCTCGCTGCTCGAACGCGGCCTGCCGCATGGCTTGAAGTTGCCGCAACTGCTCAACGTCGCCCTCCACGCCGTCGCCCCCGCGGCGATCATCCTGACCGCGTACAAAGCGATGTGGCTGGAAGGCGTTGACGTGTGGCTGATCTATCTGGTCGCGTACGGGATCTTTCTGATCGGCGCGAGCAGCGCGTGCCGGGACAAGCAAGCAGCTAGTAGCGAGTAGTTATATGCGGCTCGATTCTCACCGTTAGGGAGCAGTCAGTCAGCGGTCAGCGGACAACCACAAACACTGATGGAGCGGTCATCTCATTGACACTTTACTCCCCAGCTCCTGCTATCATCTTGAATCACAAGATGAAAGAAAGTGGAGCCGATGGTCGGGATCGAACATCGTTGGGGAGTTTGAGAAACTCCTCACGGTCAACCCAACTCCTTCGCCCTGCGCACGAAACGCGAGATTGTCAAAAACCCTCGGATCTCTTGCTGGTTTTTCTTCTACAACAGAATTCGTCAGAACTCAAGCACGATCCGTCACTGCTCTGTCAGAATCCGAGCCTGCACTTTCCCTGACAATTTCCCTGACTCCCAATTCGATGTGTCATTACCGACTCAGCCCACAGCTCATGCAGACTTGCGGGGCTCACACGCGCTGCAAATGCAATACCGGCTTGACTGAAATCGACCCGCTGTCCCACAGTTTGTCATAGTTTACGGGTCGGTCATCCGCTTCGTCTTACGGCTTCAATGAAGACATGAATTCGTTGATTGCGCTAGAGCGGCTCAACGAAGAACTGAAACGGCGCACGCACGTGATTCGCATCTTCCCGAACGAGGCGAGTTGTCTGCGACTGGTGCGGGCGCTGGCGGTGGAACAACACGAAGAATGGCTGGAAGGCGCGCGGTACATCGACATGGAGCCGCTGCGCGAACAACGAAAGGTGAAATTGGCGCTGGCAGCTTGACGAAAATTTTCCTTCCCCCCTCGGGGGGAAGGAAAGAGACAGAACCCAAAGTGGAGAACAACCAACCTCAAATCAAATTACTGAACTTGACGGACGCAACTGGCGTCGCGAGATGATAGGCGGCGCTGTCGGAGTCCGGCATGACGAGTTGTCGTTGGCCCGAAAACGTGAGTGGCACAACCTGACCGGTGGAGGCGCGTTCGATCCAGGCGTAGTGGATGGTGATGCGGTTGGAATTCGCAACCTCAGCGGTGGTGCTGTGAACCCAGTTCATGAAACCAACGTCGATCTCCGCAACCGGCCCCCCGAGCTTGTGGGCCGTGCGCTGCCAGAAGCCGGTGGATGAGCCGGACACAGTATAGGACGCGACACCAATGCGCCCTCCAGTGCCGACGACTTGGAGCGGCTGGTTGGCGAATGCGGCCAAGGGCGCAAATGACACGATGAACAACCAAGCCGCCAGAGCGCAACGGCAGACCGCTGAGCGTTTCCTAGTCGTGTCAATCTGGTTCATATTGACGGAGTCGTGTGCAAAGCGGACGGGGGACGTTGCAGATTCATGCCGGCAACCTCACCAAGGCCTTGCCTAGCTCGACCTCCACCTCGACTGGGCCGGTCTCGAACAGCGGGATGCGATTACCGTCAACTGTCTTGCCATCGACGGTCATGCACTTCACACCGCGGTTAACACCGTCCGGGTTATTGATGGTGATCTTGTACTCCACGCCACGGAAGCGCCGCGTGACCTTGTACTCCGTCCAGTCTTTTGGGATGCAGGGGTCGATGAGCAAGCCTTCGTAGTCAGGCTGCACGCCAAGCAATCCTTGCGACACGCTGACAAATGTCCACGCCGCTGTGCCGGTCAGCCATGAGTTTTTCGCCTCGCCAAAACAACTGGCATCGCGGCCGGCAATCATCTGGGCATAAACGTACGGCTCGCTCCGGTACGTCTCGATCTGGCGCTCCTTCGCCGACGGACAGATGCTGAGGTAATACTCCAGCGCGCGTTCGCCCTGCCCGGTTTGGCAGAGCGCGAGATGAATCCATGCGTTGTTGTGGCAAAAAATGCCGGCGTTTTCCTTCACGCCGGGCGGGTAACTCGTGATCTCGCCGAGTTCCAGATGATAGGCGCTGTAGGCTGGTTGCTGAAGGATGATGCCGTTGGGTGTGAAAAGATGTTCGTGGACGCTTTGCAACGCCTGTAACGCCCGCCCATTGTCGCGCCCGGCACCGCCGAGCACACACCAGCCCTGACTCTCAATAAAAATCTTCCCTTCGTCGCACTTCGCCGAGCCGACCGGCCGACTTTCCGCGTCGAACGCGCGCAGATACCACTGCCCATCCCACGCCTCCGTCTCGACCGCGTGCAGCATCTCCTGGTGATGCCCGTGCATCCGCTGCGCAGCGTCGGGACGCGCGAGCCAAGCGAACAACTGCTCCATCTCGCGCGCGGCGTACAGAAACAGACCGGCAATCATCACTGACTCCGCCACCGAACCGTCGACATCGCCGGCGCATTGGAATGATTCGTTCGGCTCTTTCGAGAAACAATTCAAGTTGAGGCAATCGTTCCAGTCCGCGTGGCCAATCAAGGGCAGGCCGTGCGGGCCGCGATGGTTCAATGTGTAGGCGATGCTCGTTTCGAGATGATGCAGGAGCGATTCGCGACTGCCGGGTTTGTCGGCGTAACCAACGGGCGCGTCGAGGATCGCGCGGTCGCCGGTCTCCTTGATGTACGCGCACGTGCTCAGGATCAGCCAGAGATGATCGTCGTAGAAATCACCGCCGATCTCCGCGTTGCCCTTTTTCGTGAGCGGCTGATACTGGTGGAAACACGTCCCGTCGGCGAGCTGCGTCGCCGCGAGGTCAAGGATGCGTTGCCGGGCGCGCTCAGGCAGCATGTGGACGAAGCCGAGAATGTCCTGATTGCTGTCGCGGAAGCCCATGCCGCGGCCAATGCCGGTCTCGAACAGGCTCGCGGTGCGCGAAAGATTGAAGGTGACCAGGCATTGATACTGATTCCAGATGTTGACCATCCGGTTGGCGTGCTCGTTCGGACACTCCGCCTGATACGCGCCGAGCAAATTGCTCCAGACTTTCCCCAACGCCTCGAACGCCGTGTCGACGGCGACCGGGGTGGAATACTTGGCGAGCAGTTGCCGGCCTTTGGTCTTGTTGATCACGTAAGGCTGGTCGAATTTCGGTTCGCCCTGCTCGATGTAGGCGAGCAAAAAGGCAAACGTCTCGCTGGCGCCGGGCGCGAGATGCAGATTGATCTGGTGCGAGCCGATGGGATTCCATCCGAATGCCCGGCTGTTGCGCGCCTGACCGGCGCGCACGACCTGTGGTTCGTGCAATCCGTTGTGGACGCCGACGAAGGCATCGCGCGCCGTGTCGTAGCCGTCGATGGGCCGCGTGCAGCCGAACAACGTGTAGTGATCGCGCCGCTCCCGGTATTCCGTCTTGTGATAGATGCCACTACCGTCGACTTCGACTTCGCCGATCGAGTACGTGCGCTGGTAATTGGTCATGTCGTTGAGCGCCTCGTAGAGACAAAACTCGACGAACGAAAACAGCGTGAGCCGTTGCGGTTTGCCAGTCGTGTTGCGGACCGTGGTCTTCCAGATTTCGACATTCTCGCCCGGCGGCACGAAGAAGAGCAGTTCGACTTCGATGCCGCCCTTCGCACCGGTAATGCGCGTGTATCCGAGGCCGTGCCGGCACTCGTACCGGTCGAGCGTGGTCTGCACCGGTTTCCAGCCGGGATTCCAGATGCTGCCGTTGTGGTTGATGTAGAGATACCGGCCGCCGAGATCCATCGGAACGTTGTTGTAGCGATACCGGGTGAGGCGGCGCAGTTTCGCGTCGCGCCAGAACGTGTAGCCGCCGCCGGTATTGGTGCACAGTCCGAAGAACTCGTCTTGTCCCAAGTAGTTGAGCCACGGCAACGGCGTGTCCGGCCGCAGGATGACATATTCCCGCGCCGTGTCGTCGAAGTGGCCGTACCCGTGCATGGTTCTAGTGTCCGGATTTGCTGGAGGGAATCAACTCTTCTGACCGAAAAGATTCTTCAATTTGTTGAATTTCAGCCAGCCAACCGCACGGTCACCAACGATCGCGGCGCTAATTCCAAATGCGCTACGTCACTGGTAACGGCTAACGTTTCGCGGTTGTCTTCCAGTGTGCCGCACCGCCAAGCCGCGCCGATGCGTCTACCCGGGAAGTTGACCGTGGCCCGCGCGGGTTGGTCGGTCACGTTCGACAACACCGCAATGACGCCCTTGTTGTCGGCAGCCTTGCGAAGTCCGAGCAACATGACGCCCTCGCCGGTCAACTCGACAAACTTCCCTTCGCGCCGGCGCTTCAGTTTGACGACGGGATGAACCTCGACCGGCACCGATGCCTCCGCGCCAGCCAGGGTGGACGTCACCGGATCGAACTTCGCCTGCGTGGTCAACTCGTAGCGAAAGCGCATCGGTTCCGGCTGGCTCGGGCCGCAGAAGTTGACGTTGTAGTAATTGTTCATCGGCCACGCCAGCAGCAGCGGACGCGGCTGACGCGCGACATGCTGCTGCACCTTCGCGAAATTGAAGCCGCCGATTTGCAGGAGTGGCGCGTCCGGGCACGCGAGCGTAAGGCAGCGCTGCGAATTGTGGAGCGCGACCCATTGCCCGACCGTCGTGTAATCCCGGCAGGTCCCGGGAAGTTGCTCGGTATCAAACTCCGCCGGCAAGTTGGCGGGATCGTAATGCGCCCGCCAGTTCGGCAGGTCGAATGGGAATGCAAAGTAGATTCCTTCCGGCGTGGGTATGTCCAGCTTCTGGAACGTGGCGATCAACTCAATTGCCTGACGATGGGCAAACAGTTTGATGCGTTGCTCCAATCTGGCAACACCCGGTGCCTCAGCCCACTTCCAGACGAGAGTAACACCATCTGGCGCCAGTTCCGTCGTGCTAGACTCGAGCTTGGTCGGCGTCACGCGTTGTGCCGGCCAATTCGGCCGCCAACAGGCGATGCCGTCAGGGATCTTCTCCCAATCAAACTCGTACATCGCATCACGTGTCGTTGTGGTTTCTTGGACGAGTCCGAAAAACGACCACGGACTCGTGGTGTCGAGTAACTGGTTGTTTGATTGCTTGTCCCAAAGCCCAGTCACTCGCCCGTTTTCGAATTCGACCCGGTAATACGGCGATTCGATGAAGTTGCTGCCAGCGTTCACCAAGTTGCTGTCCGCGGCCGGCGTGGGCTTGACGATCTTGTAGCCAAACGCCGGCAAATCAATCGGCCCAACCAAGGTGCCCTCCCCCGCGCGACACTTCTCGCGCTCAAGTTCCACGAAGGGAACGGTGCTCAGAAGCTGATTCCATTTTCCCGCCAGCCAATCCGTCGGTACCCGAACAAATGTGCGCCGCGGCACGGACGCAGGATTCACAATTAGCGCGCCTTCGACTCCGGTCGCTTCGACCGGGTTGGCGGCAAGTGAATCGAGTTGGTCGCGCAATAGAAACGTCATCAAGCTGCGCGCCGTATGTGCCGTCGCCGCCTTCAGATTCCATTGAGCGGCAGTGTCGTCGAATTCTGAATGCTCCACGCACACACAGTTGCCAAAGGTGTGCTCGTCGTACAGCAGCACATTGTCCCAAGCCTCCCCCACTCGGGGGTTGACCTTGCCGGTCGTGTTGGCGAGCAACTCGGCCGTATTGAGTCGCGCGCGGGTTTCCCGGCTGATGCGAGTTTCGCGGGCGGCGTTCTGAACTCCAAAACTCCAGTAGTCTTCCCATTGTCCGCGATGAGCGGAAATGTCCGGGATTTGACGAACGCGTTCATGGAACATTTCCGGCGTGACGTAGCGAATCCGCGGCTCGCGCCCTTCCTCGTTCCACTGCCGGATTAGATGGGCCGTGGCGGCGTTCGGCGGGTTGTTGTCGACGAAGGTGTGATGCGTGGCAGTGAGGAAAATGAAGTCGTACGGGTAGTTGGCAGCCGCCAACCGTTGCGCGTAGGCCGCGAAGCCCGACGCCATTTCCGCCGTGCTGGCTTTGGCCAGCCGAAAAACGCGATCGAATCCTTGGTAGTGCTCACCGTTGAAGGTGAGCAATGGGCGGTTGTCGCTACTAACCCAGTTGAACGCCAATGGGCGCGTGAGCGGGAATCCGCCGAAATGAACATTGATCCCCATCACCAGCATCTCAATACCGGCGTCGAGTAAGAGCTGCGCGACTGGCCAAGGCAGACCGTTGACGTCGTGTACAATCGCGACGCGCATCGGGATTCCGAAACGTTCGCGCAATTCGCGAACCGGCTGCAGACTGCGCGCCCACTCGTCCGCGCTGCCCAACGGCGTGAAATGGTAGCGCATCGCTCCGATGCTCAGCCGGCCTTGCTCGGCGAATTGCCGGAAACGCGCGATCTGATTGCGCTTCGCGCTCCGCAACCAGTGCATCACCGGCCCGGTGGTCTCGCATGTCCATCGGGGCTGTGATTCCACCGGCCAATCAGCCGTCTCGTCGAGCAAGTCGAGCGCGCGGTCGATGAACCGTCGCTGCAATTCCCAGAGCACCGGCTGCGGGTGAGTAAACCCGATGTCGGTATGACTGTGATGCAACACCAAGATCTCTTTAATCGCATTCATGTTGCTCAATCCAATGTCTGCGGAATCTTGTAGAAGTCTTTTCCTTTTCTCAGCAGCGACAGCGGCACATCAACGCGTATGTATCGCAGGAAAATGCCCCACGCCTTACCGTGATTCGAACCGAGGGCGATGATCACCTGATGTTCGCCGGCGCTCATGGTCACCGGCAGCTTGACGTCGTCGATGATTGCGGGGTTGATTCCGTCCGGGTCGCAGTAGATCTCCTTGCCATCGAACCAGACCTTGACCGGGCCATCGTATCCGATCGACACCTCCACCTTCATCGTCTCTTCGCAGTGAACCCGGCTGGAGAAATAGACCAACAAATCCTCCGGCTCCCGCGCGGAAAGCTCCGGGTGAAGATTGCAGAAATTCCACGAACTATTGTCGAAGATACGGCTGGCAAAACTCAACGCAGGCAGATCCGTCGGGTAGTTCAATGCCTCTAGCCTTCCTGCAGACGGCTGCAGCGCGCTCACTTGGAGGCGAATCACCGCCGGCGCATACGCGCTCGCCGCGAAGATGGGGATCGGCCCAAAGGCCGGCAGGGAACGGTCGGCGTTGTCGGTGATGTTGCAGTACGGGCTACTGCCAAAGCCGTAGAATAGATGTCTCTCACCAAATTCCATCGGCGGTAATCCTGATTTCAGGAGAACTTTGTCGCCCAGCAGTTCGGTCTCGTAAATCACATCGCCGGCAACTGTCACCCGGTCATCGGACAACGCAAACCCCGCCGCGCGGCCCCGCGCTTTCAGCGAACCAGAAACATTACGGAACGAGACAAGCACATTCATGGCGCCAGCGACCCGATCTCGCTGGACGACAACGCGCTTCAATTGAATCGGTGGAAGAAGCTTCTGGCTCCTGAATTTCAAGACTGCCATGGCTTCGGCCCCACGGCGACCGACCCGATGGACATCGCGGCCGCTGATATGAATCGCGTCATCGAGTGAGAGGTCGATCGTCGGCACTGTCAGAACGTTTTTGATTCTCGTCAGCAGTAGCCGCTGCTGATCGCGAATGGAATTCCAGCCGGCGACATTGACATTGGCTCGGCAAAGACGCGCGATCTGCACGATCACCACCGGCAAGGAAGGATTCTTGAAATCCCGGCGCAAGGACCGAATGAAGCCCCGCATGTTTTCGGTGTATTGCTCCGCGGCTGGCGAGTCGGTGTCCGAACAACCTTGATACCAAAACACGCCGGCCACACGTGCTCCGTTCTTGATGAATCGCCGGTACAGCGCGCCGTAAAGGCTCTCCCCGCCGCGATCTTTCAGCGAAGGCGACCATTGCGCCATTGAGGTGCCGCCGTGCGCACAGGCGATCAATCCTTGCGGAACACCAGTGAGTTTATGGAGCGTCTGCCCGAACGCCACGCCCGGACCGGTCCCGCTATGTTTGGCGATCGCCGCTTTGTCGTGGACCCTGTCGACGGCGATGCCCAAATCATGCAACGGGTCTTGAGCCACATCCCAATGATCATCCATGTAGAACGCGCGCACCAACGGATTGGGTTTCAGACGATCCTTCCGGTAGCCGATCCCCTGCATGTTCGACTGCCCGGCCAAAATCCAAACATCGCCGACCAACACGTTCCGAACGACGATCGAATCCTGACCGACCGAAAGCTTGATCGTGTACGGACCACCTACCGGCAGCCCTTTGATCGCAGCCATGAACCTGCAGCCTCGCGCCGAGCCAACTTTCCGCGCCGGTAAACCTGAAACCGCCATCGTAACCGGACCGGCGACGTTCCCGGCGCATTCGCCCTCAACGCGCTGGTTGCAGCGCCCGTCCTTTCCGCGCTGCAACACCATATTATCGAACAAACCCACTGTGATTTTCATTTCAATCCGGCTCCAATTTCTCTTTCACAATCCGCCAACTCGGGCGAGTGACCGTCAAAGAGCTGCTGCTCGAACGCCCACAAGAAAGTCGCACATTGGTAGCGGCGCACGCGGTCAAAGCAAAGCCGGAGCGTGGCGAGATCGCCTCCGCCGGTATTCTCAGCGGATAACGTCAACGACTGCTTGCGAGCCAGTGACGCCAGAAAGTGCACTGGACTCCAGCGTTCTGGATTCGGACTCTCATCATCGGCCGGCGCATCCAGCCAAGTCGTGTGCACCATCACGCCTTGGTCGTGAATCCCGGCAACGAACCGTGCCCAGTCAAATCCTCGCTGGATTTCGCCATTGAGTTCCGCGCTGGTGCTGCCATTTAAATTACCGGCAACGGCCGCCGCAATTTGACCGGGCCGGATGCCCCACGATGGATACAACATCATCAACGCGCCCCGGTACCATTGCCGGGCCGTGGCAATCTGCCAATCGTGATAGTTCTGAAGGCTATCAAGATACCAGTCGAGAAACACATGCGCGTGCTCTGTCTCGCCCGGTTTCCAGCCCGGCACGGGACAGGGCCGGACTCCCGACGGCAACCCCGGCTTCCGCCCCTGCGCTAGGTCATCGAACGCCCAATAGCAATTGGCGTGATTGTGAAAATTGTGCGGCGGAAAATTTAATTCTCCGAACCAACCACCGCCCAGCCGCACGGCAAACCAGTCCGTTCCAAAATCACGGAACACCTGCTCGACGTACCGTGCTTGCCGGGCGCGCGCTGCGGCATTGAAGACCACATTCAATCCATTCATCCCCGGAGTGCCATCTGCAAACGCGTCGCCATATTGATTCACGTAGCGCGCCGCCGGCAACGCGAACAACCAACGCGGTGGATATTGCACGCCAAGATCGAGAACAATCTTCAGCCCCGCCTGCCGGAATGCGGCGATCTGCTCTCGCATGTGTGCCACGTACGCCGCCGCGAACCGGTCCTGCTCCGGTTCGTACCGGTCCCACGCCAGACTGACCGTCGCCAAACGCATTCCCGCCGCGAAATTGCGCGCCGCATTCTGCGGCTCGCTGCCCAACGTCCCAAACAGACACGCTGCCGCGCGCGCCGCGGTCGCGGCGAGCAGACCGGTCAAGACGACAAGTTGAACACGGCTCGACTTCATTGGGCGGGTGGCGGCGGGATGTGGGGCAGTTCAATCGGTTTATTCGCCCAGTACAGCAGGAACGCGCCGATGACCGCGCAGCCCAAGCCAACAATGATTAGCACGCCCGGCGCGAACCATGTGCTGATGATCATCGGAAAGGCGACTGTTTCCGGATGTGCCGGATCGTAGTAGAGCAGATCAGTCGTCGGCAAACCATCGGCGTCCAACAACGGATAGAGTGGCTTGAGCTGACTGCCGACCGGCGCGCGCACATCCATCGTGCGGCCGTCGGCGGTTTGGAAACGAAACTCGTTCCAAAAAATGTAGCTGCGATCGCGCGGTTCCAGATTGGCTTGCACCTGCACGTCGTCAGTCAGCGCGATATCGGGGAGGCCGGCTTTGGTCTTGAGCACCGACACGGCCTCCGCCTTGGCCCGCGCGCCGAACACCACCAACCGCATCGGCGTCCAGAGGTCGATGAAGCCCAGGACCGCGACGACGACGCCAAGGAACACCATCAACAACTTTGGTTTCGCATGGCCCGGCGTGTATGTGGCCGGCGCGTTCATGAGGCTTCGGCCTCCTCGACGCCGCGTTTGCGGATGAGACCCTTCGCCTCGAAGCGGCGGAACATGACGGTGATCGCGATACCGATGACGCTCATCAAGAACATCAATAGATAGCCGCTCATGTAATCGTATTTCATCGGCGCGTAAGCCGTCGCCAATATCGGCCGCGCGACGGTCAACCGTTGGGTGGCGGCGGCCTTCTCAATGCGGTCGTAAAACGCCCGTGCCTGCGCGAGAGTGTCGCCATCGCCCAGCAACGCTCGCAGTTGCCGGCCAACAGGGTCATCGACGGACGCGGCCTTGGGTGCGCTGGCCGGCAAGACGGCGGTGATGGAAATGGTCTTGGGAGAGTTGCCAGCGCTAGCTCGCACGTGGTTGATCTCGGCCGGCACGCGCAGGTTGCGCGCCGTGGCGGTCAGGCGCCGGTCCGGGCGTGGCACCCGGTCGAAGAGCGCGAGCACGGCGTTGACGACGCGGGTGATCGGGGAAACGTACGTGTCGAGGGGTTCTTCGACAACCATCAGATCCAACGTCAGCGCCGGTAAGCTGGTGTGCGCCAGCGGAGTCTTGCCGGGCGTGAAGAGCCCGGGAGCGCGCTTGGCCGCCACGCGTTCCACGGCGGTCTGTAAATCGTTGCCGACCGGTTCGAGGGCGCTCACAACAACGCCGTAGCCGCCGTCGAGTTTGAGGGGTCGCAGGTCGATGATGTCCGGGCGATCGCGCCGGAGATCGTCGAGCATTTTTTCAAGCACATGCGCGTCGGGTCGTTGAGCGGTGGCCAATTCAATGAGCGACGCCTGACGCAGGGTCGCGCCGGTCACTTGCTCGCCATCGGCGATCAGCCGGTCGCCAAGGACTTGCACGACTTGGGCGCGGAATTTCTCGGCGCGGTCGGCAAGCTGGGTGTTCAGCGTTTCGCTCCGGGCGCTGTTCTGCTGAATCTGGACCTTCATGCCGTTGGCCTCCCGCTCGGCTTGGGTGGCGGCTTCGGACTTGCCTTGACGTTGGAGGATCGTGACTTTGTCGCGGAGCATTTTCTCTTCTGAAATCAGCGGCGAGTTTTGCTTTTCGAGTTTGTCTTTTTCGTCGGCGATTGTCTGGCTGTCCTTGTTGCGGTGGCGGATTTCCCAGCAACGCCCCCGGTCGGCGATGGCGCCGGTCGCTTGCCAGGCGTTGACATCGAGGTCGGCGGGAAGGGCGCGGCGGACTTCGGTTTTGTGGTTGTTCACGCCGCGCAACACGACGCGGGTCATTTCGCCGGCAGGCGGTTGGAAGAGTGTCGCGTGGCCCCAGACGAACAAGCCGACGCCGTTGAGCGTGAGGACGGTGGTCAGACGGTTGATGAGGGTGGCGCCGGCGTTGTAGGTGCCCATTCGGTTGCGCCGGACGTAGTCGTAAACCAGCGGGACGTACACTAGGCCGGTGAGAATGCCGATGATGGAATACGTTTCGCCGAACACGATGATCTCGACGAGCGACGGATGTTTGTCCGGCAGGACAAAGTTGACGTAGCCGTAGTAGGCCACGTTGGCGACGAGCGAGAGGCAGAGGAACATCTGATACGCGCGCATCCGGTTGAACCGGTCGGCGAACACAGTCAGCAGTCCGATGGCGAACAGGTTGATGACGCCGCCGACGGCGACGTTGATGCCCATTTCCTGTTTGGTGTAGCCCCACTGATCGGTGTACAGGAGGTTGCCCAACGGCCCGAGGCCGGCGTAGTAGTTGAGGCAGGCGGCGCCAACCACCAGCAGATAAACCGGCCACAATTCGTGGTCAAAGAGCCCGGCGAGAAAGTTTCGGATCGTGAACCGTTGTCCGCGCAGCGAACTCTTGGGGTCGATTTCTTTGATCCCGAGCATGATCAGCAGCACCATCACGCCCAACAGCAACGCCGCTGACCAGTAGATCACGGCCTCGCCATACAACGGCACCCCGGCCATGTATCGCACGTCGTCAAACCGGCCCAGCGCAATAAAGAAAAACGTCAGCGTCGCCAAGTTGCTGCACCACGACATCGCGCCGGTCGCGCGCCCGCGCTCGGCGGGCGGAATGATCTCCTGCTTGAGCGGTTCGAGTGGCGCGTTGAGGTCGGTGAAGATGTTGTAGAGCAGGAAGACGACAAGTAATGACCAGAAGTTCGGCATCAGCGGCAGGAGAACCAGACACACGGCGATGCCAACCATGCCGGTCAAGATGAACGGCTTGCGCCGGCCGAACCGCGTCCAGATCCGGTCGGAGAGAAAGCTGACAATCGGTTGGCCGATCATCGCGATGAAGCCCGGCAGGCTCAGGACAAACGTGACGCCGGCCGGGTTTTCGATGAACTTCTTCAGCGAAAACATGAAGGCCCACCCCATCACCTGGCCGTAGAAAGTGAAGGCTGCCCACGGCAGAATCGCAAACGTGATCCAGCGCCACGGGACTTGCTTTTTGCAGGTGATGATCACAGCCGGTTCCCGATATCAATCCGCGCTCAGCGCATCTTTTTCAGTTCAAACGCCTTGCCGGCTAGCGCGTCCTTGACGAACACGCCCCAATACGGCGTTGGCGTGTACTCCCAGTCCGAGATAATCATCGGGCCGCACCGTGGATGAAAACTGAAACCCGTCCAGTGCAGTTTGTATTTCTGGATCAAGCCGAGCATGTCCTCCGCCCAGCCGTCCAACGGATAGCGTTCCTTCTCGCCAATGAACGAAAAATCCTCCCATTTTTGGATCGCGCCAACTTCGGTGAGGATGATCGGGTATTTCTCGGCGGCCACCAGCCCTTTGGCCTCCCAGTCCCGTTTCCACGGATAGTTGTGCCAAACCAACATGAGGCCGTTGCCGCCTTTCTCGTCGAGGGCATAGCCGTTGACAAAGCCGGTCAGATCGTACGACCAGTCGAGGCCGCCGATGAGAACTACGTTTTTCGCGCCGGTGCCGCGAACGGCATCCACCAGCGCCTGCATTCCGACCGAGAGGTCACCCTCTTGCTTCTCGGTGTTCTCGGTTGGAATGCAGGCGCTGGTGGATGCCGTTCGCGGCACCGGCGCGAAAAACGTAGTTCTCATCGGCGGCCTCGACTGG
>Ga0182021_10005627_pt1 | contig 14861 bp, 10 predicted proteins | sample 612E3MmetaG_FD_120493 | JGI IMG/M metagenome (GOLD analysis project Ga0182021, IMG submission 120493) | Permafrost microbial communities from Stordalen Mire, Sweden - 612E3M metaG (Illumina Assembly) | ecosystem: Environmental > Terrestrial > Soil > Wetlands > Permafrost | place: Sweden... | reverse complement strand
GCAATTCGTAAAGGCCATGACCAGGACCGTGTCCCCGTCCTGATAGTTCCAATGCTCATACTGCTCGGACGAATTCAGGAACCCCGACCGATCCGACATCGGATCGATGGATTTACGGTCTGACGCTCTCATCTTGCGGGCCGTGAGATACAGCATGGGCTTTTCTGACCACAGAGCCTGGCGCCAGTAATACATTGGTTTTTCGGACGAGGTCAGATCAAGCAAACCCGATGTTGAGGCGTGGGAGGGGAATTTGCGTGCTTCACCCATATAGTCGACGCCCGTCCAGAGGAACTGGGAGCTGATGAATGCGTTGTTCTTCACCGCCAGCCATGCAGCGTAGTTGTGGGAGTTTTCGCTTCCATAGATGACCCGGTCTGGATAGCGTCTGTGTTCGTCCTGGTAGCTGCCTTCCATATAGTTGTATCCGGCTATATCCAGTACTCCGGGCAATCCCACGTGGTTTGAGGTTGCTATGTTGGCCATGGCCATCGTAACGGGTCTCGAAGTGTCGAGGCTCTTTACTGTAGCAACAAATGTCCGGGCGATATCGACCATTCGTGAAGCATCCGGTCTGTCAGGATACTGGGCTGTCACGGAAGGATCGTCGTAGGGATCGTTGCTGTAGTCAACTTCATTGCCAATACTCCAGATGATGATGCTGGGATGATTCCTGTCCCTGTTCACCATTGCGCGCAAATCCCTTTCGCCCCAATGTTCAAAAATATCAGGGTACCCGTCGTACCCGGCTTTGGTCTGGTTCCAGCCGTCGATCCATTTGCGTTTCGGGTATTCCCATTCGTCGAATGCCTCGGCCATTACCAGAAAACCCATGCGGTCGCATAAATCGAGGAATTCGGGTGCCGCCGGGTTATGGCTTGTGCGAATGGCGTTACAGCCGGCGGCCTTGAGCTTCTCAAGCCTTGTCTTCCAGATCTTTTCGGGTACGGCTGCCCCGACGGAACCTCCGTCGTGATGAAGGCAGACACCCTTGAGCTTCCTGTTGATACCGTTGAGAAAGAACCCCTTGTCCGGATCGAATCGTACGGTACGAATGCCAAAAGGTGTTTCATACTGATCCATGACGTCATTGCCCGAGACGATTTTTGTTCTTACGGTATAGAGGTAGGGATGCTCGGTATCCCAGAGAACAGGTGACTTGACGACAAACATCTGGTTCACCGGCGTCAGTTTGCCGGACAACCGGACTTCGGTTTCGGCCCTAGCTGCTTCTTTCCCATCCCTGTTTTCGATGGTGGAAAGCAGCCGTACCGATTTGCTCGCTCCATTCTCGTTGGCGACGATTGTTTCCACGTTTACTTTGGCCGCTGAGGACGCCACGTTTCCAGTGGTGACGCGTGTGCCCCATTGGGCCACATGCACCTTCTCCGTAGCTAGAAGCCAGACGTGACGGTAGATACCGGAGCCGCTATACCACCTGGTGTCGGCATATTTCCTGTGGTCGACGCGCACTGCGATGACATTCTTTCTGCCAAGTTCGAGATAAGGGGTCAGGTCATAACAGAAGCTGGTGTAGCCATAGGGATGCTTGCCTACAAACTTTCCGTTGACCCACACTTCGCTGTTGCAGTACACCCCGTCGAACTGGATGGAGAGCGATTTGCCCGCGTACCTCCCGGGTACGTCGAATGTTTTCCTGTACCAGCCAAAGCCGCCGGGGAGATAACCGGTACAACTTGCCAACAGACTGTCAAAATCCGCTTCAATGCTCCAGTCGTGCGGAAGGTCGACCGGACGCCATGCGGCATCGTCAAACAACGGTTCTCTTGCAGCGCTCACATCGCCCAGATGGAATCGCCAATCCTGGTCAAACAGCAACTTTTCTCTGCCGGATGACTGTGCAAGCGCAAAAGACACGACCAGCATGAAGACCCCAAGGCCCCACCAACGCTTGTTCGTTGCCATGGTTATGATCCATGATGAATGAATGAAATTGCCCGGGCGTTTTTTCCATATTTCGTTCGGCAGACCCTCTCCCCCTTCAACCCTTGGTGCCAGCGACATTGGATGATACACTCATCCTTGAATCCCTCACGAGCATTCGTCCCTGATCGATTATTGGCAGGAAGGAGAGAGAATATTGTGTGTGTTCTGCTACCGGTAGGGTGAGGCGGGCGGGAATCGGCTATCGATACCATGGTTTCAGGCTGTGCGGGAAACCGACGCTCTCTCCAATGCTGAGCTACGAGGGCAAACTACTGGTGTATTCTGGTGACAATGGGCGGCCTTCTGCAGCGACTATTCGCTACCACTTGGCTCCGACAGTGCGGTGTCAATATACGAAGCTTTCGTCGGAAAAAAAACGTGATCGAGTCCTGCGTTGCGGAAATGCGGGTATTGGATCTCAACGTGAGAGGAGAAAGAGGCGGAGCATTCTGGTGCCACCCCTGCGAAGTTGTTGACGGACCATGTGTCCGGACGAAGTGCAGCTCTTGCGGCCAGCCCTGCGCTCCGAGGGAGCGCAGGAAAGGGTTCTTGAGGTCAGGCGTGAGACGAAATCAGCGTCCGACAATGAGGATCGAAAAACTGTCCTTCACCATCGCTGGCCGAGGGCGCGGATTCTCCGCAGTCTGCTCGGGAGCCTTGTCGAACTCGGCTGCAGAAGGAAAGGCTTGGACGGGAATTCGCCGCCTGCTTCGCCGACATTGTCCCAAGAGAGGAATTCCTCGCTATTGACAAAGCAATAGTCACTGACTTGGGGTCAGAGTAAGGCTAGACCGTAGCGACGGAGGCGCGAGAAATAGTCATCATCTTCCTGCTCCAGAGATCCGATACCCCAAGGCTTGCTTCTCAGGAATTCCTTGAGTTCTTTCTTTCGCTGGAAATGCCCATTCAATTAGCGAAATCCCGCTCGACGGGGTCGTTCTTTTCGCACGTGGTGTGCGGCCATAGCACGGGTTACCTCATTTCGACAGGCTTCCTGGCTGTTCTCGCGGTTGCTTCGTGGGCGCTTCGTCCGCAAACCCGCACACTCGGAATCCTCCTGCCAAACAGACCGCGTGCGTTGCCCGGTCACCGGGAGTCAAGAATCCCCCTTGTTGCATTTCGAACCGGTTGCTCTATATTCACCTTCTGGCACAATGGCGGTCATGAATTCTTCTTACAGACAAGTCATACATGGACAAGACAAAGGAAACAGAATGAGAGAAGAACAGAGAACCTCACTGCGCGGGGTGCTGACCATCACCTTCCTCCTTCTTGCTGCGTTTTCCCCAGCAAGTGCGGGGCAGGCTCCCGACACATCCGCTGTGGGCATCTGGCAGGGTGCGCTCGACGTCGGGGGAAGCAAGCTCAGGATTGTCTTCCACGTTGTGAAGGCGGGCGGCGAATCGCTTGGCGGCACTCTGGACAGCCCGGATCAGGGGGCACTGGGAATACGTCTCAGCAAGGTGACAGTGCGCGACGATTCCGTACTCTTTGAGGTGGCAGCCATTGGAGGCGCCTATGAAGGGAGAATATCGGGCAACAGAACTACGATCGCTGGGAGGTGGAAGCAGAGCGGCGCCGCTCTTGTGTTGACGTTGAGCCGGACCGCGACGGCCATCGAGGTCAGGAGACCTCAAGAGCCAAAGCCTCCGTTTCCCTACAGGGCCGAAGAGGTCTCTTACGAAAACAGGACAGAAGGTGTGAAGCTCGCGGGAACCCTCACGCTTCCCAAGGCAGGCGGACCCTTTCCGGCCGCCGTGCTAATCACGGGATCCGGCCAGCAAGATAGAAACGAGGAGATAGCCGGTCACAAACCTTTTCTTGTCATTGCAGACTATCTGACAAGAAGAGGGATAGCAGTCTTAAGAGTCGATGACCGCGGCGTGGGTGGGTCCACAGCAGGGCTGTCCGGAGCGACATCGGCAGATTTCGCGACGGATGTGCGCGCCGGGATTGACTTCCTGAAAAACCGTCGCGACATCAACCCGAACAGCATCGGTCTCATCGGACACAGCGAGGGGGGGATCATTGCGCCAATGGTGGCGGCACAATCACCCGACGTTGCTTTCGTGGTGATGCTTGCAGGAACGGGGTTCACAGGCGATCAGGTAATCGAAAGGCAGCTGCAGCTCATCGAAGAAGCAGATAGTGTCCCACCGGCAAAGGTAAAATCGGACGTGGAACTCAGCAAAGCCCTGCATGCAATTGTGAACTCGGGCAATGACAGCGCCGCAATTGATACGAGGCTCCGCGAACACCTGAGAACCACAATCTCAGAGTGGGGTGAAGACCTGAGAAAGAACGGCATCGATCCGGAGAAGACCATTGAGGGACAGACAAAGTCCCTTCTCCAACCTTGGATCAGATACTGTCTTGCTTATGACCCCAAACCTGCGCTCGGCAAGGTTCGGTGCCCGGTACTTGCCATGGGTGGCGCATTGGATTTGCAGGTCCCGGCCAGAGAGAACCTGGGAGCCATCGAACATGCCCTGAAGAATGGGGCCAATCGGGATTGCACGATCAAGCTGCTGCCTGGTCTGAATCATCTCTTCCAACATGCGAAGACGGGTTCACCGAGAGAGTATGCGCAGATTGAAGAGACGTTTGCACCCGAGGCGCTCACGGCGATGGGAGACTGGATCGACGAACACGTGAAGAAATAGCAGCAAGTTCATGCGGGCATTCGACGGGCCTTGTCAAATAGCGCTTGTGTGACGTGCTCCAGTCCTTGATGGAGTCGAATATCTGTCGGGCCCGTTCCATCGTCATCGGCGTATTGCAGATGGGTGAGCCGGGCTGTTGTTTGCGCCCGCCGTCACGCAGGGACCCGCCATCAAACCGAGCGAAGCCGATCTCTTCGATCAGACTCTTTACTACGGTCTTGGCACTCATGAAAACAGCGCACCTTGTCTGTCTTGCAATCATCTGTCTGCCGGTAGCAGTTCATGCCCAGAAGCCAGAGACAAAGGATCTGAAATACTTCCTCCATCAACTTTACTCGGTTGACAATCTGCCGGTCCTGGAGGATTCGCACACGTATATGTCAAGCACCTGGGATACTACCGGGGGCAATAGCGACGGAGATTGCTTCAAGAATTTGCAGGGCACAAGGAATATCCTGCTGGATGTAGATGGTCCGGGATGTGTTCACAGGATCTTCACCGGCGTAACCTACGGCTTTATAGACGCAAGTACCCTCGGCACAAAGATACAGGTATTCCTTGATGGCAATCCGGCGCCGCTCTATGACATGGACGTGACAAGGTTCTTCGACGACCATACGGGTCCTTTCCCGTATCCGTTTGTTTTCCAGAAAACGTATCCCGGCATCATGTTCCCCATTCCGTTTGCCAGGCACTGCAGGATTCAACTGGTCAACGACAGAGCGGTGAACTGGGGCAACTACTGGCAAGTCGTGTATACGAAGTATTCCAATGATGCTGTGGTGCGAAGTCTGCAGCTTCCTCTGAGTGCCGCTGAACGCAATGAGCTGGCCAAGGCGTGCAGAGCATGGGTGGAAGCAGAGTCCAAATGCCCGCCATCGCCTTCTGCATGGACGGTCGACAAGAGCATTTCAGTTGGATCCCAGAGAAGCGGAGCAATCACCTTTGAAGGGAGCGGAGTGATCAAGGAAATGAGGATTTCTGTGCTTCCAAACACGGCAGAGGTGCTTCAGCATACCCGGCTGAATCTGCAATGGGATGGCCACCCCGAGAAAAGCGTGGATGTTCCTTTGGGTTACTTCTTCGGCAATGCGGACTATCAGAATCAAAAACAGTTCAGCTCACTTCTCCTCGGCATTGCCAACAGACAGGTGTATTCCCGGTTTCCAATGCCGTTCGGCAAGGGCTTTGTCATGACATTTGTCAATGAATCGAAGGAGAACATCCAAAGCATCTCCGTGAAACTCCAGATCGAGAAGAGGCAATCGATTCCCGGAGATTGGGGTCGCTTCCATGCGACCTGGAAGGAAATCCGCATCGACAGCTCCGCTCACAAGAGTTATCCGAGATTTGGGAAAAGCACGAGACCATTTCTGGTTCTTCTCGATGCGCAGAACTGCAGAGGAAAATACGTGGGCAATTTGCTTCACGTCGCGTGGCCTTATCCCACCTGGTGGGGTGAAGGAGATTGGTTGATCTGGAGTGATCAATCGGGCTTTCCTCCAGGGTATCACGGGACCGGGACAGAAGAGTACTATAATTCCGGCTGGTGCTGGTTCGACAGGAAAGCGGTATCAGGTTTCATTACCCAGAAGCCGGCAAATGTTTTCGTGTATTCATTCCATATGAACGATAGTTTCCAGTTTCAGAAGACTCTGAAAGTTGCGGTGGAGGTTTGGTGGCATACTGATATTCTACGCAGTATCTATGGAAGTACCGCCTTCTGGTACGCGTATCCCGTGCAGGATGCCAACTCGCAGAAAACTCTTCTCTCTCCGCGGTTGAATCATAACCTCGCCACGGATACGTTCTCGTGGGAATGAGGAAGACCTCCTTTCCCCGCATTCGCTACGGCTTGGGATGACCAACTGAATGCGCCAGGAGAATTTTCTGGTCGGCTCTCAGATTGAGTTTGGAGATCAACGCGTCGCGATTGACTGATCCTCTTGCTCCTGTTACCAGGCCTACTGAGGTACAGTATAGATAGGTATTTTGCGAGATATAGCCGCAGTCGATGTTTGCGGTCCTCAACTTCCCTTCCTCTGTGTTCTCTCCTCTTTTTGCCAGGTCGGCAACATAGAGCAATTGGACTGGCGCATCGGCAAACCGCTGGTCGGCGGCCTGACCACGGAGATCGCCCGGTGTCACTTGATTGAGCTTGTGATTCAGGGCGTCATACACATAGGCACCCTGCTTCAAGAGCACATAGATTTCGATTTCCTGCTTGTTACTTGCTGATGGCGCCGTCCTCCTGCCGTCAGGACGATTGACCCCGAATGAAGCCCAGAGCAGATCAGACAATTGCTGCTTTGAGATATCTGTTGTATCGAAGGCCCTGGCTGTTGTTCTTTTCGACAGCGCTTCCATAAGAGGCATCCCCCCCGTTTTCTGCGGTGCCGGGAGTTCAAGAGTTTGGCCAATGAGGACGTTGCAGGCAAACAGTCCCAGAAAGGCAAGACAGAGTCTTTTCATATTCACTCCAGGTTATGGTGGGCAAGAAGCCTAGTGCGACGCAGGTCTTTCCATGATGCAGGTGCCAATGATGAAAGAGCCAAAAGCAGCAAATGTGCTTACTTCTTTCGGCTGCGAGATGTACTCCAGATAATTGTCCTTGATTCCGATACTGCTGCAATCGATCAGGTCCACAAAACCCTTCTTGTTGCTCCTGGCCTTCTTAATGATCCCTTCATAAGCCCTTCTCACAACCGGAGAATACTCATCGGAGCTTATGTACCTTTTGTCGATCGATTTCTTCAACAGGTACAAGAACATGCCGGTACCCGAGGTCTCGTTCCAATTGCCCGACACCCCGCATTTGTCAACCACCTGGCACCACATACCGCTCTGGGGATCCTGAACATCCTTCAAGCCTTTGCAGAGATTCCGAAGGGCCGACATGAGAGAGCCATAATCCGGATCCGATGGGGGTAGAAAATCAAATACGTCTGCCATCAAGACAGCAAACCAGCCAAGACCTTCGCTCCACACCTCGGGGGCTAATCCGGTTTCTTTGTTCGCCCAGCTTGCTTCTCTCGATTCATCCCAGCCATGCAGGAGAAGCCCGTCTGGCTTCACGCAATGCTTCAAGGCCAGGCTCATTTGTTTCGTAACTTCTCCGAAAGCATAGCTGCTCTCACCGATGACGCTGCCGTATCTGGCAAGAAACATCTGCCCCATGAAAACGCCATCGACCCAGAGTTGATGCTTGGCCCAATCGCCATGCCAGAAGCTGCCATCGCTGTTGCGCGGATAGTCTGTGAATCCATCCCGCACCTTTTTCGCGGCAATCTTGTACTTCTCCTTCCTGGTCTGTTCGTACATGAAGACGATCGCATACCCCGGAAGGAAATTATCCAAAGCATTATTGCTGAACCTTGGCACATTGCCATTCTCGTCCACGTGCGAATCGACATATTTCCTGATGTAGTTCAGGTAGATTGAATCTCCAGTTGAGCGCCACAGTTTCTCCATGGCGAACATGATATACCCGGCCTGCCAACTGAAGCTGTTAGCCTGCCCCACCCAGTGGATACTATCGGGGTCAGGCACCCTCTTCATGAAGCTCCTGGCAACTTCAACAGAAAAGCTCTTCTCTGCTGCCTGGGCTACAGAGGCATGAGGCGGAGCAATGAATCCGGCCAAAACAACAAGAAACATGAGGATAATTGGTTTCATGGCATGTCCGTTTGTCAGATCATATGCCGGCACGCTGTGCCGAGGGGCCATAAGAGGTTTTTCCCACCAACGGGAGCATCGCGCTGATCGTTATCATGCGGTAACCGCTGTGCCTGAAGCCGCTCGCAAGTCCGACTTTGCACCATCATTACATTCATAGGTCATACCATGAGAGCAAAAGGGCCTCTTTTGAGCGACATTCCAATGCTTTCTCTATGTTTCGGCCGCGCTATCGCGATGATTGGCTATTCTCGGTTTCCCCTCCTATATTGTGATGTGTTCTTTCGCAGGTCCCTTTCATCAATTCGATGCAGGGGACCTCTTTTTTTTCTACCAAATGCGACAGATCCAGGAACCAGAGGGGCAGAGCACGAAAACCAACCTATCCGACAAGGATCGACAGATGGAGCCATTCAATTCGTCCAGTTGCCACCATACACAAAGAACAACGACCACCAGCGAAAATGAAGGAAGCGGCAGGTTTAAGCGTTTCCTGATTCCCCTCACCGGGCTTGCTTGCCTCATCTGGATGCTCGTCCGCGTGATCCCGAAGCCAAGCCGGGCGGAGTATCCATGCATGAAAGTCGCGGCGCCGCTCGCAGGCGGATTCGTGGCATACATTGCGGGAATGGCCATTGCCTTATTCACGTTTAAGAAGGCCCGCCAGCTCTACAGGACAAACAGATCCGTTGTTGCAACCGCCGTCGTGCTCTTCGGCGTCGCAATTGGGATGTTCACCATTCTGAAAACGGATTCTGCATCGCATGCTGGGATCCTCGCCACCGATTCCCTGTTCGTTCCAAGCGACCCGCCGAACACCCCCGTGGGGGTTGCGAGAGGCATTTTCCCCGGCAGGGTTGTCTGGATGAGGGACTCGACGGCTGCCCGGTGGAACGGAACTTCTGGAAACTGGTGGACCGAGGCGAACACGAATCAAACGGCTGTCGATTCCATGCTTTCCCGATCCCTGCGCGCATTGACAGGAGAACCAACCGACAGCGCATCCTGGAATGCCCTGTTCACGTTCTTCAATCAGCATCACGGCAAAGGCAGCGCAGGCTACAGCGCCGGCGAGAAAATTGCCGTGAAGATCAATATTAATAACTCCTCGGACACGAACAATGTCAATCCAGGCAATTCCTCACTGGCCTCTCCGCAGACGGTGCTCAGCCTGCTGAGACAGCTTGTCAACGTAGCGGGAATCCCGGACAGCAATATCTCCTTCTACGACCTCATCCGGTACATGCCCAATCCGATCTATACGAAATGCGTCGCAGAGTTCCCCAGGGTCCATTTTGTGGGATGGACCAAGACGCATGGACGGGAGCAATACGTGCGCGATACAACCCGCGTGCACTGGTCAGAACCCCTGATTCTGGAGAAGGACGCTTCAGTCTCGGCAAAAGGCGGAAATCCAACGTATCTGCCGACTGTCGTAACCAAAGCTGCCTATCTCATCAATCTCGCCAATCTCAAAGGTCACAGTTACGCAGGCATGACCTGCTGTGCCAAGAATCATTTCGGCACCCTGAGTGTCGACGATGATTTTGGTCACCCGTATGTGTGGGCTCCCCATGCAGCCGGAGTACATCCGTATGTTGTGGTGCATGATGGACAATGGAGCGCTCAATTGCTCTTCAAGGCGAGACCGTTGGGTTCGTACAATGCACTTGTTGATCTCATGGGACACAAGGACCTTGGGGGTAAAACGCTCCTCTTCATCGTGGATGCACTCTATGCGGTGCCGGATGAGCACGGAACGGCGTTTAACTACAAGAGCAAGTGGCTCTCTGCGCCTTTCAATAACGGCTGGACATCGAGCATGTTTCTCTCCCAGGACAACGTGGCGATCGAATCTGTCTGCCTCGATTTCCTGCGCACGGAACAGGCAGTCAACACGACCTACACATTAACCAATGGAGCCGCCGACAATTACCTCCATGAAGCCGCACAGGCGAACAATCCCCCGTCGGGAACGTACTACGCTCCCTCGGGCGACAGTGTGCGCCTGCAGAGCCTGGGAGTGCACGAACATTGGAACAACGCCGCCGATAAGCAGTATTCGCGCAATCTCGGCTCCGGCAACGGCATAGAACTGGTCAAACTGCAACCTGGGGCCCTGACCTCTGTGAACGCCAGAGTGGGAACACCGGCTGCATTCGTCCTCCAGCAGAACTATCCGAACCCGTTCAACCCTTCAACCACCATCAGCCTCACCGTTGCGGAGAGGGGCTTTGCCACGCTCGAGATCTACGATCTGACGGGCCGGGTCGTCCGCACGTTGATCAGCAGTGAAATGGCCGCAGGTGATCATTCAGTGAAATGGGATGGGAGGGACGAGCGAGGGTTCTCCGTCGGAAGCGGTGTGTATTTCTACCGCTTGAGGCTTGGCTCGAACCTCGAGGGTTCACGAAAGATGATCCTTATGAGATAGTGCCGCCTGGCACCGGAGAATATAGCCTCAAGGAACGACGAATGATTTCACGAGCCCGGCTCTGTTAGGCCGGGCTTTCTTTTTTCTGGCTCGTTCCCGTTACTCTCCCATCGTTCGGTGAAGGGACTCTGAAAGCCGGGCGTCTCCGGGTTCAATCCTCTTCAGGAACCACGGCTACTTTTTCGCACTTGCCCTCGTGCATGAACCTGTACGCCTCGGCAACCCGTGTCAGACCGAAGCGGTGCGTCGCAAGGGCTACCGGATGGATGCCCCGGCGGACGATTCTTTCTGCCAGCTCTTCCATCAGCCATGTGTTTGTGACCCTCGACCCATAGAGAGTCTTCATCGATTTCATGCCGTGCTTCTCCGTGATGCATGTGAAGGGACGGAGTACACACCCCGGTGGATGAGCAGAAGATATCGCTCTAGGCGGGGGCGGTATGAGCAGCCGCACCGGCGTGCTCTGCAATGAACTTCGCCAGTTCTTCACTCGTGGCGTTTCCCACCCACAGGCCTTCGCCAACCTCCACAACCGGCAATGCGCGGATCCCTTTGGAGATCAGCACGTCCGGCTTGAACGTGACGTCGACTTCCCGCAATTCGAAACCCATTCTCGCCTGGAGCTCCTTCAGCCTCTTCCTGACCAGAGGACAGAACGGGCATCCCAAACCGGTATACAGGGCCACGCTCCCAGGAGTCCTGATGACCTCTGTCGCCGGATGATCCGCAACAGACCCGTAGCCCATGAGTTTTGAAAGGGACGGGAAATTGCGGACGTACAGCCAGAGAAAAAGCGCAACAAAGAAGACCCACAGCCCTGCCTGCAGGTAGTTTCCGCGGAAGAGATAGAAGATCATCCCGCAGGCGAGGATGAGCCAGCTCAGGTACACAAAAGAGACATGGCATTGTTGTTTCATGGAGTTATCTCCTGACAATTGTCTTTGACAAATCCTCACATATTCCACCCGCCGCGGAACAGACGCTCAACACTCCTTTTCGGGCAATGCGAGGAGCAGCCTCTCCCATTCTGCCTTCAGCGCATGCACTGCCGGAACTTCTCAGTCACTCTTTGGTGTCTGGTGGTACTCGAGTGCTTTCAGGGCAAACCTCGAGGACACCGTGGCAGGTCCTCCGCCCATTTCAATCCCAACTTCGATGGCCTCCAGCACCTGATCCTCCGTTGCTCCGGACGACAATGCCTGGTGGATGTGCCATTCCATGCACGATTCACAGTTGATGACAATGGAGATGCCGACGGCGATCAACTCCTTCTGCACCTTCGGGAGTTTTCCGTCAGAAAAAGCCGCCCTTTCCAGCTCCTGGAATGCCCGGTAAACCTTCGATCTCTTCTTCGCGAGAGTCAGCTGAGCGGCTGCCCGGTCCTGAATGATCTTCTCTATCTTGAGCCTGTCGTCCTTGTTCATGGCGTTCTGATCCTGGAAAATCACATGCGGTGTCTTCTGAAAACCCAATGAAACCGGCTTCCGTGTATGAATGCCTTATGCCCATCGCCGGCCATCACTCGCGCATCTCGCACAGAAGAACTGTGAGGTTCTGTTCACCGGCAGAAATGTCTCAAGACACTCATTGTACAAGCCAGCGACTCTTCCCGAACGCATTAGAACCGTTTGATTTCCACCCGCTCCAGAATCGTGTCAGGAGCCGGAGGGCTCAGGTGTATGTTGAATCCCTCGACATTTCTCAGGATGAGCGAAGGCGCTCCGGCAACTCTCCGCCACCAGACATGCTGAAAGTCCGTCCCCTTGACATCGTCGAGCACAAACGCCGGCCGCAGATCCTCTTTCTGTGCGCCGATCTCCATGTTGCTGAAGTCAATTCCCGAGGCATGCCGGACAAAGAATGCGTAGGACGGCACCGGGCCGAACATGCCGGGTTCGGGGTACGAGGCCTCCGCCTCAGGCGGCCGCAGGTCCGCGTCCCCGGCAGAGCCTCCCCCCTCCTGCAGGATGTGCATGTTGCTCATGCGGACGTCCTGAACAGGATGGCCGGGGATGCCGCTGATGGTCGAGGCCGCACGCGCGCCCGAGACGACAATGTCGCTGATGTTGATGCGGCGAATAGCGCCGACGGCAGGATTTCCGGGACCGCGCGCACGGTTCCCGAGACGGATGAAGATCGGGCAGTTCACAATGGCCCGCATGGCGATGTTGGTGATGGTGATATCCTCGATCACCCCCCCGTCCACGCTTTCGATGGCAAGGCCACCGCAGTCCTCAAACACGCAGTTGGATATCGTGATGGTTTTGAAACCGCCGTTGGACTCGGTGCCGAACTTGATGCGCCCGGTGCGGCCGGAATACCCCTCCGGGGAGCGCAGGAATGTCCCGTCGAGCATCGTCCCCTCGACATATCCACCGGTCACATAGCAGTTGCTGATCGTGACGTTTTCCGTCGCGCGCAAAAGACCGAGCCCATACGAGCTCTTCAGGCAGATGCCGTCGTCCCAGGGAGAATTCACGCTGCAGTTCACGACCCGAACGTTGCGGCAGCAATCGATGTCCATGCCGTCACGATTCGTGTCGATCGTGAGGTTGTCGATCGTGAGGTTGTCCACCCCGGTGGCCAGGATCGCGAAGTGGCCGCCATGAAGGATGGAGACGTCCCGGAGGATGACGTTATGGCAGTTCTTGAGGCTGATCGCCTTGTTGCCGGCATCCTTGGGCGGATCGTGATAGACTTTCCCATGCGAGCCGCTGTCATACAGACTGCTGTGCAGCCCCTTGCCATGAATGAGACCTGGGCCCACGATGGAGACATTCCGGAGGTTCTCACCCCATATGAGGCTATTGTGCCAGTGGCTGTGCCCGAAATCCTGATACGCAGACCAGGCGTTGTCCTCGGGAGGGTCGTAAGGCGCCACGGTCTCCGAAACTGCCTCAATCACCGCTCCATGGTCAAGCTCAAGCGCGACGTCGCTCTTGAGGTGGATTGACGCGGAAAGATATGTGCCGGCGGGAAAACGCACAGTACCGCCTCCTGCCTGGCTTGCGGCGTCGATCGCCCGATTGATCGGGGCCGTGTCGAGCGTTTTCCCATCGCCGGCAGCGCCAAATGCCCTTACGCTAAAGATCCCGGCTTCCGGCGCCGTTGTCGCCGAGCCCTGAGCGAGGACCGTCTCGATCGGGCCCCCCAGCAGTCCCAAGGCCATCGCTGCAAGGACGACGGCGATACATCCCCTTGGGAAACGTCCATCCGGCTGACGGTCCTCGCATCCTCCTGTGCGGTCTCTGCGGTTCTGGATGTCCCTGCTCCCAAAAGCGAGTTTGCTTCGTGATTTCATGATTCATTCCCGGATATGCGTTGAAGGGAATCCCGGCCAATGCCCGGCTAGTGCGCTACCGCCTCAGGCCTCAGGGCCACGGCCCGGGTTTTCAGCTTGATGACAGCGGGTTTCAACCCCGGAGACGAGGCGGAGAGCGTGATTTCGCCCGGTTGCCTGGCCGACTGGACAAGAACCTGCGCCAGTCCGTTGAACACACTCCGCTTCCATTGCGCCGCTGGTGTCACGACCTGTACGTTGCCCGGGTCGGTGTTCGGTTCGTCCCATTGGCTCCGCTTCCGGAAACGCTGTCCCACCACGGCATAGACATTTCGCCCGGGCCTGATCAGACTCCGGTCCAGCCGGAACGATTGATTCGGATCATCGCGCCTGAGATGGGCGGCGACCAGATGCCCGTTGACGTACACGGACTGTCTGTCGGTGATGCTCTTGGTGAACAGATGGACTTCGGCGCCTTGGGCCAGGTCGGGCAGCTCAAAGCTGCCTCGAATCACGACAAGCGTGTCGGTGTAAGCCCGCCAGTCGTCGTCGCGGCTGAAGATGAAGGCCGCCTTCCACCCGGAGTCATCGTAGCCGTCAGCCGCTTCAGGCCGTTCGTCGAGGTTGTTGACAGGCAGCGCCTTCAAGCTGTCGATCTTCGCGGTTTGTACCGTCTCGAAAAACCTGTCTGCTTCGTGACTTGTAGGATCGCCGTTCCCCACGCCGATGATTCTTCCCACCCCTTCCAGGCTCAGGCTGATTTCATTTCTGGCGGCAGGCCCCATCAACCCCCTGGCGTCGTTCACCTGCACCGTAATGACCGAGACATCCGCACCATCGGCATCCATGACATTCCTGCCGG
>Ga0182021_10005626_pt1 | contig 14862 bp, 11 predicted proteins | sample 612E3MmetaG_FD_120493 | JGI IMG/M metagenome (GOLD analysis project Ga0182021, IMG submission 120493) | Permafrost microbial communities from Stordalen Mire, Sweden - 612E3M metaG (Illumina Assembly) | ecosystem: Environmental > Terrestrial > Soil > Wetlands > Permafrost | place: Sweden... | reverse complement strand
CTGGCCCACGCTGCCGCGCACCTCTTCGACTTCGTGATAGGTGAGCAGCTCGATGTTGGGGTGCTGGGCCACCTGGACCATCTTGGGGGTCAGGATGCAGGCCGAGCAGTCCAGGGTGGGGAAAGTCTTGTCCAGCTCGGCCATGTGGCCGCCGATCGATTGGTTGCGTTCGACCAGGTGAACCTTGTAGCCCGCCTCGGCGATGTCGAGGGCGGCCTGGATTCCGGCGATGCCGCCCCCGATGATGAGCGTGCTGGGTTTGACCTTGGCGTGTCCCGGCTGCAGCGGCCGCATCCAGCGCGCGCGCCTGACCGTGGCGCGGACGATGGCCAGCGCCTTGTTGGTGGCCTCGGTGCGGTCCTTGGTCACCCACGAGCATTGCTCGCGGATGTTGGCCATGAGCATCAGGAAGGGATTGAGCCCGGCCTGGGCGCAGGCCCGGCGGAAGGTAGGCTCGTGCATGCGCGGCGAGCACGCGGCCACCACCACCCGGTTCAGCCCGAACTCGGCGATGTCCTTCTTGATCAGTTCCTGCCCGGGATCCGAGCACATGAACTTGTACTCGCGCGAAACCACCACGCCGGCCTCGCCTGCCATTTCCTTGGCCAGTTTCTCGACATCCACCGTGCCGGAGATGTTGGTGCCGCAGTGACAGATGTAGACGCCGACCGCGGCCTGTCCGTCCTTGCTGATAGCCTTGCTCATCGTCACACCCCCGTCCCCATGTCAATCGACCGGGCCAGCAACTCGCCCAGATCGACCACCTCGAGCACGTCTTGCTTGCCCACCGTGCCCAGGCTGTCGGTCAGCATGAGCACGCAGTACGGACAGGCGGTGGCCAGCGCCTGCGCCCCCTGAGTGCAGGCGTCGTTGATTCTCTGCACGCTGAAGCGTTCGGCCACCGGCGTGTCGGACCACATGCGGCCCCCTCCCCCGCCGCAGCACAGGCTGTCCTCGTGGTGGCGCGACAGCTCGACCAGTTCCAGCCCGGGGATGGCTTTCAGCACCTCGCGAGGCGCATCGTAGATCCCGTTGTGCCGGCCGAGATAGCAAGGGTCGTGGTAGGCCACGCGCGCCTTGACTGGTATTTCCGGCTTGAGCCGGCCGTCGCGAATCAGGTCACGCAAGAACTCCGCCACGTGGATGACCTGCACGCCCTTCAGTCCCTCGTAATTCTTCTTGAAGTTATCCAGGCAATGGGGAGAGGTCACCACGATCTTCTTCGGATTCTTTGCGCGGATCTGCTCTGTATTCCCGTCGCGCAGAGACTCGTAGACGTCTTTGCGGCCGCCCTTGTGCGCGGGATCGCCGCAGCACTTTTCGTCGTTGCCCAGGCTGCCCCACTTCACCCCCGCCTTTTCCAGCAGCCGCACCAGGGTTCGCTGCGCCTTGAGGTTGCGCGGATCGTAGGCATGGGTGCAGCAGGTGTAGAGCAGGATCTCGCTCTCTTCCGTGTGCGGCCGCAGCCCCACCTCCGACGCCCAGGCTGACCGCTTGTCCGGATCGCCGGCCCAGGGGTTGCCATTGCCCGCCAAGCCCGACAAGGCCGACTGCAGCAGCGGCGGCAGGGTTCCGGCCTCGCCCATGATGTTGCGGATGCTGCGCACGATGTCTACCGTCTTCACCCCGCGCGGACAGCGATCCAGGCACATCCCGCAGGTGGTGCAAGCCCACAGGTCATCGCCCTCGTAGCCCTCGATGCCGAACTGGGCCAGCCGGATCAAGTGGCGCAGGCGGAAGTCACGAAAATCGCCCCACGGGCACACCGACGAGCAGCTGCCGCACTGGTAGCAGTCGTCGAGCGCCCCGCCGCCGTACTCGACGATCATGTCCACGACATCCATGAACGGTGCGGTTGATTTCATGCCAGCAGCACTTTCGAAAGCGGTTCAAGGCCAAGGGCGCAGAGAGTCGCCCGGCGCGTCGATCTTCGGCACCCCACCGGCGTTGCAACAGAACCCTCGCGTGATCCAAGATCTCCGCGGACAGTCAGGTACGGAAGGCGAGCAACAAGAAGACACATGCAACCTAACGGACTGAAATATAGCATCGCGAGGCACAGAAACTAGCCAAATGAGGTCCGATTTCTGATGCATCGGATGGTTCACGGCACCCCTTAACAGCCTGCCTTTGGCGCGTCGTGGTGACTGGCCAACCAGCCATGAGCCGGCGCGAGAATCCGCCCGACCTGTGTCGCCCAGAAGTTGCTCGTCTCTAGCCGGTTCCCGTTGCATAATCGGACCTACGTGTACCTCTTTCGACAAGTCGACTACGCCATTCGCTGCCTCGTCTACTTGACTCGCACGCGCGACCGCCTGGCGACCAAGGGCGAGATCGCGAAGGCGACCTCGGCGCCCGACCTCTTTGTCGCGAAGATCTTGCAGCGTCTCGTGCGCGCGGGATTGGTTTCGTCCACCCGGGGCGTGCACGGCGGCTTCGTGCTGGCGCGCGATCCGGCCACCCTTTCGCTTCTCGATGTCATCGAAATCACCCAGGCGCAAGTGGCGCCGCGGCCTTGCGTTCTCAACCCGCGCGCTTGCGCCTTCGTTCAGTCATGTCCGGTTCATCCCATCTGGATAAAGATCCATCGCGCAACCGAGCGCGAGCTGCGCAAGGTGACCTTCGCGTCGTTGGCTCGGCAGGCGGCGAGATTGCAGCGGCGACACCCGCCGCGCTTCCGCGCTGGATCGAGGGCGGGGCACGGTGAGCCGGCCGGTGGATAGGACCAGCGTCCCCTAGCACTACTGATTGAAATTCGGACCGAGCCGGCGCGTCGCGAGGAGGCCAGGCCGCGACGAGCGCCGAGGGAAGATACTCGACGTATCTGACCGAGAAGCGAGAAAGCGGACGGGCCCCGCAGCAGCGACGGCGACGGGAGAATTTCAATCAGTAGTGCTAGTCTCGCTGCGTCGCTGCACTTCCCGCGAGAGTGGCGCCGTTACCCTGGCGAGCACGCGATGGGGTACACTGTGCCCTTCCATCTGTCAGAAATGCCCAGAGTCCTACTGGGGAGACGCTAGTTGGAAAAGGGGAAGGCTGTCGATGTCCGCAAGGAAGACTCCCACGGTCGCAGAATCCACCGATCACCTGGAGGCGCTGCGGAAAAGCGAGGAGAGATACCGGCGGTTGGTCGAAGCCACAGATGCCGGCTATGTGGTTGTGGATAAGACGGGGACGGTTCTTGATGCGAATCGAGAGTATGTCCGCCTTTCCGGCCATGACCGACTTCACCAAATTCTGGGAAGAAGGGTGGTGGAATGGACTGCGGAGGAGGAACAGGAGAAGAATGCAACTGCCGTCGCGACATGCATGAAGGACGGCTTCGTCAGAAATTTCGAAATCACCTACATTGACAAGACCGGCAAACGGACACTGGTTGAAATCAATGCCACGGCGGTGGAGACGGCAGGCGAGGAACCTGTACTTTTCCTATGTCGCGACATCAGCGAGTGCAAGTCAGCGGAAGCCAGTCTCAGGAAAGCACTTGAACGACTGGACCTGGCGACAAGAGCGGCGCACTTGGGGATCTGGGACTGGGACATCCCCAAGAATGAACTGATCTGGGATGACCGGATGTATGAGCTCTACGGCATCAAGCGGGAGGATTTCGCCGGCGCCTACGAGGCCTGGCTGGCCGGCATCCACCCCGATGACCGTGAGGCAAGCGACCACATATCGCAGCAGGCGCGGCTCGGCGGAGGGGAATACAGAACGGAATTCCGGGTGGTGTGGCCGGATGGAACTGTCCGCCATTTGAGGGCATATGGCCAGGTGGTGAGAGACGCGAACGGCAAGCCGTTGCGAATGACAGGCACCAACTATGACATCACCGAGCGCAAACACGCTGAGCAGGCGCTTCGTGAGAAGGAAGCGCGCTATCGCGCTCTGGTTGAGTCATCCCCCGACGCCATCACCCAGTCAGACCTGAGCGGCAAGATCCTCATGTGCAATTCGCAAGCCGCACGATTGCATGGGTATGAGCGTGCGGAGGACCTGATCGGCACGAGTGTGTTCAGTCTGTTTCCGCCGGAAGAACTCGCACGCACCAGAATCAACTTGCAGAAGACCTTGAAGGATGGGGTTACCAGAAACACCGAGTATCGCCTCCTCAAGAAGGATGGTTCTCAGTTTCAAGCAGAACTCAGCGCAACGGTCATCACGGATGCGGGGGGCACCCCGACCTCCTTCATGGCTATGACCCGGGACATTGGCGAACGCAGGCGCATGGAGGAAGCCCTACGGCAAAGCGAAGAACGTTTCAGCCGCCTGGCCCAAGCCAGTTTCGAAGGAGTCGCCATTCACGACCGGGAAAAGATCTTGGATGCCAATCAGGCCATGGCCAGTCTATTTGGCTATGAACTCTCAGAACTAGTCGGTATGAACGTTCTGGACCTGGCTGCGCCCGAATCGCGTGATCTCGTCCGCGTTAACTCGCTTGCCGGCTATGACAAACCCTATGAGGCAATAGGGCTGCGGAAGGATGGCAGCACTCTTGCCGGCGAACTCAACAGCAGGCCTATTACCTACCAGGGGCGTGTCGTAAGAGTCACGGCCATCCACGACATGTCCGAACGGAAGCGTGGCGAAGAAGCCATCGCCGCCGAAAGGGAGCGCCTCGCGGTCACCCTGCGCAGCATTGGCGACGGCGTGATCACGACCGACCTTAGGGGCCACATCGTTCTAATGAACAGAGTCGCCGAGGACGTGACCGGCTGGACGCAGAGCGCTGCGCAGGGCCAGCCGCTGGAAGCCGTGTTTGCCGTCATTGATGAAATTACCCGCGAGCCTTGCGAGAACCCAGTCACAAGAGTCCTTTCGACTGGGCAGATCAGTGAGTTGGCCAACCATACGGTCCTCATTGCACGCGACGGCACGGAGCGGATAGTCGCTGACAGCGGCGCACCCATTAGAGATAGGGACGGCGAGACAATCGGAGTCGTACTTGTGTTTCGCGATATGACTGAGAAGCGGAAGAGCCTGGACGCCCTGCAGCGGGCGGCCAAGCTCGACTCGCTCGGTGTCCTCGCCGGCGGAATTGCGCACGATTTCAATAACTTGCTGGCCGGAATCTTCGGCTACATTGACCTGGCTCGGACGGTGTCGAAGGATGCCAAGACCATTGAGTACCTTGATGCGACGCTTGCCACAATGAACCGGGCGAGGGCGCTTACCCTTCAATTGCTGACCTTCGCGAAGGGTGGAGCGCCGGTTCAGAGAGTCACACCATTGACTCCATTCATCCAGGATACCGTGCAGTTCGCGCTTAGTGGATCGAGTGTCGCTTGCCGATTCTCTCTGGCCGAGAGGCTGTGGTCGTGCAATATCGACAAGAACCAAATCGGGCAGGTAGTCGACAATATCGTTATCAATGCGCAGCAAGCGATGCCCAACGGTGGGACCGTCGAGGTCACTGCCAGGAATGTCTCTCTTGAGGAAGGCGCGTGCCCTGCGCTGGCCAAGGGCAACTATGTGAAGGTATCCATCAAGGACACCGGTATTGGGATAGCTAGAGACATTATGCCCCGCATTTTCGACCCCTTCTACACGACAAAAACCAAGGGGCACGGTCTGGGCTTGGCGACCTGCTATTCGATCATGAGCCGTCATGGAGGGTGGATTGATGTCGAGTCAGAGCCAGGCAAGGGGAGCACGTTCCACGTGTACTTGCCTGCGTCTACCGAGGTTGGTGTTGCGGGTCGAGAGGAGAGCGTGAGGTACCGGGGCAGCGGCACAATCGTAGTTGTGGATGATGAGCCAGTGATACGAACGACGGTGCGGAGGATGCTCGAATCGCTGGGATATGGGGTGGTGTGCCGAGGGGATGGCGCAGAGGCTGTCGATTTGTACGTCGAGGAAAGCATGGCGGGAAATGCATTTGCCGCGATGATCTTGGACCTGACCATACGAGGTGGGATGGGAGGGCAGGCAGCGGTGGCGGAGATCCGGAAATTGGACAGGAGCTTGCCGGTGTTTGTGGCAAGCGGATATGCTGACGATCCTGTCATGAGAAATCCCGCTAAATTCGGCTTCACTGCGAGCATTTGCAAACCATTCACAATTGCCGAGCTTGCAAAGATGCTGGACGGGAACTTGAGGAAGTGAGCCAGCGGCACGGCGCCGATGTGGGCTTTCAAGGTTGCGAGGCAGTGACGGGCGGTGGCCTGCGGTCCCCCAGGCGCCGACGGTTGGGCGCGGTGCACGGGTGACCTGGGAAGGGTTGAGCTGGACCGAGCCAGCATCGGGAAATTCCCGGGGAGGAAGTTTTCACGGGTGCGACGGCCAGAACCTGCTCGTCTCTCGACGGCTCCCAGTGCATAATCGGGCCGCGGCGAGCCTCTTCAGGGACGTCGAGTACGACATCTGCTGTATTGGTTGAGTATGAAGATCCACGAGTATCAAGCGAAGCAATTGCTGGCGGGGCATGGTCTGCTCGTGCCCCTGGGAATTCCGGTCCTTCACGCCGACGGCCTAGACCAGGCGGTCGATCAGATTGTGCAGGAGACAGGGAGCATGACCCTGGTGGTCAAGGCCCAGATCCACGCCGGCGGCCGCGGCAAGGGCGGCGGGGTCAAGGTGGTCAAGGGCACCGAGGCGGCCCGCCAGACGGCCGGCCAGATCCTGGGCAAGCGCCTGGTCACCCACCAGACCGGACCCGAGGGCCGCGTGGTGAAGCGCCTGCTCATCGAAGAGGGCGTGTCCATCGCACGCGAGTTGTACGTGGGTGTGCTGGTCGATCGCGGGTGCGGCCGCGTAGTGGTCATGGCCTCGGCCGCAGGCGGAATGGAGATCGAAGAGGTTGCCGCGCGCACGCCTGAGGCTATCGTGAAGGAACATGTCGATCCCGCCCTGGGCCTGGCGCCCTTCCAGGCGCGCAAGCTGAGCTACGCGCTCGGCCTGACCGGCACGGCGGCCCGCAACGCCACCTCGTTCTTGCAGAAGCTCTACCAGGCCTTCGTGGCGCTCGACGCGTCGTTGATCGAGGTCAACCCGCTGGTGGTCACCAGCGACGAGCGCGTGCTGGCGCTGGACTGCAAGATGACCTTCGACGACAGCGCCCTCTATCGCCACCCCGAGGTCGCGGCCCTGCGCGATCTTGACGAGGAAAACCCCAGTGAGACCGAGGCGCGCAGCCACGATCTCAACTTCATCAAGCTGGACGGCAACATCGGGTGCATGGTCAACGGCGCCGGCCTGGCCATGGCCACCATGGACATCATCAAGCACTTCGGCGCTTCACCGGCCAACTTTCTCGACGTGGGGGGCGGGGCGACGCAAGAGAAGGTGACCGCCGCATTCAAGATCCTGACCGCGGACAAGGACGTGCGTGGCATCTTCGTCAACATCTTCGGCGGCATCATGAGGTGTGACGTCATCGCGAGCGGAGTTGTGGGTGCAGTGGCCGAGGTCGGGCTGCGGGTTCCGCTGGTGGTCCGGCTGGCGGGCACCAATGTGGAACAAGGAAGCAAGATTTTGGCCGAATCCGGCCTGCCCATCACCATTGCCAGCGACATGGCGGACGGCGCGCGCAAGGTGGTCGGATTGGTCAAGGGACAGGTGAGCTGACCATGCCGATCCTCGCTGACGACAAGACTCGCGCGGTGGTCCAGGGCCTGACCGGCGCGGCAGGCACCTTCCACGCCAAGCAGATGCGCGAGTACGGAACCAAGGTGCTGGGCGGCGTGACCCCGGGCAAGGGCGGCACTGTGCACGAGGGCTTTCCGGTCTTCAATACGGTCGCGGAGGCGGTCGCGAAGACGGGTGCCAACACCAGCGTGATCTTCGTGCCCCCGCCCGGTGGCGCCGACGCCATCCTTGAGGCCGCCGACGCGGGCATCGAGCTTGTCGTCTGCATCACCGAGGGCATTCCGGTCCTCGACATGGTTCGCGCCAGAAGAGCGATGGACGCCTCACTCTGCAACCTGGTCGGCCCCAACTGCCCGGGCGTGATCACGCCGGGGGCTGCCAAGCTGGGCATCATGCCCGGCTACATTCACCAGCCGGGCTCGATTGGCATCGTCTCGCGCTCGGGCACCCTGACCTACGAAGCGGCTTTCCAGATCACCGAGCTGGGTCTGGGACAAAGCACGGCCGTCGGGATCGGCGGCGATCCGGTCAAGGGCATGGACTTTATCGACTGCCTGTCGCTCTTCGAAGCGGATCCGCAGACCAAGGCTGTCTTGCTCATCGGCGAAATCGGCGGAACGTCTGAAGAGGAGGCCGCAGCCTTCATCAAGGCCAACATGAAGAAGCCGGTGGCTGCGTTCGTGGCGGGCATGACCGCGCCGCCTGGGCGCCGCATGGGCCACGCGGGCGCCATCATCAGCGGGGGCAAGGGCCTGGCCGCCGACAAGATTGCAGCCCTACGCGACGCCGGCATCGCCATCGCGCCCACGCCCGCGGATCTGGGCACGACCGTCGCGAAGTTGATATCCTGATCTCTGCTCTCCCCTACTTGTCCTTCACCGGCCAGGCCCGCAGGCGCACCTTGCCGTCCTCAGCTGCGATTTCCAGGCGCACGCGCGAGCACTTGTTGGCGGAGAGAATCTGGGGGATCTGCTTGGCCAGGCTCTGGCGCAGCTTGCTCATGCTTGGCGCCTGGTCGGTTGTGCCCACCTTCTGATGTGCTTCGAGGTAGCGGCGGTAAGCCTCCTGCATCTCAGCCTCGGAAAGCCCAGGCGGAGGGACGGGCGGCGGCCCGCCTGCTGGCTCGGTTGTCGCCTGCGGGGCGGGCGGCGCGGCCTTCGGTCCCGCCCCTCCTGCATGGGCTGGGGTCCCGGCCGCCTGGACCGGCGCTGCACCCGTGGCAGCAGCCTTGGCCTGGGACGCGACGGTGCGTTTTTCCTGCGCGGCCTTCTGATGAGCCACGAAGGCCCTGGCGCGGCCGGCCGGGATGCCCATGGCCAGCGCTTCCTCCAAGGTGACGACCGAAGTGCCTTTCTGTGCCATGTGGCGCTTCGCCTTGGCCAGATCGCGGCTGAATGTTCCCGCCTCGATTTCGCGCATGGTGCGGTTCCAGTAGGTGATGAGCAGCACCCAACGCTGCGTCAGGGCCTGATAGCGGAAACGCAGCGAGGCGCTGCTGATGGGCACCTGCTGCATCTCGAGAATCTGGCGGTTCACGTCGCGGCGGATTACCTCAGGCGGCGAACGCTCGATGCCCATGAAGAAGGATTCGTAGAGCCCGCGCATCCGCTCCAGCTTCCGCTCCATCTCCTCCAGCCTGGCTTCGATCCCTTCGCGCGAGACGTCGAAGTTGAAAACCGGAGCCTTCTTCACAGAAAGAGCTTATCCCCACCGCGTGGCCGGATCTACATCGGCGCGCATGCGTGCTAAGAGTCAATCCTGTAACGCCGTTTGCATGGCGGAGCGCAACACAGCAATCACCATGGGAAAGACAAGCGAATGACTCTCGCGCTGTGGACTGCCGCCGTGGTGGCGCTGCTGGGCGTGCTCATCCTGGCCCACGAGTTGGGGCACTTCCTGGTGGCCAAGCTGTTCGGGGTCAAGGTGCTGCGTTTCTCGCTTGGCTTCGGGCCCAAGCTGTTCAGCCTCACCGCCGGTGCCACCGAGTACCGACTCTCGCTCTTCCCCTTGGGCGGCTACGTGCGCCTGGTGGGTGAGGAAGCAGGCGAGCCGGTGGCTGACAAGGATCGCGAGCGCGCGCTGCACGCCAAGCCGCTCTGGCAGCGCTTCGCCATCGTGCTGGCCGGGCCGCTTTTCAACCTGATACTGCCCATCGGAATCTACTTCGTGCACTACCTGGGTCAGCGCACGCTGCTGCCGCCCACCCTGGGCACGGTCATCGCGGGCCTGCCGGCGGCCAACGCAGGGCTGATGCCCGGCGATCGCGTCGAAACCGTGGACGGACGCACCATCCGCTACTGGGAGGAACTGGACGAGGCGATCAGCGCCTCGCCCGGCAAGACCCTGCGCTTCGGCATCCGCCGCGGCATCGAGGCCGAGGAGCGCGACGTGACGCCGGCGCGCTGGGAGCGGCATGGGCCGCTCAACATCAAAGAGACCGTGGGCTGGATCGGGGTCTCACCGCGTTTCCAGCTTCCCGAGGTTGGCATCATTGATCTGACCTCGCCGGCTGCCCAGGCCGGACTGCGAACCTTCGACTACATTACATCGGTCAACGGCACGCCGGTGTCACACTGGGGCGAGTTCGAGCGCGCGGTGGCACGCGCGGGCGCCTCGCCCCTGCGCATCTCGTACCTGCGCGGAACCCATTCGGCGCTGCCCTTCGCACATGTGGAGATCCAGGAACCGGGCACCGCGGTGGTCATTCCCCAGCCCGTGGTCGATCCCGTGCGCGGCCGGCGCTACGATACCGGTATCCAGGCCTCTGAGTTGTTTGTCTACTCGGTCGAGCCGGGTAGCCCCGCCGACCGCATCGGGCTGCGGCGCGGAGACCAGGCGCTGGAACTGGATGGCCAGCCGCTTCTGCACTGGAACCTCTTGCGCCAGCGGTTGGCGCAAGAACCGCAACGCGCATTCAAGCTGACCTGGGTGTCACCCGGCGGGGTGCGCCACCAGTCGACGTTCAAGCAAGAGGCGCATTCCCAACTCGACGCCTATCACCAGGAGGAGCAACGCCTGGTTTTCGGCGCCACCAACCGCTTCGCGTGGAAAACCGCGGACCCAGTGCCCATCCGGAATCGCTTCTTCTACGCCGTAGGGCACGCCTTCGAGCGCACCGGCGAGATCGTTGTCTTCACGGCCCAGGGTTTTTTCCAGATCATCCGCGGCGAGATGTCGCCCGAGGCGTTGGGCGGGCCCCTCACCATCGGCTATGCAGCGGGCGTGGCGGCCGAGCAGGGTCTGGCCCAGTACTTGTGGCTGATGGCTCTTCTGTCCATCAACATCGGTCTGCTCAACTTCCTGCCCATCCCCATCCTGGACGGCGGCCGGCTGATGTTCATCACCCTTGAGCTGTTCAAACGACGCCCGCCCTCGGCGCGGGCCCGTGCGGTGGCCTCCTACGTGGGCATCGTGCTGGTGGTGCTGCTCGTGGCTATTGCGCTCAAGAACGACATCGTGCGCTTCCTGCTGCCGCGCTGATGACCCATGCGCCCGATCCTTGCCTATGACACCTCGACCCCCTGCGCGCGGGTGGCCGTGCTTTCGCCGGCGGGGGCCTGCCTGGCCACTGCCGAAAAGGCGGCCGCGCGACATTCGTCCAATCTGTTGCGCCTGTGCGACGAGGTTCTAGCCGCGACCGGCGTGACCGTGGCGGGCCTGTCCGCAATCGCGTGCGGGGCCGGCCCGGGTAGTTTCACCGGGCTGCGGGTAGGACTGGCGGTGGCCAAGGGATTGGCTCTGGCGGACAGGACACCGCTGGTGCTGGTTTCGTCACTGGATGCGCTGGCCGCGGACTTGGCGGGATCAGGGGGTGGGGGCCTTGTCTTGCCCTGCATCGACGCAGGCAAGGGCCAAGTGTATGGCCGTCTCTATCGCGCGACCGGTGCAGCGGCCGTGCCCATCAGTACCGACGAGTTCGCGCTCTCCCCCGAGGATCTCTGCCGGCTGGTGCAGACACAGGCCGCGGGCGCAGCGGTCCTGGCTGGCGGCAACGGCGTGGATCGCTACCTGGATGTCTTTCGTGCGCACCTGGGCCCCGAGGCCGTGCGGGCCCAGATCGCAGGTCCCAGCGCCCTGGCCGTGGGCCGCCTCGCGCTTGCGCGCCTGGCGCGTGGCGAGCACGACGACCTCGAAACCAGCGTGCCCCGCTACGGCCGGCCGCCCGACATCACCAAGCCGAAATCAGCGCCGCAATGACCACTGCCGGCTAGAGACTTGTGATCCAGCCCGCGACCTGCGCCAGGACCTCGGGCGCCATCGTCTCGTCGATGCTGCCGTATTCCGTGGGGGCGCCAGTGATGGCGTGCTGGAAGAGGTGGTTGAGGCCCGCCAGTTTCTGCACAGTCGCCTGCTGATTCCCCGCGCCCTGCAGAGCTGCCTGAATCGGCGGCAGGTTCAAATCGGGCAGGACCTGTAGATCCAGGCTGCCATTGAGCGCCAACACGGGGATGGCCGTGCGGGTGAGAACCGGCGCGGGATCGTAGGTGACGAAGAAGCGCATCCAAGGGGTGTTCAGCTCAGCGATGACCGCATCTTGTTGTGCCCCTGTGACCCCGGCAGAGGTGAGGACATCGCGCAACTGTCTCTCCAGTTCCTTGGGATCGGAGGTCGCACGGAAACAGGCATAGAGACGCCGATTGAGCGCCTCGGCCTCATCAAGTTGGTCAGTCGACATGCCCTGAACAGCGCCGATCGCGCGCGCCTGGCTGATGAGAACCTCGTCGCCGGGAACGCCTGGCCCGGCCAGCAACACCAGAAAGGCCACGTCCGGGTTTGCGTAAGCGGCCGTAGGAGCCAGAAGCCCCCCCTCGCTGTGTCCGACCAGGCCTATGCTGCTGGCCACGAACGACGCCTGCCCGCGCAGATACTGAACGGCGGCGCGCGCATCAGCAGCGAAATCCGGGGAGGTGGCCCCCGCATAGTCGCCGCCGGATTGGCCAACGCCGCGCTTGTCGTAGCGCAACGTGGCTATCCCGGCGCGAGTGAGCGCATCCGACAGAACCAGGAACGGACGGTGGTTCATCAGTTCCTCGTTGCGATTCTGGGGACCAGAGCCCGCAATGAGGACCACGGTGCGAAACGGACCCGCGCCCTGCGGCCAGGTCAGGGTCCCCGCCAGGGTGATGCCGGCGTCGCTGTTGGCAAAGGTCACGTCGACGCAGTTGTAGGGATAGGGCTTGACGGGATCCTGGGGACGCCGGTAGTCGAGCGGGCCCGGCTGTTTCTCTAGCACCAACGTCGTGGTTTGCCCGGCCTGGGTGGCCGTGCCCGCAAGCGTGTTCCCATCCGCTGACAGGTCACCGGAGAAGCTGACGTCGAGGCTGGCGGCTGCCAGAACCACGTGCCGGCCGCGCACCTCGATCTGGCTCAGAGAAATTCCGAAGCCACCCTGATCCGGGAGGTCCGTGGTGCCGGCGAACTTCCCGTCAGGGTTCAGGGACAGGTTGAACACCACCCGCACCGGCACGGCACCCTCGCTGATGGTTCCCAGCCAGGTGCCGCTTACATCAGCATTGGACAGTCCCCCATTGCCACACGCAGCCAGCGCCAGCATGGTCACAAGAAATGCACCGGTCAGACGAGAATAGCGGGTTGCCATGGGTCACCTCGGTTGATTGCGAGCTGACCATAGCAAGTCCCGTGCCGCGACAAAGGTCCGATCTGCGCTGTTCTTCCCAGGCCGCGGCCAGCATTTGTGGCGGCCATTCACAGGTGTGCGTTCACACCTATAGTGGTCAGTAGTGAACCCGCCCCAGTTTGGGGTCGTCGAGCTGGTCGTGGATTCGCCCTTCGATCTCCGCGCCGGTGGCGCCCCAGAGGTTGCCTTGGGCGGTCACCTCGTACGCTCCGCGGAGGTCGACGGCATACTCCGGCCCGGTTCCGAAGCTGTTCTTCCCCACACTGCCCAGCGTCCCTCCCCCCAAGTCTATCCCCCCCCTGGGCATGGGGATATCGTCCAATGCAAGCACTGGCTTGCCAAGTCCATAGGAGTGGCGGACGTAGCCACTTTCCGAGAACAGATGAGGCTTTGGGCCCTAATCCCGCGACAAGCAAAGCGAAACAGCAGAGGCCATTGGAATACCGGGGCTTTCCACGATCAAACCGCGCACCCAAACGGGACAATCGTCTGGGGGTATTGCCGTGGCCGTGGTCGTGGTCGTGGTCGTGGTCGACGGAAGATGTCCGGCCACGGCCACGTCTACGGCCACGACCTTCCGCGGCTATCGCGGGATTACGGTGGGATATGCTCGCTTGACAAGCGGATCCGCTCGCTGCAATTATCTACTTGAGTCTTCTCGATAGCAGGAGGGGAAGCAATGAATAGGGTTATTCCCGTGCTTGTGCTGATCGGTATTGGTGGCTTTTTCGGTTTGATGATACCAGGCATAGGCGGCCTGATTTATCCTCCTATGCTCGCAAAGGCAGGTGGGCCTTTCATTACATCAACGACTGACAAGATCGTTCTCGAGAAGGAAGGGTATTCCTACAAGCCGGGTCAAAGTGGAACGGCATACCATTTCCTCAAAGTATCAACAGACGGGAAGAAGGAAGAAGTCACGTTTGAACTATTGGGCTATTCAATAGCTGTCTATTCTGTGATTTGCACTTTGGTATTGCTGGTGTTCTACTCCGTCTACAAGTTGGCCCGCAAGAAACCTTCCCGGGCAGAGGGCGAGGGTGACGAGTGATTATCGGCGCGTGAGCCCCGCTAGCACTACTGATTGAAATTCGGACCCCTTGCTATCCAGAAACTCATCGCGAAAATTGTGGCCCAAATTCGCAGGGATCGGCAATGCCCCGCCGAGGTTGCCTGCCGCGGGCAAGTATTTGGTACGGATTCCACTCGAACAGCCTGACGCCGGCCACATCGTGGTCATTCCTGTAGCGAATCTCACGACAAAAGGATCAACCTTGGTGATGTCTCCGCGTTGGTGAGGTCTCCGGCACGCGCCAGATCGATGCTTTCGTCGCACGACCTCAGCACCGCCTTGCTGGGCGTCGTGGCTTGGTTGTGAGAAGCGCCTCAGCCCGTGCTGGAGGTGGTTAGCACCTATGTCCCAGAGGGAGAGGGAGATGAAAGTGCTTTTCCTCGAATCACGACCGGCCACTTAGAACTGGGCGACGAGCACCGCGTTTTCGTCCGTGATGTAGAGCTCTCCCTGGGGCCCCAACGCCAGGCCGTGGGGTAGGTTCAGTCCCGCCGGAAGCGGTCCTGGTGTGACCCCGGCATGGCCAGAAGAGCCGACCACGGTGGTCACGGCCCCTGTGGCGATCACG
>Ga0182021_10005625_pt1 | contig 14862 bp, 13 predicted proteins | sample 612E3MmetaG_FD_120493 | JGI IMG/M metagenome (GOLD analysis project Ga0182021, IMG submission 120493) | Permafrost microbial communities from Stordalen Mire, Sweden - 612E3M metaG (Illumina Assembly) | ecosystem: Environmental > Terrestrial > Soil > Wetlands > Permafrost | place: Sweden... | reverse complement strand
TTCGAATTCGGTAATTTCTATCTGTTTTTGTGTTTTTTTTATTTCTTGTGCTAGATCTGGTTGGTGTTCTGTGTTTTGTTCTTTTAGGAGGTTTTCTAGTTTTTCTATCTGTTTTTGTGGGTCGGGATAAGTTTTTATGAGAACTTCTATGTATTCTTGTAGGTTTTCTGGGTGTTGAGATAATATTTCTTCTTTGAATTCCGAGTACTCCTGATTTTTTATTTCCTCCTTTATAAGCCAAAGTACTTCTTCATCAGTAAATTCCATCTTTCTATATTGAAGTAACTCACGAAGCTTCAAAATATCATTAAATTCGTAATCGTAACGGGATTTCCTGTTAAACCCTTCGATGTAGTTGTAATGTGAATTTTTCACAAAATTTTCGATATAGATATGGTAACCACTTTCAATAAGTTTTTTTCTTTTAAATTTTAGTTCTTTAAAGGATGATACATGACTTGATTCATCTGTACCTGATATAGTTTCTTTCAAAGGTTCTTTGGTTGGAGCTAACTTCGATAATCTTGCTTTAGAATCATCTTTTTCAACCTGATGAAGAATTTTAAACTCCCTTAGTTGATTCAGTGCGATGATAGCACTATCCCTAAGGTTTTGATCATCACCCCTCAAATCCTGAATTAAAGGATCTAATGCAATTCTTCCTAGTGCTGTTATTGCTTCTTCTTGTATTGTTTTGTCAGGGTCTTGGAGTGTTTGTATGAGTGGTTCTGTTGCTTTGGGATCTCCGATTTTTCCCAGTGCCTCCGCAGATCTCGATCTGATTCCTATGTGCTGGCTGTTGAGGGTTTGTATTAGTGGTGAAACTGCTTTTTTATCTCGAATCCTTCCTAGTGCTGTTATTGCTTCTTCTTGTATTGTTTTGTCAGGGTCTTGGAGTGTTTGTATGAGTGGTTCTGTTGCTTTGGGATCTCCGATTTTTCCCAGTGCTTCTGCTGCTTTCCATCTGATTCCTATGTGTTGATTGTTGAGGGTTTGTATTAGTGGTGAAACTGCTTTTTTGTCTCCGATCCTTCCTAGTGCTGTTATTGCTTCTTCTTGTATAGTTATATCCGGATTTTGGAGTTGTTGTATCAGGGGTTCAGTTGCACGGGAATCTCCTATTCTTTCAAGAGCCATCATAGCTTCTCTGCGGACATTTTCAGCATCGTTGTTTAATGCATGGATTAAACCTTCAACATCACCATTCTCTTCCATCTCTTCTATCCTGGTTTTCAAGAGATTAAATACCCTCATAATATCACCACAGTAATTTTCTATTAGCTGATCTGATAGCTATATGTACATGTAATATTTTCCAAACTAGTCGTTTAACTGATTAATGCAATTTTAATTATAAAATTATTATTTCCTAAAATATATTCCATTTTCTTGTTTAATAATAATATTCATTTTTAAACTCATATCATCCGAGAATAAAAGAATTTTATCTAATCACGTGCTCAAGTGATGGTTTTTACTATAATGGTTTTATATCTATATTAAGCTCTAAAGGCAAAGAATATGATACATAAGAATAAAATAGGGATTCAGAAATATTTCTATTATTTTATTTCTCTTTTACACCTTTTAAAAAATTTCCAGTTGTAATACCACCTGTGGAAATAAGTTTAATCTGGGATTTAAGTCTGTTTATATTTCTATTGGTGTTAAAATCATTTTCAATGTATCCCAAACCCTTAGAGTAAATGGAGGTCATTTTCTTGGCGTAATCATATGGTTTATTTCGTAAGTCAACAATAATACCGTCTATACCCATTTGGGATATTTTAGGAAGATGGTCTAATAAACAAAGTTCAACTGAGTTTAAAATATGTGTATGTCCTTCTGAGTCAATTTTAATTGGAAAAATTTTTTGTCTTTCATCTTGAATTCCCCAGAACTGATTTTTCATAGTAGAACTTTCTCCTTGGGGTACTATGGATAGTAAACAGTCCTTAGAAATTAGTGCATCAACATTGCCTTGAACAACTATTTCAAAACGATTTTTTATACCTTCTAAACGTGAATTTGTAATAACACTTCTCAAATCTTTTTTTGGAAGCTCTGCCGAAGTTGTTAGTGTGGTAAAAATTTTTGATAGTATTAGTACGGTTTTTCTGTTCCAAATATTAAGTCCAGCAGAACCAGATAATTTTAAATCGGGAGCCACTTGTTTTATTCCGGTAGCAGCACCTAAACCATCAACCATGACCTCTTCTAAACCAAGTTCTAATTGAAATTCTAAAATTTTGTAATAATGGTTAATTTGATTTTGATGGGTTATCTGGGGCCACTTCCAAATAAATTCTGCATTATATTTATCGCATAAATTTTTAGCTGAGATTAAGAGAGAGGAAATTCTATCATTCTCCTCTAGATCAACATTTTCATTGGTGTCCAACGAATTCGCATCGATTTGAGAACAGGGATTGCAATTATCGTTACAATTCTTAATTGGATTGGGTTCGAAATATACACGTTTGGCACCGGCTTCTAACGCCCCTTTAACATTGTCAAGACTGTCAGTGTAGACTGAAAGAGTAATCCCATTAGAATTTAATGTTATATCAAGATATTCCATGTCCATAAATGATTTTTTAATATTTTTAAAACGATTTTCTGCGACTTGAACTTTAAATTCAGATGGTTTATATGTTTCTAATAGTTTAGATTTCGATTTTTCAAGAAATTCTCGCCTGAATTGATTCAATTTACTTATGGGTGAAAAAAGATCTCCAGAATATTTAATTGAAACTTTTCTTAAGATAAAAGGTGTGTTACCTGTTTTTTGGAGTTGATTTTCAATTTGATCCCTGCTCAATGGTCTTTTAAGAGCTTTTTCCATTTTAAAATCGGATTTTAACTTTACTATATGTTTCATACCATCAAATCCATTAAATTCTCCCCTAAGATGGGCTTTAAGATCATCATCCCAACTCATTATAATATCTATTGGAATTGAAGGTTTGGATTCATCGTTCATTATTTCTTTAGCCTCATGATTCAATGATATTGAACGTGTCAGATACAATTTTGAACCAACCTTCACAGGACGTCCTACGTTCAATAGTAATCTATCCTGTTTATATTCTGGTGTATTTTCCAATGCCATTCCAAAGGACTGAAATTTATTAGAGTGTTTAATGGGAGATAAAAAGGCAATCCCATCTCCTTTTTCGAGTTTAAAATTATTTTCCAATTTTACTATTATGGTATTTGTTTTTATTTTGAATTGGTGTACCTTTCCAATATAAAGACCCTGGTTTCCTGGAACTTCACGACCCATAACTGATTCCTTGTTTGATTCTGTAAGATATCCTCCAGTAAATCCTCTGTTGAATGCTAATTTAAGTTTGGAAATGTCTTCAATATTAGTTTTCCAGTTGCCCTTTGATATAAAGTTTAAAGCTTTTCTGTAGATCTTTACAACTATTCCAACGTATTCCGCAGACCTCATACGTCCTTCTATTTTCAATGAATCAACTTTAGAATCAGTGATATTATCTAAATTTTCGTAAACTGCAAGATCTCGTGTACTGAGGAGATATTTCTCATTTAGATCTATTGTACGGATGTCTAGTGGTCTTCCAAACTCATCAACTTTTCCTTTAAGTAGGGTGTATTTTTTACGGCATGGTTGTGCGCACATTCCTTTATTTCCACTTCTACCACCTATAAATGAAGATAAAAGACACTGTCCGGAATATGAGTAACATAATGCACCGTGCACGAATATTTCTATTTCTACTCTTTTTCCAATAGTTTCTCTTTTAATTTCTTCGACCTCAGAAATTCCGAGTTCCCTTGATAAAATAATCCTCTTGAAACCGAATTTTGATGCCCATTCTACCCCCTTAACGTTGTGAATTGTCAATTGTGTAGATGCGTGCATATCCAGATCTGGAACTATTTCACGGGAGAGACATGCAATGCCCAAGTCTTGAATTATCACGGCATCTATACCAGTTTTATATAACCATATAAGATATTCTGCAACGGATAATATCTGTGAATCATTTATGAGGGTGTTAACTGTTACATACACCTTCACTCCCCGAAGTTTAGCATATTCTAATCCTTCTTCAATTTCCGATTTGCTGAAGTTGGTTGCAAATTCCCTAGCACCAAATTTTTTACCAGAAAAGTAAACAGCATCTGCCCCAGCATTAACTGCTGCTTTTAATGCGTCTATTGAGCCTGCAGGTGCCAGAAGTTCGGGTACATAATTTTTTGCCATATTTTTTCCTCAGAATTATTATATGTGTAAAGCAATTAAAATTTTTTAAAAATAAATCAAGGGATAATGATAAAAGGTTAGTCAACAAATCAAAATAAAATGTTAAATATTCAAGGTGAAATGAATGAATGCATATTTAGAAATTCTTCGGCCTTTCAATGCCCTTATGGGTGTTATTGCTGTACTGCTTGTGGCTCTTATAAGTGGAAACTTTAACATATATGTTCCAGTCGCATGTGTTATTGTTTTCATATTTACAGGGGCAGGAAATGCAATTAACGATTACGTAGATCATAAAATCGATGCCATTAACAAACCTGAAAGACCAATACCCTCGGGTAGGATATCATTAAATTCAGCTGCAATCTACGCAACATCACTCTTCGTTATTGCTACGATTATGGCATTAGCAATTGGATTTGTTCCGGGCATTATAGTGGTTTTAAGTGCAGTCTTAATGTTCTTATATGCATATCGGCTTAAAAAATCGTGTTTAGTAGGAAATTTGAGCATCGCGTTTTTAACTGGACTTTGTTTCGTTTTTGCAGGGGTTGTTCTTGGAACTATTTTTGTATCAATTCTCCTGGGATTTTACGCTTTTCTCATGACAATGGCCAGGGAAATTGTGAAGGACATGGAAGATGTTGAAGGAGACAGTATTGAAGGAGCTTCAACATTCCCTATACGATTCGGAATGAAGGCCTCCGCTATTTTAGCTGCATTTTTTATGATTCTGGCCAGTTTAACAAGTCCTGCGCTCTATATAATAGGTATTTTTAATGTAATCTATTTAATAGTACTCATATTTGCCATTGTACTCTTCCTAACCTGTGCTGTATCCATACTAAGGGATCAATCACAAAAAAATACTCGAAAAGTCTCTAAAAGAATTAAAATTGGTATGGGAATTGTTTTTTTAGCATTTGCACTTGGATCCCCTATAATAACAGATTTATTACAAATGATATGATCTGAAACAATAAAAAAAAGATAAATACTAAATGGAAAATTTGTTATTAATAAAATTATAAGATTACAATCAGCCGGATTATATGTATATAAAAGTTAAACCGATAGGAATAATCAATTCACCCTACTCTATTAAAGAGGATTCACCTCGACAGGGTCGTTATTCGGATAAAAATAGTACTATAACAGTTTTCGATGAATTTGCAGATGGACTCGAAGGTTTGGATAATAATAAATATTTAATAATCCTCTATTGGCGGGATCGTGCAGAGCGTGATAAACTAAAGGTCATTCCACACGGAAAAACAGAAAAAAGGGGAGTTTTTTCAACAAGAGCACCTGTAAGGCCTAACCCTATAGGGCTTTGTTTAGTTGAACTTGTAAGCCTAAAAGAAAATAGGATCACCGTTAAATGGCTTGATGCAATGGATGGATCACCCCTTTTGGATATCAAACCATACTGGAAATTAGACCTTCCAGATATACAAGAAAAATAAGATAAAATCACTATTTTTTATTTCAAATTGTTATTCTTAAATGTTGATTCACAACTTGAAAAAAAAGAAATTTTAAATTGTGGCGAAGTATAAGGTTGAACCTTTTCCAAGTTGAGATTCGACCCAGATTCGACCCAGATTCGTCTACTGTGTCTTTCCACGATTCTTGCAGATTGGTAACCCTATTCTATGGATGATGGTTAATTTTTTTGTTTATTGATTATTTGATTTTAATTCCGGTTTCAACTAAATCTTGTGATCATTTCTTCTCTCTGGAAGAGGGATTTGTTTATATAAAATATGATTATATCCAAAATTAGGAGAATAACTGAAAATATTAGTATTGTTTTAGCGTCTAGTGAAATATATCCGGCTTCTCCTAAAATAAATACAACAAGTAAAGGAAAATATACGGCACCCCATAACTTTGTGCTGTTCGAACATCGCTAACTCTTATTGAGATGAGGGTATTGAATTCGGTACCAAAAAGGCAAGCAAGAGGTGTAGCAATAAGTAAAAATACGGCCGCAGTCCAATTAGGATACAGAATGTAACCCAATTGTTGGAAAGTAATGATATCAATGCCAATCATAAATATGATAGCGCCAAGATATGTTGCTAGAATACATGGTATGAAAGCAGATAAGATTTTACCTAGAATGATTTCACCATCAGTTAGGGGTGTTGCCATGAGTGGTTCTAATGTTTTTTCAACTTTCTCACCCATAACACTATAAGAAGCAACAGCAGTAGGAATAATTGCCGCTAAAATAATGAACCAGAATAAAAGCCCATTAAAAGCAGGAATATAAGTGGTATATGGAGAAGGACTCGCATTATGAATAAGTAATAAGATTATGGTGAAACCGATTCTAACTGCCAATGGAAATATGGTTAATGTATAAAGAATACTTTTCTTATTTTTAAATATTGCAAAATCTTTACTAACAACATTCCAAGCGTTTTCGAAATCCATTTTACTCACGCCTCACGTAGTTCAGGTAAACTTCTTCTAAAGTAGATTTGACCTCATTGACTAATTGTATGCGGCTACCTGCACTTTGAATAGCCTTCAAGATATCAGGATTCTCCAATTCAGGATCAATTACATTAATAACTAGTTTGTTATCAATAACCTCAACTTCTCCTGATTTAAGTTTCTCAACAGCCATTATAATCTTATCATTAACGATTTCAAGTTGGATAACTGTTTTAGTACCACTTAATGATTGAATTAAATTTTCAGGAGTATCCACAGCCAACAATTTAGTTTTAATTATCCCTACTCTATCGCAGAGTTTTTCTGCCTCACTTAAAAGATGAGTATTAAGAAAAATAGTTCTATTCTCCCTCTTAAGTTCAAGAATGAAATCTCGCACTGTTTTAGAAGCTTCTGGATCAAGGTTTGCGGTGGGCTCATCTAAAAATAAAATTGGGGGGGTCATGAATTAAGGCTCGAGCTATAGCTAGTTTTTGCTTCATACCCTTAGAGAATTTACCTGCTGAATAATTCCTTTGATCCCAAAGGCCTAGCATCTTAAGGAAATACTCGATTCTCTCCTGCCTTCCCTCTTCACCGATTTTATAAAATCTACCATAATAATCGAGATTTTGATAAGCGCTTAAATTTTCATATAGACCAACATTCTCCGGTAGTAAACCAATCAATCTGCGGATCTTCTGCATATCAGCACTATTTCCAATATCATAACCCCCTATTTGGGTTTTACCACTGGTTTTTGATATCAAACCGGCGAGCATCCTTACAGTAGTTGTTTTCCCTGCGCCGTTTGGACCAAGAAAGCCAAAAACTTCCCCTTCTTCAACATGTAAAGTAAGGTCGTCAACTGCGGTAAATTCGCCAAACTTTTTTGTAAGATTTTCTGCATCGATCAAGTTCATCAACTTGTGGTTTTTTTAGTTTTATTCTATTAATTCCTGTTAAGTATTTGAAAATTCTATCACCCATATTACGATTGCTCAGAGTTATAATAGGATAATTTTATCTATATTAATGAATATGAACTTTTGTTATCTTTTTAAGACAATTAAGTTATAACAATTTTAAATAATCATATATTAGAGCTAACGCATCCTAAATCGGGTTTGCGTTTGCGTTTCTGGCGAGGTATAAATAGTGATACAATGAGTCCAATGAAAAGTACTATTGTAATAATGTTAAAGGCAAATTTCATGGTCTCAACTTTCTGATAAGGAACTATTCTCTGTTTTTCATCGATATCACCGGGATTTTCAGGCTCCAATTTTCAAAGAACTGATGCACACCTATAATTTGTTCTTCATTCGAAACAGTTGTTTGATTGTTGAAAACTAGACCAAGACCACTGAAACTTCCAAGTATTAATATAACTCCAAGAACAGCTGTCCCAAGAGAAGAACCTAGATTTATACCCGTATTCATAATTCCTGAGGCATCTGGTTGTTGTTCACTCCGGGCTACAGAAAATATTACATTGGCAGATTGAGGGAATACTATGCCCATACCTACACCCAAAATGGATATCCCTGGGACCATATCCAATATAGTGGTATAAGTGGTGAAAATCAAGCTAAGATAGATACTTCCTGTCATGGCAGCAACAGAACCAATTGCAAGAATGTAACGTGGTTGAATTCTTTTTGAAAGTTTACCTGCTGCTGAAGACATTATGAAAATAGCCACACTCATGGGAATCAGGGATAAACCTGTTGTCAGTGGATTTGCTCCCAAAACTCCCTGAACATAAACGGGGATAATAAATAGCACTCCTCCTATTGTGAAATTCATTATTAACCTGCTAATATTTGCGAGGGTAAAACCACGATCTTTAAAGAGGGTAATATAGATTAAAGGCTCTTTATTATTGTTCATACGGTTTTTTTGATAGAAGTAGAAAATAATTAGCAGAAATATCCCAATAATTATGGGGTATGGTGCTATATACCAATTTTTAGGGTCATTAAGTAATAGAATACCTATAACAAAGAGGAATATTCCTAGGGCAGAATTAATAGCTCCAACCACATCCAATTCACCCCACTTCATTGTTGGTGGGAAACTAGAGATTTCCCTTGAAAATAGGGCTATAACAATAACAATTAGTAATTCCAATCCAAATGCATATCTCCAGCTGTAGTATGTGGTTAAAAATCCTCCTAAAATAGGTCCTATTGTTCCTGCACCCGATGCCATTGAACTTGTTATTCCCAGTGCAAATGCCCTTCTTTCCCCCCTCATAGCTTCCAGATATGATGGAAGTTGTTGCAGGCATCATGAGAGCGGCTCCAATACCTTCAAGTATGGACCAACCTATTAACAACATTGTGCTGTTAATGCTTAGGGCTGCAACAACAGTTCCTACCCCATAAATGCCCGCTCCAGTTAATGTTTTCTTCCTACCCAAGATATTCTGCAAACGCCCCCAATAAGCATTAAACTGGCCATTGTAAGGGAGTAATTAGCTATAATAATTTGTATAGTTGCTATATTTGTATGCAGATCCCTTATCAAAGCGGATATTGCAACGTTTAAGAAGGTCTTATCAATTACAATTGTGAAAATTGACAGAGTTACAATTATAAGTGTTAACCAGCCATTTTGAATCTCTGTTTTTTGCCCCACCCGTTCACTTCCGGATTTTTATATCATAAATAAACTTTTTTTAAGGTTTTTTTTATAACATTAGAACAAATTTAGCAATATAATTTAAAATTATATTCAAAAAGTTTTATAATAATATTTAGAATTATTTTAAGATAATTTTTTCTAACTAATATTAGATCCAATTAATACAAAACAAATAAATCAGTGGATTAAAAATTATTATACAAATGTTTTTTTAAACTAAGGAAGTTCAAAATGTCGAAGAAAGACGAAGATTTTATAGAGAATTTAAAATTAACAAGGGATATATCCTCAGAATTTGCAGTGGCTGAAAAGATCATCAGAACATCTGCTAAAGGTCGTAAATATCTTGATATTACCCTGACAGATAGAACTGGTCAGATCGATGGACGAATGTTTCCCTCAGATGTTGAAAGTGTCCATGACTCAATAAATTTAGGTAGTGTATGTAATGTAATTGGAAGGATCAGTGAATTTCCATCGGGTTCAGGAAAGTTCAACATGGTTATAAATGTTATAGATGAGTTGAAAGAAGGTGAATATCTCATAGAAGACTTTGTAATGGCTTCTGAAAATAACTCTGATGATCTGGTGTTAGAGATAGGGAAAGCAATAAAAGAGATGAAAGATGTCCAACTTAAAAGACTTTTAAAAGCCTTTTTCTGTGATAATAATTTCACAAAGCAATTTTACAATGCACCAGCAGCAGTTGTACATCATCACAACTACATGGGAGGTCTTCTTGATCACACCGTAGAGATTTTGAAGATATGCAGAACAATGTGCAAAATTTTTCCAGATCTAAACCAGGATCTACTGTTCTGTGGTGTGTTATTGCATGATATAGGCAAAATAAAAACTTATACTTATGGAACTGGGCCTATTGGATTCTCAGAAGAAGGCGATCTACTCGATCATGTTTACATATCATGCGAAATGGTTAAAGAAAAGATGATAAGTCTAGAAACACCTGAAATACTTTCAAATCAAATACTTCATATGATATTGAGCCATCATGGATATATTATTTATGGATGGGGTTCATCTGTAGATCCGAAAACACCGGAAGCCTTAACTCTACACTATGCCGACAATATGGATGCCAAGGTTAAGGAAGCATTTCAACGGTTATAGATTCAATTCAAATAAGTAGATCAGATAATTTATTATTTTATTTTGTGATAATATTTTTTTTAGAAAGAATTTATAATAGTTTTTACATAAAATATATGATAATTATATTTTCGGAATGAATTAATAGGGTGAACATGACTATTTAATTTCAAATTAATTTTATTCGGAGTTAAATTTTTATGGACAGAAAAATTATCATTCTTCTGGTACTACTTATTTTGGTAATAGTTATTTTTGCAGTTGTAGAGTATCAGCAAAATCAGCCAGTAAAGCTTCAAGGTGTTCAAGTTAATAATTATCAAGGACAGAATTTAACATCAATTAATAGTATGCCTAAAACATCCATAAAGGGGACTCAATACGTTAATATGAGTAATTACACTCTGGAAGTAACTGGACTGGTTCAAAATCCTCGAAATTACACATATGATGAAGTTTTAAATCATACAGCCTACCAAAAAGTTGTAACGATAAACTGTGTTGAAGGATGGGATGCAACTATTTTATGGCAAGGGGTTTTGGTTTCTGACCTTTTGAAAGATGTAAAACCATTACCTTCAGGTACAACAGTAATATTCACTGCTGCTGACAATTATACCACTTCATTCCCAATTGATTACTTGTATAACAATAATATATTACTTGCATATAAAATGAACAACGTAACAATTCCGCCTGAGTACGGTTTTCCATTCCAACTAGTTGCTGAAAGTAAATGGGGGTATAAATGGATAAAATGGGTCACAAAAATTGAAGTCACCAACAACACCAACTACACGGGCTATTGGGAGAGCAGAGGATACATAAATAGTGGTAATTTAAACCAAAACTTCTTAGGGAGTTAATTTGATAGTTTGCTATATGGATTCATTTAATGATCTTGAAAATTGAATTATTGTAAATTTGTGAATTTCAATCCTTATTCTTATTTTACCGGATTAAATCAATTAATACCAAATATAATCCGTTTTATTTATATAAAGTAATTATCGTAAATTTATTGTTCAATTTTATCCATAATTATTCTTTAAATTGTTTTTGATGATGCATTTTTGTCAAGTTTTTCTAAAATATTGTTTATATCTTTTTGAGCAAGTTCAATTGATTGACCTGTATTGATGGTATGCCAATCTTTGGCTAATTCCATGGCCTTTTCCCTAACTTTCATCAGGTCGTTTAAGTTTTCGAACATCTCATGTTCGTTTCGTTTTAAGAGGCGTTTAAGTAATTCATCAGGTTCAACATCTAAAAAAAACATATAATTTGATGTTGGCAGAACAAATGAAAAGAACTTGTATAGTAACTTTGCCATTGGAAATGGAAGATAAGCCACTCCCATAAGATAACGTACCATTATGACTGTTTCAGCCTTCTGGTGATATAATCTAACGGATCTAATTACATCAAGTGCGTAGTATACCGATGCCATAATATGTTTAATTTTACCCTTACCTAAAAGTGCTTTTTTAGCTTTTATTCCATAAGGATTGTCATTAGAAGGATGTGTACGTACAATTACATTTTCTCCTTTTGAAAGATATTTTTCCATTATTAAATTTGCATGAGTATCTTTTCCTGATCCATCTAATCCATCCACAATTATATAACGCATTACTATCCCTTCAAATTTATATTACTTTTTTTGTTAAAAAAATTGACTAATAAGTAGTAATTTTTAAAAAACCATCATAGTTAGAAGAAGATACACACCTACTGCAGAGAAACATGCAGTTATGTTATCCAATCCCTTTGGTGTTATTCCTTCAAATATTGTGGCTATGAGTGCCACTACAGGTATAATTATGAAATTAGCAGTGAAAATATTGTAATATGCTAAAACAATTCCTAAAGTTACAATCAATACTAAGAACATTGTAATTGAACCTTCAAAGCTCTTTTTATCCCCAAATATATTGTATTTGTGTTTTCCAAATTTTTCTCCGATTAACGCAGCCATACCGTCCCCATATGACATTGCTGCTATACCTACTGCGATTATCCATTGCTGATCATAGAAAAAGAATGCTAGGACAGTCCAAGATATTGCATAGTAAACAAGGCCCATACCATGCCCTGATGTCGATATTCTGTCATTAAATTTAATTGGAGAGTATGGGCTCATTAAAAAAGTTAACAATATGAATGGGGCTGCTGCAAGGAAAGTAATAACAAACTGACTAGTGAAAAATGGCAGTATAAAAATCACATTTCCAACCATGATATGAAGGAACTTTCTGCTGAATGTAGGATATTTATTCAATACCTTTTCAGATATAATTAGTAAAATGGCTATATATCCATAGACCAAAATTAGACCTATAATATCACTAGCTATCATGTCCATAATGAAGTTCTTTTACATATAAGAGAATTTGTATTTGTTCATGATATAATAACAGAATTTTAAAAAGTTTAGAACTCTTATGTTATTAAATTTAAATATGGATTATCATCTTTAAAAGTTGTTTAAATCAGTATAAAATATTTAATTGCAAAAATATTATTATATAATTAACTTTTTTGTTAAAACCGTTTTATTAATTATTTCTATAAAATCACTGAACATGGGAATTGCCTATAAATGATTTAGAAAACAAATAAGGATCAATTATTAGGGAGATTTGTTATGTATATATGTTTAGAAGGAATTGATGGATCTGGTAAGTCAACCCAAGTAGAAATGCTTATTAATTGGCTTAAAAAATGTGGAATTGAAGTTTTCCGGGTTTTTGAACCTACAGACTCACCAGCAGGTAGGTTAATTAGGAATATGCTCCGCAATCCTAATGCGACTAATGAAAACTTCCAGAAAACTCTTGCACTCCTTTTTGCAGCAGACAGGATAATTTTAATGGACAAGATCACGGAAGCAGAAAAAAAGAGCAAGATTGTTGTTAGCGACAGATGTTTCTATTCCAGCTTAGTATACCAGAACGGAGCCGATTGGATAGCGGAGATAAATAAATTCGCTAAAAAACCAGATATTGTTTTATTAATGGATATAGACCCTGAAACAGCAATCTCACGATGTGAAGGTAAGGATAGTTTTGAAGATATAGATTTTCTAATAAAGATCAGGGAAAGATACCTTGACCTTGCTGAGAAAGAGGATTTTATGGTAGTAAATGCAAAAAATGGTTTGAACAAAGTTCATGATGATATAAAAAGGGTTATGGCCCGTAAATTGGGTATGTGCATTTGAATACGGAATCAATTAAAAAAATAGAATATATTCATTTAGGAGATTTGGTTTCATCACTATTTTTCCTTTCAAGTTCAGCTATCCTCTCATTTAATGCTTTAACAATATAATCTCTCGCATCTTCAAGGTTTTTTATCTCTCCTTCGAAAACAGGGCCGGAGTCAGTCTGTTTAACTTCAAGGTCATAGTTATCCATTACATGAGCAATTATCTGCCCACTAACTCCGGGCGGAATCCTCATTTCGAATTTTTCAACATTTTCTTCTACCAATTAAATCCCTCCAATATTTATATCTACAATTTTTTTTTAGACTACTTAAAAATCTGGTCTGATTTAAGATACTCCCTAACAGGTTCTAAAATTTCTATTAAACGTTTTATAACAGAATTTTTAAGGTCAAGGGGATGTAATTCATTCCTGGAATATATCTCCAACAGATCGTTGTAATTGAGTTCCAAGTTTCCACCAAATTTTGTTGGCCTTTCTATTAGGATTGTTTTATCTTCTGTAAATATGAAATGTTCTGCAATTTCTATTACAGGATTCCCTTCAACCTGTCCCTGTGGACAGAAACTCTTCTGTAATTTTTTCCTTATAACATCTGGTTCATCGTCTATTGCAATGTAGTTCTCTTTACTTGAAGACATTTTATCAGATCCATCAGTACCATGAAGAAGAGGGGTGTGTAGACAAACAGGAGCCTCAAATCCCATCCTTGGAAGACTCTCCCTTGCAAGCATATGGATCTTTCGTTGTTCCATCCCGCCTAGTGCCACATCGACCTTCAGGAATATCATGTCAATAACTTGCATAAGGGGATATATTACTTCAGCAACCTTATGATCCTTACTGTCCCTTGTTATCTGTGCCATGCTGCGTTTTGCTCGTGTTAATGTTGTTGAAAGTGCTAGTTCGTATATCCTGTAAGTGTAATCTTCAAGTGTTTGAAAGCTGGAACCGAGTACGAATTCAGTATCTTCAGAAAGCCCTAAGGCTCTGAAACACTTCATATTGTATGTCGATATCTCATCAATTTCTTCAAGACTTCCCTTGCCGTTTAAGTAAGCGTGAAGATCTGCAAGTAGAATTTTAACCTTGAAACCCGCATTTTGAAGATCTATCATCTTTTTAACAGTGATTGCGTGACCTAAATGGATTTTTCCTGATGGTTCGTATCCAATGTATGCAATTGGTTTG
>Ga0182021_10005624_pt1 | contig 14862 bp, 14 predicted proteins | sample 612E3MmetaG_FD_120493 | JGI IMG/M metagenome (GOLD analysis project Ga0182021, IMG submission 120493) | Permafrost microbial communities from Stordalen Mire, Sweden - 612E3M metaG (Illumina Assembly) | ecosystem: Environmental > Terrestrial > Soil > Wetlands > Permafrost | place: Sweden... | reverse complement strand
GGAAACTACAGCGACGTCATTGTCACGATCGTGCTGAACGTGAACGCCGGGACCCAGGGCTGGCTGGTGAACGACCTACACTTCGGCACGTGACGTTGAAGGCACGCTGGCGGCTCGTACGCGATGCCGTCAGCGGCACTTGTCCTCATGGCTTGGGCATCTTGAATCGACTCGCCGGGATCTTCTCGTCGAGCACCAGGCTGATGATGCGGCCCTCGACCGTGGTGGGGCCTGCGGTCATCTTCTCCAGGTACCAGGTCTTGATGCCCTTGACCGCGCGCCAGTCGCCGAACACCAGCTTGTACGGGATGTCGCCGCCCGGTGACGGCTGCACGCCGGTCTGCAAGACGCGCAGATGCGTTTTGGTGTCGAAGCACAGTACGGATGGCTTGCCCAGCTTCTTCTGCAACTCCACGCATTCGAGGCTGGCGCCCGCGTCCTTCTCCGCATCCTTGGGCGGCGGCACCGAAGTGACCTTGGCATACAAACTCGCCAGATCGGCCTCGGCGTTCCAGGCCCCGTTGATGCGTGCCTCTTCTTGCTCGGCGCCCTCAAGCTTGCGCAGGCCGAAGACCGGATCCTTCGACCAGGTCACGCGGCCATCCGAGCCTTGGCGAAAAGTGCCCACGTCGCGCAGACTGGATTCGCTCAGGTTCTTTCCGTCGGCAGTGGCCCAGTGTTCTTCGCTGCCGCTGGCGCCCTGGCCGGCCACGGTCAGGCCGCGCTTGATGTGCACGCTGCGCAGGCGTTTCCATGCCTCGCGGCCGCCGATGGCGTTGGCGTAGTCAGCCAGGATCGCCTGCGCCGGGCGCGGGGGTGTCGGGGTTTCGGCCGGCGCTGCGGCCAACCATGCTACCAGAACTGCAATGGTCACGGATGCGATGCTTTGGCCAGGTCGAGGCCGGCGTCAAGCACGACATCGCTGCCGGCCACGAATCCTGCACGGGTCTCGAACACCCGGCGGTCTGGCTGCACCCCGCGACCCTCGATGGACACACCCTTGGGCGTCTTGAAATCAGCCACCGGGATCTGCACCACAGCGCCGCCCGGCAATTCTTCAATGATAGAGCCCAAGGCCGCGCCCGCGGTGGTGTCCCCGACGACCAGGGCGCGCTTTGCTTCCTGCAGCCCGGCGGCCAAGATCTCGGAGGTCGAGGCGGTGCCTTCGTCGGCCAGGATGACCACCCTGCCGGCAAACGGTTTGATGCCCAGCGAGGCAGTGGTGACGAGAGTATTGGAGAAGTCGCGATAGACGATGGTGCCCAGGGTGAGCGGCGTGGCGCTCAGACGCGCGGCCAGGGGAATCACCATGGCGCCGATGCCGCCCGGGTTGCCGCGCAGATCGATGATGATGGCCTTGGCCCCGCGCGCCCGAAACCCGTCGATGGCCTTCTGCACCTCGCCGAGCACAGGTTGCAGCAGAAACACGTTGAAGGCCACGATGCCGACCTCGCCGAGCTGCCGGCTGGTGACCTCTGGAACCACGGGCGACATGTTGAGCACCTGGATGGCCCGCGACCTGGGTGGGTCGCGCTCCAGCATGACCTCGACCGGGCGATCGTTTTCGTCGAGATAGCGCAGGCTCACCCGACTGCCCACTAGGCCAGCCAGACGGCGCGCGGCCAGCTGGCGCAGGCGGAAGCGTTCTTCCACCGGTCGCAGGGCCCGGCCCGAAAGCGGCAAAGAGGCCAGCGCGCGGCCACCGATGTGGGTGACCAGGAACCCCGGCCGCAAGCCCGCACCCGCGGCCGAGGATCCGGGGCGCACCCGCGTGATGGTCGGCTTGCCTTCGATGATGCGCACGAGCAGCCCGGGATCGCCGTAGTCGTCGCCCGCCTCGCGGATGGCGTCGGCAGCAGCGGTTCTGGTCTGCGGGGCCCGGATCTCGTCGGGCGGCGGTGCTGGTTCTTCGCCCGGACCATGCACCTGCAGGTGCGATTGCCCGAGCAAACCGAGCATCTGGTTGAGCAGCCGGTAGAAGGTCGGCTCGTCAGGCGCAGCCATCACCAGGGGCTCGTACTTTTCGCGCAGGCCGTTCCAGTCCAGGCCGCCCAGCGTCTTGTCGAAGTGCTTGTCGCGCACGGCGGTCCAGGTGCCGGTGAAGATCGCCTGCCGGATCTGGTTGCCGACCGAGCCCGGGTGCCACGCCTGGCTTCCCGAGCCGCCGTCAGCGCCCAGCGGGACAAAGACCGGCGGCTGGGTGGCCGCAACTGGCGCGTCCGGCCCAGGCACGGCGGCTGGCGGCCGTGGGGCAGGCGCGCGGCCCGCGCAGGCGAGGAGGGACAACGTGAGAAGTGAAGCGACACGGCGATGGAGGGTCAGCACAGCCAGCAGTCTATCTAGGATCTCGCGAAGCGCGATCCAATACGTGGTTGGCTACCATCCCATAGGTTGCGTTCGGCGGGGGGCAATCGCAGAATCGCTCGCGGAGGGACCCATCGAAGCGCAAGACCAATCCCGACGACAAGCGACGGCTTCGAGCCATCGGACTTGGGCGGGAATCCTGGTGGTTGTGCTCACGGCCGCGGTCCTGTGCCAGGCCTGGCTCAAATTCTACTCGTACCAGGACGACGCCTTCATCTTCTTCCGCTACGCAGAAAACGCTCTCAACGGAGCGGGGCTGGTCTTCAACCCGGGCGAACGGGTCGAGGGCTTCTCCAGCCCTCTCTGGCTCCTGGTGCTGGTCTTGGCAGGCGCAGCAGGCTTTTCGCCCCTGCATGCGGCGGGGATCTTTGGCACGCTGGCCACGCTGGCCGTCGTGCTTCTCAGCATCAGGGATGCGCGTCGCTGTGGCCCTCCGGGCCCGCTGTCGTTCCTCGCGCCGGTCGGGCTGGTGCTCTTTTTTCCCTTCCTGGCCTGGTCGGTCTCGGGCATGGAAACATCCCTGTTCACTGCATTGGTGTGGGGTGCCCTGTCTGGGCACCGGATCGCTCGCACCGAGGCTAGGCGGCCCGGTCGCGACGTCGGGTTCTGTTTGGCCGGGGCGCTGCTCACGCGGCCCGAGGCGGTCCTGCTAGTCCTCGCGCTGCTGGCCGATGAGGTTGTGGCAGCGCGGTCGGCCGGGAGCGAGCCGGGGAAGAGGGAAGGACTTTTGGGTTGGGCAACCCGGCTGTCCTGGTTGTTGCCGGCTGTGCTTGCGGGCGTAGCGCTGCTGGCCGGCCGGCTCCTCTACTACGGTGCCCTGTTGCCGAACACCTTCTATGCCAAGCTGGGCGGTGATGCTGCCCATGCTGGCTTGGGGCTGCGCTACCTCGGCGGTTTCGTGATTGCGGCGCCCTTGATAGCACCGGCGGCGCTGTTGCTGGTGCCGCGATTCGCTCGCCGCGTGCCCGGGGGCGTGGCCGCGCTGGTTCTGGTCGTGCTCTGGTCCTGCAACCTTGTCTGGCTCGGGGGCGACCATTTCCCCTATCACCGCTTTCTCGTGCCGCTGGTGCCCCTTCTGTTCGCACTGGGCGCGACCGGCTTGCACGAGGCGTGGTCGAGGCTGGCACCACACATCGAGCAGGGTCGGCGGGCAGTGCTGGGCGGCTCTCTTCTGCTTGCTTGCCTGGCCTTGGTGGGGCTGGCGGCGCCGGATCCTGCACCAGGCAGAGCACAGCATGGTTTCGATTGGACGCTGGCCAGCGCAAGGGTTGGCCAACGGCTGGCTGCCGCTCTGCCACCCTCGACCCTGGTGGCCCTGCCTCACATCGGCGCGGTCGGATACTATTCGCGCCTGCCTGTGCTCGATCTGCTGGGGCTGGTCGACCGCGATCTCGCGCGCCGGCCGCGCAGGGGCGGCCCGCTCCGGGGCTTCAATGAAATCGGCCACGAGTGTTTCGACATTGCCTGGTCGCTTGCGCGGCAGCCCGCTGTGATCGTGCCCAGCCGGACCTACGGGTCGCGCCCTTTCACAGACCTCAGTGAGCTACGGCCGGATTTCCCAGCCGAGGCGCAGCTCTTCGAGGTCCTGGGTCGGCGCAGCGACTATCGGCTGATCAATGTGCCGATCGGCGACGGTGCGATCTGGGCGGTGTTTTTCCGCCGCGACCTCGACGAGGGATTGCTCACGGCACCCGGGCCGGCGTCTTTCCCTCGATGATCGCTGCGGCCCTTTGCACCAAGGGAAGGTCGGGCGCGCGGCTGCGTGCCGCCTGCAAGGCCTCCTGTGCGCGGGCCGGCTGCTCCAGGGCGAAGTAAAGCAGGGCAGCCCGGGCGAGCAACTCCGGGCGATCGGGGAACAGGCGCAAAGCCTCGTCAAGCTCGGCCAGGGCCTGCTTGTGCTGCAGCCTTTGCACGAGCACGTCGGAAAGTTGGGCTGAGTACACCGCTCGTCGGTCGGGATTGGTCTCCGCCGCCCTTCGCGCACGCAACCCCTGCACCAGAGCCTCGCTGTCGGCAAAGCTGAGCCCACCCACATGACCAAGGCGGGCATCGGTTGGGTGCAACCTGCCCCTGGCCATCGCCGGATCAGTCGTGCGAACCACGCCCACGACGAAAACCGCCGTGAGTACGGCAATTGCCGAGGGGACGACCAGATCGAGGCGCTTCACCGGGTGCTGCGGCTCAGTGGAGCTTGCGATACACGCCGATGACCACGCCCAGCAGGTTCACGCTGCGGAAATCCCGTTTGCGCACCATGATGGGTTCCATGCTGGCATTGGCAGGCTGGAAGCGGATGGCTTCGCCCTCCGGGTAGTAGCGCTTGACCGTGACTTCGTCGCCGATCATGACCACCACGGTCTCGCCCGAGCTGGCCTGCAGCTGCTTGCGCACGAACACGTAGTCCCCGTCCAGGATGCCGTCGTCAATCATGGACTCGCCCTTGACCCGCAGGGCGAAGACCTCGCGGTTCTGTCCGATGAAGAAGCGGTCCACCTTGACCGTGTCCTCGTAGTTGCGCACCGCCAGCAGAGGTTGACCGGCTGCGACCTTGCCAAGAATCGGCACGTCGACGGTCTGCCCGGTCGCCAGCAGGGGGCGCAGGGCGCGCGACTTGAGGTCTTCACGCTGCAGGTAACCCTTCTTTTCCAGGGCTCGCAGGTGATCGTTCACCCCGTTGGTGGAACGGATGCCGAAGTGGCTACCGATCTCTCGCAGGGTCGGCGGATAGCCGCACCTGCTGATCGATCCCGAGATGAAATCGAGCACCTCGCGCTGGCGGTCGGTCAGGTCGCTGGCAGGATCATCGTCGCGCACGATAGTCAGGTGGCCCATGGACCCTCCTCTGCAAGGTTACTGAACAAACGTATGGTACGGAACATATGTCCCGTGTCAAGTTCACGTTGAGCAGTGCAGTGCGGCGGGGTGGTTGGACCGGCCATTCGACAATCGGTCGTCCCCGCACCGGCTGAGCTGCGTCGGGGGATTTTCACGCAACTTTGGCGGAGTCACGCCGACAAGCATGGCATGTGCGAGATCTCGAGCAGCCCCACTCTGGCAGCGATCGTGGGCGACGATCCGGAGCTGCGCCTCGTGCTGGCGCGTGCCGCGCGGGTCGCGTGCACCCGCATCCCGGTGCTGGTGACCGGCGAGAGCGGGACCGGCAAGGAGCTGCTTGCCCGGGTTCTGCACGAGATGGGTCCCCAGCCCACGGGGCCCTTTGTCGTCGTCAACTGTGGCACCCTGGCGCGCGAGCTGGCAGAAAGCCAGCTCTTCGGACACGAACGCGGCGCTTTCACGGGCGCTGGATCGCGCCGCGCGGGCTGGTTCGAAGAGGCCGCCGGGGGCACCCTGGTCCTGGACGAGATTGGCGAGCTGTCCATGGACCTGCAGCCCAAGCTCTTGCGCGCCCTGGAGACCGGGCACATCCGGCGGGTGGGCGGCAGCGGCGAGACCGCTGTGCAGGTACGCGTGGTGGCCACCACCCTGCGCGACTTGCGACGGGACACCCAGCGTGGCTCGTTCCGTCTGGATCTCTTTCATCGCCTGGCCGGCTTCGAACTGAGGCTGCCGGCTCTGCGCGACAGGCCAGGGGATGTTCTTCGCCTGGCCCAACACTTCCTAGACGAGTTCGAGCCCGAGCTCGGCCCGCGCGTCCTCGCGACAGACGCTGCCCGGAAGCTGCTAGGCCACGACTGGCCCGGCAACGTGCGCGAGTTGCGCCACGTGATTCGGAGGGCCGCGCTCCTGACTAGCGCGGTGATCGATGGCCCCAGCGTGGAGATCGAACCCTCCGGGGACGGGGCGGGCGGAATGTCCCGTGCGGCTGACGGTTCCGGACCGATGGCAGCAGCCGTCGACTTCGCCCGATCCGCCGCGGCCCCGCTGGTCGACAGCGACTTCCTCCCCTTGCGCAACAAGTCCTTCGAGCAGATCCAGACTGACGTATTCGTCTGGGCCCTGCGACGCAACGGCAACAGTCGCCGTCGTGCCGCTGCGGCACTCGGCATCTCGCGCTCGACCTTCTGCGATCGGGTCCGAAGGCTGGGGCTTGTCCCAGGTGGCGCGCCGGCAAGCCAGTAGGCCCGCCCTATTGCTTGCCGGCGCTAGAAGCAGGCTCGCTCGATGGAGTACTTGCGGCGGGCGGCGCTGGCCCTGGCGCGGGCGGCGTCGGCGCCGGTGCGGGCGGCGTCGGCGCTGGTGCGGGCGGCGGCGCCGGCTCGGCAGCCGGTGGCGGTGTCGGCGGAGGCGGGTCTGTCACTCGCATCGACGGCGGTTCCTGATCCGGACTTTGTATGACCGCAGGCGCCCCCGGCGGAGGCGGTGCAGGGGGTGCAGGGGGTGCAGGCTCTTCGACTGGCGGATTGTCGATTTTGGGATCAAATCCCGCCGGGATTGCCGACAGCGCAGAAGGGGCGGGAGGCTCGGCAGATGCAGCGGGTTGTGCAGCGGCCGGTGCGGGGGGAGGCGCGGGGAGGGCTGCGCCCGACTTGGACGCGATCGGCTTCGGGCCCGAGGCTGGGGCGCCGAACGGCGAGGTCTTCGTCCATTCCGGCTTCCCCATGCGGTTGAGCGGCCCCCGGATGCGAAATCCGTAGAACCCGTCCGGGCGCTTGCCCTTGTCGCCAGCGAACCCCAACAGGGTACTCAGCTTTTCGGAGCTCTTGAGTAGAGCGTCGCTCAGCTTGAAGCGGACGTAGAGATCAAAGTACGAGGAGGCGATGGAATCGCTCAGCTTGATCTCGCCCTCCACGTAGAATTCGCCGTCAGGCGACTTGGACTGAACGCCCTGCAGGCGGCCCACGCCTTTGTCGATGGGCACGCGTCCCGGAAGGTCGCCCAGGCGGATCTTGGGGAGTCCAAGACCCTGAGACAGAATCGGGTCGTTCGGGATGATCAGCTTGGCCTTGCCGTCGCCCAGTGCGCAGGCGCTGCATGTCCAGGTCAGCAGGCCCACCGTGGCCGAGGCGCGCAGGCCGGGCATCTTCTCGTCGAGCTGCAGGTCCAGTTTCCCGGACAGCGGCAGGTTGGTGGCGGCCTTGACCCAAGGAATCTCGGACAGATCGATCGCCGCTGCCGATACGTCCAGGCGGCTCTCGGTCTTGCTGCGGCTGGTTTCCACATCCAGGTCGCCACCGAAGACGCTGGCCGAGACCTGGTAGGTCTTGTGGCCGACCAGCGCTCCGAGCAACGACCAGCGCACCTTGGCCACCGGGATGGCGATGCGCGTGGGCTTGGCCTCACCGGACGGACGCGAGGCGACGATGACGTCTTTGAGTCGGATGCCCAGACCCAGCGCGGGGCCCGCCGATTTGACCTCGACGTCATAGCCTTGCTGCGCGGCCAGAACCACCAGGTAGTCCTTGAGCCGGCCCCAGGGCAGGGTCAGAACGAAAACCAAGAAGAACACGAACAGACCGAACGCCGCGGTGGCTCCAGTTTTCCTCAAACGGCGCAAGCGATCGCTCAGCATGGCGCTAGCCCTTGCCCTTCCCGGAGCTCTTCTTGGGACGATTTTCCTTCAAGCGCTCGTAGGCGGTCGCGGTCATCTCCACGTCCAGCTTGTCGCCTTCGCCGAAGCTGCGCCGGATTTGCAAACGCGTGACCACGATCAGCCGAGGGTTGGTTTCCACCTTGTTGAGGAAGGTGGCCAGTTCCTTCAGGCCCACCTTGCGCAGCTTCACGTCCAGGCTGTGCTCCAGGTAGCGCTTGCCCGCGGGACTGGGCGGACGATCCGCGGTTTCCGGAATCTGGATGCCGGCTACCTTGCCGGCGGCTTCCAGGTCGGCGGCCAACTGGGGCGGCTCGACTCCGATGCGCGCCTCCAGCGCTTTCATGCGTGCCTTGGCGTCCCGGTAGACGTCGCTACGCTTGGCGATGGCGGAGAGTGCCTCGCGCGTGTCGTCGTTGCTGGCGCTGATCTCCTGCAGCGAATCGATGATGAGATAGCCAGCGAGCAGAACCGCAAGCATGACGACGGCGCCGGCCAGAATCGAGATTAGCTTGCGCTCGCGCGCCGCCATCCGGTTCCACTCCGCGGTGGCGTAGGTCAAGGGTCGTCGCAGCCCGCGCGCGATTTTTCCCATCAGACGTTTGAGAAATCCCATGGCTTCCTTAGGGGCACTTCGAGTTGATGGTCAGACTGAACTGCTTGGCCCCACCGGTGACCTCGGTGAGGGGGCCCTTGTTGATCTCTTCGAAGCACTCGATCTCTTTCAGCTTGGCCACCACGTCGTCGAGCGCCGCTGCGGAATCCACGGTGCCCTTGATGCTGGTCTTCTTGGTCTTGATCTCCATGTCCTGCACGTCGATCGCCACCTGTTCGGCAGCAGGCATCTTGCGCGAGATCTGGTCGAGCAGATCGAAGGCAGTGACCCGCGGCACGGGGGCCATTTCGTCGCGCAGGGAGCGGTTGAGCGCCGCTGTCACCTCGGTCGCATCGGAGCGCGCCTCCCCAAAAAGCTCTTTGGTGGCCACTTTGAGTCTCTCCTTGAGTTGCACCTGCTCGCTCGACAGACGCCGGAGCGCAATGGTTCCGTCCACCGCGGCACACGCGAGCACAGCCCCGATCAGAAGAGCGAGGTGGGCGCCCTTCTGGCGCACGGCCGAGAAGCTGGCGCGGTACTGAAAGGGACCACGGCGCAGGTCCAGCTCCCGGTGGCCCCGCGCCCCGGCCCAGGCCAGGGCAAAGGCCAAAGCCAGACGAGCGCGGCTGGCGGAGCCCTCTTCATCGACCACGGACACTTCTTCGGCCTCGTCGGCCGCTGTCCCTTCTGCGACCGCTGGCTCGGGCGGGGCCGGCCACAGCCCGGTGGGGATGCCCAGCTCCTCCTGGAGAAACTCGGGCAGCCCCTGCAAGCGCGAGCCGCCCCCGGCCAGCATGATGGACTCGACCGGCGCCTTGTTCTGGGCGCGGAAACTGGCCAGGGTCTGGCGCAGGTCACGCAGGAACGGCGCCAGCGCGGCTTGCAACACCCCACCCAGTTGGCGTTGTGCCGCGGTGGTTGGAGGTTGGGCGCGGCTGGGCACGAATCCATAGGTGTGTTTGGCCTGCTCGGCCTGCGCGAAAGTCCACTTGTCTCCCGAGGCCCGCACCAGGGCCAGGGTCAACTCCTCGCCGGCGTGGCTGCTGGTCCGGCCGAACACCGTCTCGTCGCCACGCAGGAAGCAAAGCTGGCTGCGCCGATGGCCGACGTCGATGAACAGGCGGCATCCCGACGGGGTCTCCTTGCTGGCGGCGCGATCCTCGGCCAGCAGGGCATGATAAATGACCGGGGTGGCGTAGAGCGTGCGCGGTTCCACCCCGCATTGCTTGAGCCAGGCGAGAAAGGCCGCGACCTCCTCGGTACGCGCCGCGACCGCCAGGGCACGCGAGCCGGTGCTTTCGCTCTCATCGGTGCCTGGCGCCGACAGGATGACGTGGTCCATGACGACCTCGGACAGGTCGTGCATGATTTGACCCTCCAGTTCGTAGCCCACCACCTGTTCCACCTTGCGCGCATCCGAGAAAGGCAGGTCGAGCACGCGCAACGCGAGCGCCTCGCCGGGCAGCGCCGTATAGATGATCGACTCGGAGGGCAGGCGCGCCACGCCCGCGCGCAACGCCTCGGCCTGTCGTTCCGGCAGAGGGGTCTCACCCGGTGGCACCGGCTCCTCGAAGGAGGTGTTGACACGCAGCCGGCGGAATCCCACGTCGAAAACTGCGAACTTGACCGACCTGGATCCCAGGTCAATTCCGGTGATGGTGTGAGCCATGAGTCTTCAGCCTCGTTGCTACTCTTCTCGCCAGTACTGAACTATGCCTGCGGCCCGCTCGGACTCGATGTTGTTGGTGACGGGGTTGCTCGGCATGCGCGCGCTGTCGAGGATGACGATGATCCTCTTCTTAACCTTTCCCGATTCGCCCGTGGCCACCACCCGGTACACGCGCGGCGGTCCCACGTAGGCCACTTGCGAAAGTTGTGCCTCGGTGATGGTAATCCCAGTCAGTGTCTGCATGAGCTGGTAGCGCGGATCATCGCGCGCGATGGAACCAGCGGGATTGCTCAGAACCCCGATCAGCGTTTTCAGCGAGTCGAACCCGACCGCCTGACTGCGCTCGCATAGGATGCTGGCCAGGGGATAGAGACGATTGTCATCGAGGATGCTGGGGTCCGCCGGTGGCTTACTGGGGTCGGGAAAGAGCGCCGCGCGCACCAGACCCACTATGAGCGGGGTGCAGTCGCTCTTGACCGAAGCCAGGTTGACCCTGCATTGCTTTTTGTCGTCACTGGCATAGACGGTAAAATTCGACGCGAAAGCCTCGGCGTAGTCTGGGTCCATGCCGCGAACCAAGTTGGTCTCTTCGACCGTGTCGTAACGATTGTTGTGGGCCTGGTAGGGATCGTCGCGTTGGTCGTAACGGTAATCTTCCGGTCCCGCCGCATTGGCATCCACGGCGAATGCTTGTTCGTCGGCGTCAGCCCAGTCGATGAGGGCGCGCGCGAGATCCGTGCGATCGATGAACTGACCCTCGGCGTTGCGCTGTTCGAACAACCAATTGTAACGGGGCGAGGCCATCAAAGCCTGCAGGAGACGGAACACGATGAGTTGCTGTGAACGGTCGGGAGTCATGCCGCCGCCGCAGTTGATGTCGATCTTGCCATCCTCGTTGGTGATCTCTGCGTCCATGTGCCCCGCAGGAATGCCCAGGCCAGTGGCCTCGCTGGTGTCAATCCCGATCAGCCCGGACAGAAGCGCGGTCTCCATCTTGGAGCCGGCAAAGAAGCCCAAGAGCGGGGTCACATAGTCGGTCACGCGCAGGCTGATGCCGAGGTCCTGGCCCGTCTGATCGGTGAGCATCTTCTGCGCCGTCGCCATGATGGGCTCGACAAAACGGAGCTGAATCTTGATGAGCAAGCGCGACAGCGACAGTGCAGAGCGGGCCAGGTAGTGAGCGCGCACCTCATCGCGCGCGTTGGCTGCCTGAGCCGCGTCCACGGTGGTCCCGTAGGTGAACTGGGCCACCAAGGCAATCAGCAAGGTAAGCGACGCGATGGTGATGAGAAAGGCCACGCCGCTTTCCCGGTCACGCGCGCGGCGTGCGCGAAAGCGCGCGGCCAGCGTCTTGTGCAACCCAGACCAACAAGCCTGTCGACTTTCCCCTTGCACGGCGAGAACCGCGGATCCTGCGGGAAAGACTTGCTTGCGTGGATTCATGGCGTGCATCTCAGGACCGGCCCGGGCGATAGTCGACCTGCTCGGTGACCTGCAGCCGTGCCGTGCTGGTGAAGGTCGCGGGCTTGCCGCGCTCATCGATGACGGTCAGGGAAATCCGCACCTGGGTGGGCAGGTATTGCAGGCCGTCTGCTCCCATGGTGTTCCATTCCTCTTTCCACTCCTTCTTCTTGTAGTCGTAGAAGCTGAACTTCACGCTGGCCACCGCCGGACACAGGACGTAGGTTTCACCAGGAATCTTCGTCGGATCTTTGGTCTCCAGACGGCGGGTTTCCCGGCGCATCAGGTTGGTGATCATGCGGTCGTCCGGATCGGGCTCGGAGAAGTAGCTGACCACCGCGGTATCGGCCTCGGGTCGGTCTGCGCGTAGGCGCTGGTGGCCGAACCACGAGAAGCGCAATTCGTCGAGGTCGGCGTGGGTGGTGCCCACGAACATGGTGCGTTTTTCTTCCACACCGACCTTCTCGGAAGCCGACAGAAAGGCCATTTCCAGCTCCCGGGTCATGCGCATGAGCGCCACCCGGATGGTGTGGGTTCGCTCCTGCGCGTCCTCCATGCGCTTCTTCACCCGCGCCGTCTGGCTGAAGGAGCCCCACAAGAGTGCGGTCACGATGGTCATGAGGGCCAGCGCCAGCATCACCTCGATCAGGGTGAAGCCGCTGGAGGAGGGCGGCGGCCGTCGAGTGAGCCAGCGCCGTCTCATCGGATGAGTCCCCCCGGTAATCCTGATGCCGGCTTGTTTCCGCTCAAGGTTCCCGTCGACCCGGGTGTCTTGCCGCCGGTTGGGGTTCCGGTCGCGCCGGTGGGCCCCTGCAATGCCATATCGAGCTTGGATGGGTCAGTGAGAAAGTTCACGACCGCGAAAGATTGCTCCGGCCGCCCGGGCTCGTTCCACTTGACCTTGACCGTCACGCGACGGACCGATTCCTCCAGACCGACGCGGATCGGTTCCATCAGCGTGGTCATGAAACTGCCCATGAATCCGGACAGGATCTCCATGGGGTTGGTGGACTGGGTCTGTTTTTGCGCCGTCTGTTCCGCCTGCTGGACCGCGCTGGCAGGCAACTTGACGCGCTCGACGGCGGCGTACCACTTGAAGTTGGGAAAGCCCTCCTCGGTGAAATCGCCGTCGTCCTCGCCCTCCATTTCGCTGAAACCCACTTCCAGAATGTTCTGCTCGAGCGACGAGATCTTGGTCCGGGCCAAGAAGGTCGCGGCGGTCACCATGCGGGAATGCTGGGTGGCGCGCACGTCGCCGGTCACCGTACGCGTGAGCACGACCAAGGCAATGGCCAGGATGGCGAGAGAAACCATCACTTCGAGCAGGGAGAAGCCAAGATCGTCCGATTGTTTCATGGGACGATCTCCTTGCCCTCGTCGTCGAATTGCTTCTCCAGGGGCGGCGGGACGTAGGAGTTCTTGATCTGCACGCGGCCGGTCAGGGGATGCACCACCAGGGAGTAGACCGTGTCTCCCTTCTTGTCGGTGAGGTGCACGATGGCGGCCTCGGTCATCCCGAGGGGGAAGAAGTAGATGAAGCCCCGCCCGGTTTCGAGCGGCTCGGCCAGTCGCGGGGTGTAGACGTCGGCGATCAGCGCGCCCTTGAGGTCGACCGGCTTCACCACCATTTCCTTGAAGGCGTCAAAACGCGCGCGTTTGGGGCGGAACGGCTCCGGCTTGTAGCGCGCCTGCATCGCCTCCAGACCCGCCTTCTCGTCACCGAGTTTCTTGGCGTCCTCGGCCTCCTTGGCGAGCTTGTCGGCCTCCTTCTTGCGCGACTCCTCGGTCTCGCGGCCGCCCGCCATGATGAAGCGGTCGTCGGAAACCTCGGCCCAGTAGCGGCTCTTGTCCATGTCCAACACCAGGCGATGGACCTTGCCTGTGGTCGAGGCGCGGTCGAAGAGATAGCGGACAGCGCCCGCCATCTTGGCAGCCGAGGAGCGGAGATCGCTCTTGGCCAAGGAGCGGAAACCCGCCCCGGCCGAGCCGACCAGCAGGGCGATGAGGGCCATCACGACCATCACCTCGATCAAGGTCAAGCCAGCGTCGGTGGGACGAGCCGGCGCGCGGGCTCCATATGTCCGTCGTCTGGTCACTACTCCGTGGCCTTGATGTCGTCGGCGGTGCCCTCGGTGCCATCAGGCCCCAGCGAGATCACGTCGATGCCATCGGTGTTGATCTGCCCCGGGCAGCGCAGGATGAAGTCCTTGTTCCAGGGGTCTTTCTGTCTTCGCGGCATGTACTTCTGCGCCACTAGATCATCCATGGTCTTGGGACACTCGTTGTTGTTGTCCATCATGTACTGCTGCGCCTTCTGCATGATCTCGTTGACCTGGATGCGGGCGGTCTTGACCTGGCCCTTCTTGAAGTAGTTGAACGCGCCCACGCCCACGGCCCCCATGATGAGGGCGATGAGCGCGAACACGATCATGATCTCCATCAGGGTCATGCCCAAGTCGCGGGACCGTTCGCGTGCCGGGGATGCGCGTCCGGCAACCTCCGTCGGGACTTCCTGTGCGTCTGTCATGGCTGTCTCCTTGTTGATAGGAACCGTGATCACTGAACCATCTGGCCCATGTCCATGATGGGAACCAAGATTGAGAAGATGATGAATCCGATACCCACGGCCATGATGAGGATCATGATCGGGGCCAGCAGCGAGGTCAGCCGACCCACTTCCATCTCCACATCGCGCTCGTAGGCGCCGGCCACGTTTTCCAGCATCGCTTCTAGCTGTCCGGAGCGCTCTCCCACCGCCACCATGTGGCACATCATGGAGGGGAATTGCCCCGACTTCTTCAGCGTCACGGCGATGGATTCGCCCTCCCGGATGGCCACGCGCGCATCTTCGATGACCTTCTCCAACACCGTGTTGTTGAGCACGCGCTTGACAATGTCCAGCGCGGTCAACACCGGCACGCCTGAGGACAGCATGGTGGCCAGGGTGCGCGCGAAGCGGGCCACCGCCAGCAGCCGGATGAGGCGCCCGACAATCAAAATGCGCAGCTTCACCCGGTCCATCAAGGCGCGGCCCTTGGGCTTGCGCGCCCAGCGTCGAAGCCAATAGATTGCCCCTATCAACAACGGCAGCACCAGCCACCAGTAGCTTCCCGCGATCGCCGCCGTGCCGATGAGGATCTGCGTGTTCCAGGGCAGGGCTTTGCCCGAATCGGCGAAGATGCCGGCGATGGGCGGCACCACCACCACCATGAGCACGGTCATGACGGCGGTGCCGACGAAGGCCATCAGGATGGGATAGGCCATCGCGCTCGTCACCTTGGAGCG
>Ga0182021_10005623_pt1 | contig 14863 bp, 8 predicted proteins | sample 612E3MmetaG_FD_120493 | JGI IMG/M metagenome (GOLD analysis project Ga0182021, IMG submission 120493) | Permafrost microbial communities from Stordalen Mire, Sweden - 612E3M metaG (Illumina Assembly) | ecosystem: Environmental > Terrestrial > Soil > Wetlands > Permafrost | place: Sweden... | reverse complement strand
GTCTCGGGGATCCGAATCGCCGCCACCCGGCTACCCGTGCGGTGACAAGCAGAGCAATCGCGCGGCGTGCCGCGGAAGACACCCTGGATGTGGCAGGATTCGCAACGTGCCTGGACGTGCTGGCCGGTGAGGGCATATCCGGTCAGGGCATGATCGAACGCCCGCTCGGTATTGCTCGGGGTCTGCGCCAGCGCGGCACCGGCAGCGAGGGCGAACAGCACCAATAGCAACGCCCGCAGCCATGACGCCACGTAGCGGCTGGTACCCCGCAACAAGTCAGGTGCGCCCGGATGACGCATGGTTCCCCCCTCCGCCCGGATTGCTCCGGCGAAATATCCAAGTCGTTCAGACTAACGCGCACCCACAAGCCCCCACCTGCAGGTCACGTTTTCATAGATTACCCAACTATTGCCAAATAATGTTGATTGTCTCCGTGCAGCGACAACCATTCATCGTTTGATCTTCTTCCACGAACTGGCGACATGGCAGACCTCGCACTGGTTGCCAAATCCGCCGTCGTGGATGTCGTCCTTGACGTGGCAACCGGCGCAAGCACGCGCAATGACCGCCCGGCCCTTGATCGCCGCCTTGTGACAGGCATAGCACTCGGCCTTTTGATGCTTGCCTTCCAGTTTGAACCGGGTCTTGTCGTGGTCGAAATCCCACGACTTCCAGGTCCGGGTGTAGTGGCAGGTGTCGCACTGGGTACCGAAACGGCCCTTGTGCCCCTTCTCCATGTCATCCTTCTCGTGGCAGCCGTTGCAGTCCCGCGCAGCGTTGCGGAACGCGGCGGTCTGATGGCATTTCTTGCATTCGACGGTGGCATGCAACCCGGTGAGCGGAAAGCGCGACTTGTTATGGTCAAACTTCGCGACCTTCCAGTCTTTTTCGCTGTGACAAGTGTCGCAACGCTTGCCCAGTTGCCCCTTGTGTCCCTTGTCGTCGTCTTGCTTGCGGTGGCAGGAGTAGCAGTCGGTCACCAACTTGTCGACGTAAAGCGTGCCGCCATGGCACTCCGCGCATTTCGTCTCGCGGTGCTTACCGCGCAGGACGTACTTGGTATCCAGGTCGTGGTCGAAGTACGCCTTCTTCCATTCGGTCGTCTTGTGGCAGGTTTCGCACTTGTCGCCGAACTTACCCTTGTGGCCCTTGTCCTCCTCCTGCTTGCGGTGGCAGTCGATGCAGCGGGTCGGCGTCTTCTCGATCGCCTTGGTACCGGGGACAGGCTTCAGGCCGGATTTGTGGCAGCCTTCGCACTTCGCCTTGCGGTGCTTGCCCTCGAGCGGGTATTTGGTGTCCTTGTCGTGGTCGAAGCTGGTGGTCTTCCACTCCTGTTCGGTATGGCACTTCTCGCACTTCTCGCCCAGGCTGCCCTTGTGCCCCTTGTCGTCATCGTCCTTGCGATGGCAGACCAAGCACTTGGTCTGCAACTTCTCCGTATATAGCGTCGCCTTGTGGCATTGCCCGCAGTCGGTGCGCGCGTGCTTGCCCTTCAGCCGGTACTTGGTGTCGCGATCATGGCTGAAGGTCGGCTCGTCCCAGGCATCCGCAGTGTGGCATTTATCGCACTTGCCGCCAAAGCGGCCACGGTGCCCCTCGGCATTGTCGTCGGACTTGTGGCAGGAATAGCAGTCTTTCGGCGTGTCCTTGTACTTGCCTTCGATATGGCATTCCTTGCACTCGGCCGCCGCATGCTCGTCCAACAGCTTGAACTTGGTCTTCTTGTTGTGATCGAACTCGGTGCGCGTCCATTTCACGTCGCCGTGGCATTCTTCGCACTTCTTGCCCAGGCCACCCTTGTGCACGTCGTCCTTGCGGTGGCACGAGAGGCAGTCGGCAGGCGCATCGCGAAACTTCTTCTTCGCCTGATGGCAGTCGTCACACTTGTTCTTGGTCTGCCGATGGGCACCGCGGAGGCGGAAATTAGTCCGGTCGTGGTCGAACTTTTCCTTGTCGACGGTCGCGATCCTGGCATCCCGACCCTTGTGATCCGGATGGCAGCCGTGGCAGGTCACATCCTGCTGATGGCCGTGCAGGCGGACCTTGTTGCGAATGTCGGCGGCGACATCCTTGTGGCAGTCGAGGCAAAGCTGGGTCTGCGCCTCCTTGTCGAAACGCTTGTGGCATTTCTCGCACTCTTGTTCGTACTTGGCATGTCCCTGGACCACCGCCCCAGGCATCAGCGCCCGTTCAATTTCCGAGACCTGGGCAAGCGCGGCCAGCGGCAATAGCAGCAGCGAGAGGGCGAGCCTCTGCCACCAGCGCTCAATACATGTGGACAGCAACGACATGCACGATTCCGCTGACGATCAGCAGGTAAAGGAAGGGGATATGAATGACGTGCCAGAACGAGAACAGCTTTTCCCAGCTGGTTAACTGGGATGCCTCGCATACGGCATCCAGGAAAGCATCGGTCTTCTGCTTGGCCAACCGGTAGTTGAGGACGCGCTGCGCCTTGGTCAGACGTTCTTCGCGCTTGGCACGTTTCATTGCCTTCTTCATCTGCTCATGGACGCGCATCGCCAGTCGGCGGGCAATGATCCTCAACATCGCGAAGCGCTTCAGCCGGGGCCAAATGCCGCGCAGCTCGAGAAAGGCGTACTTGCGAAACATCAGCAAGCGTTCCTGGATCTGCGGGTATTCCGAAAATATCGTACCCATATTTTCGGTACAGCCCTGCAAGTCAGCCTGAACGTCAGTCATGCTCAGGTGCTGGCCGTACATGCCGCGGTGGATGTGCCGATAGAGGAATCGACCGACAATGCCGCTGATCGCCACCAGCAACATGGCATAGAGCGCCACCCGGCTGTTCATGGCGCCAATGTGGAACGTTGAATGGAAGACCACCAGCGACGGCCCAACGATACCCGCCACCATATGGTAGCGAAACCAGTAGCGCATCTCTCCCCAGCGATCCATGAAGCGAACGCGCTTGCGCAGCGGGTAGAGCAGGAGGGTGAGCATCATGATGCCACCCCACAAGCCAAGGTTGTAGCCGATGTCGTCACCGGCGCGATAGAGCTGGCCATCGGCCACCAGCCACGCGAGGCCGAGCACGAGAAGGCACAACAGGAAAAGACCGGCGCGCCAGGCCCAACGGAGAATATCTTCCGTTGTGGACTTGGCGGGGCCGTCAGTACGGATCTCGGTCAAAGGACCGACATCGGCGGCACCGAACATTTTTTTCTCCGTGGGCGGACGGATTTATCGTATGTGTTGCTCGTCTATTATATGCAACGACTAGCACTTTCGGTCAATCGGGCATCCAGGGGGCGGGGGCACCTGAGTATTGCCGGCCGTCTCGTCAGCAAGACGTGATGTGGCAAATCGGAAACGAGTGATAATCCAGGGCTCGCACAACTCAGGCGAACTTTATCCGTGCACGAAATCATCTATTACACGCTGCCTGCGGCGCTGGCCGCTGGGGCTGTGATCTACCACAGCCGTGGCAAACGACGCCAGACGGTTGTCCATCAGGCCGAGCTCAAGGAGGCCATCGAAGCCGGTTTGACAGAGCCGCCGACCCTGCATCCCGTCGTCGATCTGTCGATCTGCATGGGTTCGGGCGCCTGTGCCCGGGCCTGCCCGGAAAAGGCACTTGGCGTCATCAAGGGCAAGGCGGTGCTGATCAACGCTGCCCATTGCATCGGCCACGCTGCCTGTCTGCCGGCTTGCCCGGTCGGTGCCATCAAACTGGTATTCGGCACCGCCAAGCGCGGTATCGAGATCCCGAAGGTGGCGCCCACCTTCGAATCCGACGTGCCGGGCATCTTCATTGCCGGCGAGCTTGGCGGCATGGGGCTGATTCGCAAAGCCGTCGAACAGGGCAAGCAGGCCTTGGCCTCCGTCGCCAAGAAACCGCGCGGCGATGCCGACTACGACGTGGTAATCGTCGGCGCCGGTCCGGCCGGCATCTCGGCTTCGCTCGCCGCCAAGGAACAAGGCCTGCGTTACGTCACGGTTGAACAGGAGGACTCGCTGGGTGGCACTACCTACCACTATCCGCGCAACAAGATTGTCATGACGGCGCCGATGGACCTGCCGCTGGTCGGCAAGGTGAAGATTCGCGAGACGACCAAAGAGAACTTGATGGAACTCTGGCAAGGCATCCTCGACGAGCAGCAACTAGCCGTCCACTTTTTTGAGCGCATGGAGGACATTCAGCGCGACGGTGCCAGCTTTATCGTCAAGACCAGCAAGGACAGCTATCGCACCACCAATGTCTTGCTGGCCATGGGCCGGCGCGGCACGCCGCGCAAACTCGGTGTCGACGGCGAGGACCAGGCCAAGGTTGTCTATCGCCTGATCGAGGCCGAGCAGTATCGCGATCGCCACGTCATGGTCGTCGGCGGCGGCGACAGCGCGCTGGAAGCGGCCCTCGACATCGCCGCCCAGCCGGGCACCTGGGTGACCTTGTCCTACCGCGGCAACGCCTTCAGCCGAGTCAAGGCGAAAAATCGCCAGCGCATCGAAGAGGCCCAGTCCCGCCAATTGATCCGCCTGATGCTGGAGACCAACATCAAGTCCATCCTGCCGGACAAGGTGATCACCGCCTGCGGCGATCAGGTCGAGGAGCTAAGGAACGACGCCGTGATCGTCTGCGCCGGCGGCGAATTGCCCAGCCCCTTCCTGAAGAAAATGGGCATCACGGTCGAAGCACACTACGGCGAGTGACCGGGCAGGCGGACGACCATGGCAACGCCGTCGCCGCCGGCAAGATTCTCGGCCCGGATAGTGCCGCCGTGGAACTCGGCAATCAGGCGGGCAACATAGAGCCCCAGGCCCAGATGCGGTTCGCCCGACGACGCCTGCGGCCGCAGCGACACCATCGATTGGAACAGTTTGCCGGCCATCGCGGCCGGCAGCAACGGCCCCTTGTTGCTGACTCGTAGTTCGACACCGTCGGCCGCCGGCGCCAGTTCGACGCGGATCGGCTCACCTGGAATCGAGAAATCGACGGCATTGCCGACCAGCTTGTCGAGTAACTGGGCCAACAGGTCCGGCGAGCCGCGGACCAGGGTCGGCGCTTCGGTCCCGACTAGAATGAATCGGCTCTGCGGGTAGGCGAGCCGATAGCCTTCAACGCATTCGCGAATGACGGCAGACAAGTCGTAGCGCTCGCGTTCCTGCGTCGCCAGGCTGGCCTCCAGCCGGGTGGCCTCGGCCATGCGCGAGAGAATCCGCGACAAGCGGCCCAGGCCTTCTTCCGCCCGATCGACGTAGACCGTCGCCGCTGCGCCGACACCTTCCAGACGCAGATTCTCCAGCGACGAACGGACCACCGCCACCGGCGTGCGCAATTCGTGCGACAGGCGGCTGGCCAGGCTGTCGAGATAAGCATGGTGCTGACTCAGGCGCCCGAGGACGGTGGAGAAGCTGCGCGACAAGTCGCCGATCTCGTCGCCCGCCCTGGAGGCCGAAACCAGTCCGCTGATGCGGCCGTGGGCATCGATGGCGCCCTCGGCCTCGTCGGCAAGGCGGCGGATGCGCGCCGACAGCCGGCTGGCAAAGCCGAGCAGAACGATGGCAACGGCTGCCACCACAGTCAGGGTCAGGACCGCCAGCCGCACCAGCGCCTCGCTGCGCATCGACAGCACCGGGTTGGTGGTTTCTTCGGCCACCAGCGCCCCGACGACATTGTCGCCGGCCCACACCGGATAGGCGGCGGAAATCACCACCGCACGGTTATCCCGCGTCTTGCGCACCCGCGTCGCGCCAGCGCCGAGCAACGCCTCGGTGACCTCGCGGCCGTTGATCAGAGCGTCCGCGTCGAAGACATCGTCGAAATCCTCGACCGGCGGCTGGATCAACCAGGACAGCCAGCGCCGCCATACCGGTGGTGTCTGGCTGGTCGCAGCTTTCAGGCTGCCGGCGACCGCCAGCACTTTGAGTTCGCGATTGACCACCCAAAGGCGCGCGTCGCTACGCTGCGCCCCCTGCAGCACGTCGGCAAGTTCCTTGTCCGGCGAACGCCCTGCCTGCTCGGATTCGCTGCCGACCGCCACGGGCACCACGACGTCCACCGGCGCGGCAGCTTCCACCGGCGCCGCGCCTTCCAGAGGCGCGTCTGCCTCCAGTGGCTGCGGCCTCTGCAGTGGCGCCGACAGCTGCATCAAGCGGGGCCGTTCGTGCAAAGCCGTCGCCACTGCCTTGGCTGTCGACAGCAGCGCTTGCTCCTGACTATCGAGAAGGAAGCGCTCCACCTCGACAACATAGCGATAGCCCGCCCACGGCAAGACCAGCAGCACCAGCGACACCAGCGCCAGTTTGACGCGCAGGCTAAGTCTCACTGCCCTCGGCCTTCCAGCGATAGCCCATGCCGTAGACCGTATCTATGGCATCGAAGGACGGATCGAGCGCGGCGAACTTCTTGCGGATGCGCTTGATGTGCGAGGTGATCGTGCCGTCATCGACCACCAGTTGGGCGTCGCGCATCAACTGCTCGCGATCCTTGACGTGACCGGGGAACTTCACCAGCGTATGCACCATCCAGAATTCGGTCAGCGTCAGGTCAACCGGCCTGCCCTGCCAGGTCACGGCAAAACGCTTGGCGTCCAGGGACATCGGACCACGGGTAATGATTTCTTCCTCAGGCGGCCCTTCGGTCAGCGCCTCGACCCGGCGAAACAGCGCCGCGATACGCGCCAACAGATGTTGCAGGCTGATGTCCTTGGTCAGATAGTCGTCGGCGCCCAGACGCAGCCCGGAAACGATATCGAAATCGCTGTCACGTGCCGACAGGAACAGAATCGGCAAGCGCGCCGACAGGCCGCGCAAGGCGCGGCAAAGTTCGAAACCACCCTCGGGCTCGTCACCGAGGCCGACGTCGATCAAGGCCAGGCTCGGCAGGCGCAAACGAAAAGCGGCGAGGGCCTCCGGACGGCTGGCAAAAGTCGTCACCTCGTAGCCTTGCCGCCGCAATGCGTCGGCATAGTTGGCGCGGATGGTCGGGTCGTCTTCGACGATGGCGATGCACTTGGCCATGGCGGCGGACTATACCGGATGCCCGCCAAGGCGGCTGGTCGCGAAGCCGAAATCATTTTCTCGCCAGAATTGGTCGCCAACTTGCCCGCCGTGAATAATTCCGCTGACCCATTCAGGCCGTCAAATACGTTTGATTGTTAAGATTCGCCGCACCCAATGATGCAACCAAGTCGAGAACCAACGCCATGACCCGCAGATCCCGCAACCTCATTATCGCCGGCCTCGCTGTCGCTTTGGTCGCCACGCTCGGCTTCTACCAGCTCAAGGGCTGGGCGCGTTTCGAGGAGCAGGTAAACCGTCTCGCCCTCGATCTCGGCAAACCCGACGGCCTGATCCAGACCCAGGCGCTGTCGCGACTACCCCGGGACATGCTCGCGGTGCCGATGCTCAAGGATGTGCTGAGCGAGGATTTCGTCTTCTATTACGAGCAGAATGAAGATCGCTTGAGCCTGTCCGGCAGCCTGCGCCGCATCGCCTACGAACACGATTTGCAATGGCAGGACAAGCTGCTCGCCTGGGTACTCGACGAGCCGGCCGAAATCGCCGTCTGGCGCGATGGCAAGGGCGCCCTGGCGCACTATATGATTGCCTTGAGCCGCAACGAGCTGGCCAAGGCGCTGCAAGGTGCCGCCACCATCGCGCTCAAGGACAGCCAACTGACCAAGGCGCTGGATATCCGCGTCGGCGGCGACGACGTGCCGGTACTGGCGCTGCGTTACGGTCGCGACCGAACGCTGCTCCTGGCCAGCCGCGGCGACCGCATCGTTATCCTCTCGGATCCCGGCATGCTGCTCTCGGCAGCCAATAAGGCCGATCCGGCAGCGGAGGCGATCCTGGTCAAGCTGCTCTCGGCCAGCGCAACCGACCAGCATTTCCTCGACCAGACCTTCGACTTGCCGACGACTGCGCCGACGCATCGCATCGCCCTCTCGGCGCGCTACCTGTCGTTCGGCTATCAGCATTTCTTCCCGGCACTCGACGCCGTGCGCTTCGACTTCAGCGACGGGCAGTGGACCAGTGCTGTGCGTTTCGCCGGCAAAGCCGGCATCGCCTCCGAGGCCACCGCCCGTGCCCTGCCGGCCCGTCCTGCCGCTTGCGCCTGGCTGCCGATGGCCTGGCCGGACGCGCAGGCAGCTGCTGCCGCGGCCAGACCGGCCTTGCCGCGCCTGGCCGGCACCGTCGCTGCCTGCTGGTATGGCCAGTCGGAATTGCACATGCCGTTGTTCGTCGCCGAACTAGCGACCGATGCCGACGCTGCCAGCGACAAGGCGCTCGCCGACCTGTTCGCCTGGATGGTCAAGGGCAACGATGTCGAGCCCGAGAGCAAACGCAAGGACGTCGCCATGTGGCAGCGCTATACCGACGCCCCCTACGGTCCGCGCAGCGAAGACGACCAGCACTACTACCTGCCGACCCTGGCGCGCAGCAAGCGCATAGTCGTCTTCTCGCCCGACGATCGCCTGGTCAATCAGGCGCTCGATACCCTTGAGCGCCGCTATCCGAGCGTGGTCGACAGCCTGCCGGCCGGTGAGCGCGGCACGACCCTGGCGGTATTCACGCCGACCGCCCTGGCCAGCCTGACCCGCAAGGCGGTCTTCGCGACGTTGCCGCGCGCCGAGGAGCCAACGCTCCATGACGCGGCACAGACGCACTTGCTGCCGCGCCTCAAGGCCCTGGAGAAGTATCCGGCCTTCCGCCTGCAGTTGCCCAGGGGGGCCGACGCTACCGGCTGGCAATCGGTCGACTGGCAGGCCCTGCCCAGCCAGCCTTGAGACGGCAATGATCGACCGTAGACGTCGTCTTCTGCTGCATGGCGCCCTGGCATCGGCCTTGGGCCTGCTCACCGGTGTGAGCCACGCCAGCATCGCCGAGACGCTGGACCGCAGCCAATCACGGACATTCCGCGCCTGGCTCACGCGCATCGTTCGCGCCCAGCTCGATCAGGGCCCGACGCCGCGTTGGCAGCATCGCGACTGCGCCGGCCTGGTGCGCTTCGCCGTCGGCGAATCCCTGCGCAACCACGATGTGAAGTGGCAGCAGGCCATGGGCCTGGCCGGCACCGTGCTGCCACCGGAACTGGAATTGTCGCCGGCCCAGCGCGGCGCCCTGCGCAATCAGTGGCGGCTGGCCGACGGGTCGCGCGCCGCCTACGTCGGCGCCCTCGAACTCATACAGGAAAACGCGCGGCTGCTGTCGCGACAATGGCAGCAAGCCGTGCCCGGAGATTTGTTCTTTTTCGACCAGGGCGACGACCAACATCTGATGGTCTGGATGGGGCGTTACCTGGCCTACCACACCGGCAGCGTGCAACCCGGCGACAACGGGCTGCGCGCCGTCGATATCAAAGATCTACTCGCTTGGAAGGACACCAGATGGCAACCGGTTCAATACAACCCCAACTTCGCCGGTATCTATCGTTTCTCGTTCTTGTCGGATACCTGAGTCTCGCTGCACTGGCGCAAGCCTTTGAGCCGGCCCAGGGCGGGCCATTCTTCCTGCTCTCGGACCAGACCTTCGGCAGCAACGAAGACGCCAAGGTGCGCGTCGAGGCCACCGACATGTACGCCATTGCCGAATACGGTGGCGCCGATGTCTTCGTCTATCGCATTCCGCAGCCGCTCGATTTTCTGCAGAAGCAGAAGAACCTCCATCGCGTCCAGGTGCCGGGCAACTATGCCGGCGAAGGCCTGGCCAATGCCCTGCGCCATGCCTGGGATGCCTGGTACGTGCGTTCGCGCGAAGCCTGGCGCGGCCTGTTCACCTCGACAGCCCGCAGCGAAGCGACCAGACAGGCGCCGGACCTCAAGGTTCGTGCGGATTATCTAGCCGAGACCCGCTACGCCCAGAACCCGCAATACAAGCCCATCCCCGGCCTCGACCTGAAGGCAAGTTTCCGTTACCCGATCGGCGCCGCCAAGCCCATCGAGCCGCCCAAGGGCGTCACGCTCGAAGGTAGCAGCAGCGAATTCATCGGCCAAAGCAGCGGCAACGTCATGGTGCCGATCGGCAAGCTCGCCCCCGGTCTCTATCTGGTCGAAGCCGTGGTCGGCAAGCATCGGGCAACGACGCTGCTGTTCATTTCCGACACGGTCGCCATCACCAAGATTTCCTCCGGCCAACTGCTCGCCTGGACGGCGAACCGCAACAACGGTCAGCCGGTGGCCAAAACTCAGGTGTTATGGACTGACGGCACCGGTGTGCTGAAGAGCGGCAGCACCGACGAGCGCGGTCTGGTCGCCTTCGAGCGCAGCGCACCGGAACAGACCTATGTGATGGGCGAGGATGCCACCGGTGGCGTCTTCATTTCCGAGAATTACTACTACGACAGCGAGATCTACAACGCCAAGCTCTACGCCATCACCGACCGGCCGCTGTACCGTCCGGGCGACCAGGTGTTCATCAAGGTCATCGGTCGTGAATTCACGTCGGCACGCGACTCGAAACCCGTCGCCGCCGGTGAACTTCTGCTCCAGGTCTTCGATCCCAACGGCCTGCCGGTGACACGGCAGAAGATCAACCTGGCCGCAGATACGGGTGCCGACAGCAGCTTCCGCCTGCCCGACAACGCGCCAGCCGGCGGCTACGACGTCCGCTTCGAATACAAGGGCGACCGCTATGGCGCTGCCTTTCGCGTCGCCGAATACCAGAAGCCGCATTTCGAGATCGCCGTGCTGCCGGCCAAGCCGGACTTCCGGACCAACGAGGCGGTGACCGGCCGCTTCCAGCTCGCCTATCCGGACGGCAAGCCAGTCAAGAACGCCAGCATCGAGTTGTCGGTGCGGGCGCAGCAGATGACCATGGTCGACGGCGACCTGGGCTACTCCGGGCAGTTTCCGGTCAAGCTGGTCACCGCCTCGCTGAAGACCGACGGCCAGGGCAACGCCGCCTTCGCGCTACCGGCGGCCAAGGAGCCGAGCCGCTACGTCATCACCGCCTTCGCCACCGATGGCGCCGCCTACCGCGTCAAGATCAGCAAGGAGATTCTCATCGAGCGCGGCTCCTCGGCGTGGTCGCTGAAGTCGGACCGCCAGTTCTCGGCAGCCGGCGAGAGCGTCACCTTCATCGCCACAGCGGTCAGCGACACCGGCAACCCGCCCAGCCGCTGGGAATGGATCCGCCTCGAAGACCGCAAGCACGGCGAAGGCGCTGTGACGGCCGGTACGCCGACCACCATCGCCTTCCCCGAGCCTGGCAGCTACACGGTGAATCTGCGCGACCAGCACGGCAACGTCGTCGCCGCCGCCTCGCACTTCGTCGGCGGCGCCGGCAGCCGCGCACCCGCCGGCAGCATCAGCATCGTCTTCGATCGGCGGCAGTACCAGCCCGGCGACACCGCACAAGCGCTGATTACGTTCCCCGTGGATGTGGCCAACGCGCTGGTGACGCTCGAGCGCGACAAGGTGGAGCAGACGGCACTAGCCGCTGGCGCCGACTGGCTGAAGGTCGAGCGCCTGTCGCCGACGCAGTGGCGTGCCCGCCTGCCGGTGCGTGCCGACTACGCGCCGAACATCACGCTCTCCGTGGTGTACGTCAAGGATGGCGACTATGTGTTTCAGAACCAGGGGCTGAAGGTCGAGCAGCCGCAGATCGCGCTCGAGTTCAAGCCGGCCAGGGAGATCTATCAGCCGGGCGAGACCGTCGAGGTCGACGTGCTGGCGACGGCCGGCGGTAAGCCGGTGGCAGCCAATCTCAGCGTCGGCGTCGTCGACGAGATGATCTATGTCCTGCAACCGGAGATCGCTCCCGATATTTTCGACTTCTTCTACCACCCGCGACGCAACAATGTGCGCACCACGGGCAGTCTGTCCTTCATCGGCTACGACTTGTCCACGCCGCGCGGTGCCAGGGGGCCGAGCCGGCGCCAAGTCAATGAACGCGCCGTCAAGGTGCTCGAGCGGCCAAGGCGCGAGGATGTGGACACCGCCTACTGGAATCCACAACTCGTCACCGACGCTTCCGGCCGCGCCCATTTCAGCTTCCGCATGCCGGATTCGCTGACCCGCTGGCGCATCACCGGCCGTGCCATCGATGCGGCCGGCGAAGTCGGCCAGCGCCGGGCCTACGTCCGTTCCGAGAAGCCGGTCTACGTCAAGTGGACCAGTCCGGACTGGCTGCGCGACAACGACAAGCCGATCGCTTCGGTGGCGCTGTTCAATCAGACGCAAACCGATCAAGCCGTCGAGTTCAGCGCCGGCGACGTGCGCCAGACGCTGACGCTCAAGCCGGGCATCAACTTCACTTCGCTGCCGCTCACCAGGCCGACCGGCGCCGCGCTGATCGTGACGCTGCGCCAGAAAGGCAAGACCATCGACAGCCAGGAAGTGCCGCTCGAGCGCGAGCCGTTGGCCTGGCTGAGCCAGCGCACGCTGGCAGTCGAGCTCAAGGGTAGCGAAACGCCGCTCACCTTGCCGGCCGATGCCAGCCACGTCCGCGTCCGCTTCGCCTCCAGCGCCGATGCACTGCTGGCGCGCAGCGCCGACGACCTGATCGAGTATCCCTACGGCTGCGTCGAGCAGACCGCCAGCCGCGTCATTCCGCTGACGCTGGCCGCCCAGGCCCTGGGCGGCGACACGCCCGGCGGCGCCAACCTGCGTCAGAAGCTCTACGGCGAGCGCTTCCGCCTGGCCCAGATGGCCGGCCCGAACGCCGTCTTCGGCTGGTGGGGCGACCTGACCGGCGAGGATCCCTTCCTCACCGCCTACGCCTATTACGCCGACTGGCTGGCAGCCAAGACGCTCGGCCTGACGCTACCGCAGAACCACTGGGATCGCCTGCTCGACGTCTATGCCAAGAAGGGCTACCAGTTGCCGTCGCTGCAGCGGGCGCTGGCGCTGTCCTGGATGCAGGAAATGGGCTTGCCGGTGGCCTCGATGATCGATGTCCTCAACGAAGACCTGGCGCGCGCCGCGCCACCGGCGATCAAGCGCTATGGCATCGGCGACAGCATCACGCTCGCCGACCCCGACGGCCGCCTGGCTGTGGCCGCCGCCCGCGTCCTGGCCAGCTATGCCGGACAGAAGGCCGGCGCCCACAACAAGAGTGTCGACAGCGCCGACATCGATATCCTCAAGGCCGCCGACCAGCCGTTCGCCAATGCCCTGTTGCTGCTCACCGGCAAGGGCGGTGGCCTGCGTGCCGAACAGGTGCTGGCTGCTATCGGCCCGACCATGCCGACCTTCGAGCGTTCGACAGCACTGGTCTGGGTCTATCGCTCGCTCGGCCGCAAGCTCGGCCAGGACACCGCGACTGCAACGCTGGCCGCGCCCTGGCGCAAAGTACTCACCGCCACCGGCCGCGCTGCCTGGGTGCTGCCGGCAAACGCCACCGCGCCGCAAACGCTGGCCCTAACGGCGATGCCGAACGGATCGATCACAGCTTTCGTTGACTACGACAGCCGGGCAGTCGACGGCAAGGCGCTGCCGGTCAGCATCGAGCGCCGGCTCTATCGCCTGACCAACGGCGCCGCCAAGCGCGAGGAGGGTAGCAGCGAAACAGTGCGCGGCCGGCCGACCGGCGAGGGCACGGTATCGCAAATCAGCGAGTTCGACCTCGAGCCGATCGCCAAGGATTCCGTGCTGAAGACCGATGAGGTCTATCTCGACGAAATCACCGTCAGACCGACCAACGGCCAGGTCATGCACTACGGCTTGATCGAGGCCGCCCTGCCGCCCGGCGCCACGGTCGAGCGCAGCACCTGGGGCCTGTCACTGCGCCGGCGCGACGCCCAGGCTGAAGCCATGGAAAAGGCGCGCAACGAGAACACGCGCTTCGGTTACGCCGTACCGATCGAGCCGCTGGCCGGCGAAGTCACCGTGCGCCACCTGGTGCGCTTCGCCCAGCGCGGCCAGTTCGAACTGCCTCCGGCACGTTTCCAGCGCATGTATCAGCCCGAGCAAAAGGCCTACGAGCGCAAGGATCAGGCATGGACCGCGCTGCGCGTGGAATAGCCGCCGTGCTCGCCTGCCTGGCCACCTCTGCCAGCGCCGCCGACGCCATGGTCGCCTGGCGGCGCGACGCCGCTATCGAATGGCGGACGCTGGAAGGCAAGGCGACATCCTTGCCGACACAGGTACCGCTGGGTAGCCTGTGGAAGCTGTTCGTCTATGCCTACCTCAACGACACCGGCGCCCGCGAATCCGCCTACCGTTGCGCGCCGAAGCAGCGCCAGGCGACCAGCGAAGAAGATTACTGCTGCCCGCCTGGCGGTAGCATCGAGCGCGACGAGGCCCTGGCCAAATCCTGCGGCCCCTACTTCGATCCGCAGCGGCTGGGTATCGCCGCTGGCGAGTGGCGCAAGTACTGGCACAGCGAGGACAACCAAGCCGCCTGGCTGAGTGAGCTCGGACAAATGGCGCCACAGACCCAAATTGCGCCGGCCGAGCTTCTCGCTGCACTCGATGCTGTATCGCCGACAGCGCGCCGCGCCGCGCGTCGGGCACTGCTGGCCGTGCTGCTCGAAGGTTATGGCCGCAATGCCTGGCCGGATCTCGGCACGGGCCCGCGCTTCAAGACCTACTCCTGGCACACCGATAGCGGGGCCGCGATCGGCGGCGGCGCCGGCTGGCTGGCCGACGGCACACCGTTCTGGTTCACCGGTCCCGGTGCCAGCCGCAACGTCCTCGATCGCTATGCCGCCCGGCTGGCCGCGGCGTTACCGCCGCTCAAGGCTGTGGACGACGAAGCGGCCAGTTGCATCGACGTGCACTTCTTTGCCCGCTACCCGATCAGGCGCATTCGCCATGCCGGCGACGACAATGCCGTCGTCGAATTCGCCAACGGCAATCGCTTGCGCATACGCCCGGCACGTCGCCTCGACCTCGCCGAAGAAGACGGCCAACCGGTCATCCGCGGCCGCTTTGCGCTCGAAGATTATGTCGCC
>Ga0182021_10005622_pt1 | contig 14864 bp, 2 predicted proteins | sample 612E3MmetaG_FD_120493 | JGI IMG/M metagenome (GOLD analysis project Ga0182021, IMG submission 120493) | Permafrost microbial communities from Stordalen Mire, Sweden - 612E3M metaG (Illumina Assembly) | ecosystem: Environmental > Terrestrial > Soil > Wetlands > Permafrost | place: Sweden... | reverse complement strand
GTATGACCGGCCGTCGGGCCAGGCGAAGATTTACGCCAACGGAGTGTTGTTGAGCACGGCGAATGTGGGGACGAACCTGATGAGCACGGCTGGGGATTTTTATCTGGGGCAGGTGCCGGGATCGCCCAATTACTACAAGGGGCAGTTGGACGAGGTGAGTATGTATCGGCGGCCGCTCAATCCGGAGGAGATTTACAGCATCTACGCTTCCGGGAGCGCGGGCAAATGCCCGAGTGATGGCAATCAGGCCCCGGTGGTGTATGCCGGACCGGACTTCTTTTTGTCATCTACAAATGATATCGGAACTCTGAATGGGGAAGTAACCGATGACGGGTTACCCGTTCGATCCAGTTTAAGAATACAATGGAGTGTGTATTGCGGCCCTGGTTATGTAACTTTTGCCAACTCCAATTTGGCAGCGACGTCGGCGACATTCAGCACGAACGGGATTTATGTGTTGCAACTGACCGCCGATGACGGCGAGGCACAGAGCAGTGACTTGGTGGAGGTACGTGTTGGCACACCTTGTGTTGTTCAGAATATTCCCGGCCTTTCCGCTTGGTGGCCTGCCAACGGAACATCAAAAGACAAAATCACCGGTCAAAACGCCATTCTTGGCAGCGGGACGGGGTACGCATCAGGCGAGGTGGCGATGGCGTTTAATTTTGACGGGGTGAATGATTATGTATGGATGCCGGCGCAGACGAACTATGACGTGGGATCGAGTGCGGCCGGGTTCACGGTGGAGTGTTGGATGCAGTCGAACAGCGGACAGAACGGGAGCGTGCTGGGGTGGGTCAACGGGGTGCGGTTGGAACGTTATCAGGGCTCTTATAACGGCGACAGTCTGGTGTGTTATCTGGCCGGGACCAACAGCGGGCAGTATGTGTCGGCGTATCGCGTGCTGGGCGAAGGTAGTTTTGGCTGGACGCATGTGGCGGTGACGTATGACCGGACATCAGGCCAGGCGAAGATTTACGTCAACGGGGTGTTGTCGGGGGCGACGAATGTGGGGGTGAATTTGATGAGCACGGCGGGGGATTTTTATCTTGGGCAGGTGCCGGGATCGGCCAATTACTACAAAGGGCAGTTGGATGAAATCAGTTTGTATCGGCGGCCGCTCAATCCGGGGGAGATTTACAGCATCTACGCTTCCGGGAGCGTGGGCAAATGCCCGAGTGACGGCAATCAGGCCCCGATGGTGTATGCCGGACCGGACTTCTCTTTGCCAGCGACAACTGATGCGACAATCTTGAACGGTGTAGTTACCGATGATGGCTTGCCGATCGGTTCAACGTTGCAGGTGCAATGGAGCATGATCAGCGGACCGGGGACGGTGACCTTCGCCAATCCGACGTCGGCGAGGACGGCGGTGACATTCAGCACAAGTGGGCTTTACGTGCTGAGACTGACGGCGGATGATGGAGAGCTCCAAAGCAGCGACTTGGTGGAGGTGCGGGTGGGTATCTCTTGCGTCGCTCAAGCCATTCCTGGGCTTTGTGCTTGGTGGCCAGCCAATGGCTCGCCTCAAGACAAGATTAATGGAATTGACGCCATTCTTAGCATCGGGACGGGCTATACCAACGGCGAGGTGGCGATGGCGTTTAATTTTGCCGGGGCGAATAATTATGTGTGGATGCCCGCACAGACGAACTGTGACGTGGGATCGAGTGCAGCCGGGTTCACGGTGGAATTTTGGGGGAGAGGGACGTCGAGTTATAACTGCGGCGTGCTGGGTTGGAACAATGGGGCGGTCAACGGCGTAACTTTGGTTGACAGTGGCGGCGGTTTGTCTGTGACGTTGCTGGATACAGCCGGTACGGCTTATGGTTTGAACTATGTGGGTGGAGTATTTAACGGTCAATGGCGGCACATCGCGGTAACGTATGACCGGACGTCTGGAGTGGCGTGTATTTATGTGGACGGGGTGCTGGCCACGAGCCAGAACATTGGGAGTTTCCAACCGCAGACCAGCTATGATTTTTATCTGGGAGAAGTGTTGGGAATGCCCAAATTCATCGGCCAGTTGGATGAAATCAGTTTGTATCAGCGTCCGCTCACTTCGGGGGAGATTAACAACATCTATGCTTCCGGCAGCATGGGCAAATGTCCATCTGATCTGAACCTGATAGTAAACCACAAGCCCACCGTGGCAGTCGCCGTACCGGCGATAATCACTTGGCCCACCAATCAACTCGTCTTGAATGGGACAGTGATCGATGATGAACTGCCGAACGGTGGTGGTTTGAATATTACCTGGAGTCAGACCAGCGGGCCGGGAATAGTGAGTTTCGCGCCGCAAACAGAGATCAATACGCTGACGGGAACGGCGAATTCAAGCCAGCTTTCGACTGTCGCAACCTTTAGTGCTCCTGGCCAATATGTCGTGCGGTTGACAGTGGATGACACGCTTAACACAAACCACGTTGAAGTTGCGATTACCGTAAATCAGGTTCCGGTGGTGGATGCCGGGAGTGACCAGGTTGTTTCGTCTGCCGCCCCGGCAGTCTTGCGAGGCACAATACAGGATGACGGCCTGCCGGCCGGAGCGGTGCTCACTTCCCAATGGGTGCAGATCAGCGGACCGGGGTTCGTGCGTTTTGACGATGCCCAGTCCCCCGTTACCTTCGCTACTTTCAGCAAGCCGGGAATATATCACCTGGAACTTGTTGCCAGTGACACCGTCTCGCTTGGCAGGAGCGGGCTGACCGTGACTGTGGTATCACCCCAATTCAACCAACCGCCGTTTGTGTATGCCGGAATTGATCAAGTCGTCGGTGGGACGAATGTAGCTGTGCTACAGGGAGTGGTGACTGACGATAATTTCTTTGGTTCTGGTTTTCTAGACATTTGGTGGGCACAACAAAGCGGTCCCGGAATCGTCACCTTTGCCAACAGCAATACCCCGGCCACTTCCGCCTCTTTCTCTCAGCCGGGAACCTATGTTCTGGTTCTGTCGGCCAACGACTCCCAATATACGAGTTCCGACCGGGTTACCATCGCTGTCTATCCGGACAACATGCCACCGACAGTCAATGCGGGGACAAATCAAACCATCACGACATCCTTGGCGAATCTGGCCGGCCTGGTATCGGACGACGGACTGCCCAAAGGTGTCCCGCTCATGGTTTCTTGGTCCAAAGTGAGTGGTCCCGGTTCCGTTTTCTTCGGGAACGCCGCCTCGGCTGTCACGTCAGCCTCTTTCAATCGGCCAGGCGTCTATGTGCTGCAGCTCACTGCCGATGACTCGCAATATACCGTCAGCAGCAACGTCACCATCACAGTCCAGTTCAACCAGGCTCCGCAAGTTTCCGCCGGACCGGATCAGGAAATTTTTAACACCTATTCGGCTGTTCTCCAGGGGTGGGTCAGCGATGAAAGCCTGCCTTCCGGCAGCACACTGGCAACGACTTGGAGTCTGGTCAACGGGCCAAGCACGGCTGTGTTTTCTGATAACCATGCGACTAATTCCACCGTTACATTTGGCGACTTGGGAGCTTACCAATTGCGGCTCACTGCTACGGACGGTCAGTTGACCAATACCGATGATGTGACCATTATCGTGACGGCGTTCAACACAATACCTTATCAAGCCACCAATATTTTGTATCGTTTTGATAATGGCGCGGCGGAGTTGACCAACTTCTACACGACCAATTTTGACGAATCGAGCTTCACCAACGGACAGGCGGGCTTTGGTAATTATGGCGGGTGTTCAATAAATAACACAAACAACATCCATACTTATTGGCCCGGCGCCGATTACGGAACTCCTAATTTGCTTATCCGTCGGCATTTTTATGTACCGCCGGGTACCACCAATTTGAACATGGGTTTCACTGTTGATAATAACGCGCAAATTTACATCAACGGTATTTTTATCGCTCTGACGAATATCAATCAGTTCATTGTCAATAACGGCTCAAATTCCAGGTTCGAAACAAATCAGGGTTCGTCACTCTACAATTATTGGCGGCATGATGGTTGCCCCAACTACGACGATCTGATGCTTGCGGGCATCTCCACCAATGCATGGCATGTTGGCTATAATCTTCTGGCGGTGCGCATCAATGATGATGGAAACCGTTGTTTTTTTGACGCCAGAATCAGCCCCAATGTGCCCATGTACGTCTTGTTGAACCAGCCTCCGGTTCCCATTACGAGCGCCACCCAATTCGTTGTTCTGCCGGCAATGGCCAACTTGACTGCTTCCGTCCAGGATGACGGATACCCGCTGGACGGCGACAAGACGGCCACGTGGACCCAAATCAGCGGTCCGGGCACTGCTGCGTTCTCCCAGCTGACCTCGTCATTTGCCACCAACACCGATGTCAGCACGATGGCCGCCTTCAGCCAGCCGGGGATTTATGTCTTGCAACTCACGGCGAATGATTCGGTTTACGGCGTCAGCACTAATGTCACTGTGTTTGTCAGTGCGGTTTCAAACCAGCCGCCCGTCGTTTCGGCGGGAGCGGATCAGACAATAACCTTGGGCAATTCCGCCGCGCTTGACGGGACCGCAACCGATGATGGTCTTCCTTACGGAACGCTCGACACTTATTGGAGCGTTGTTACCGGCCCAGGCGACGTTTACGCCAATGTAATTGACGGCGTGACCTATGCCGACTTTGACATGGTTGGAGATTACGTTCTCCGGTTTAGCGCCTATGACGGCATCCTGACCGGCACCTCGGATGTCACCATCCATGTGGTGACCTCGGTCAATCGCGCCCTGCGCGTCAGCCTCGAATTCCCGCCGGCAACCGATATGTCAATCGGCGCGGACCTTAACGGGACGGTTTATGACGACGGCCAGCCGGTCGGCAGCACCCTGAGTGTCGTCTGGTCTTCCGTCAGCGGCCCGGGCGCGGTTACTTTCTCGCAGGCAATCAACAGCTTCCCCAACGTCTCAGTTCATGCTGATTTTTCAACCGCAGGTGTTTATATCCTCCGTTTGACGGCCAGTGATGGGGAAATGAACACCAGCGTTGACGCGGCGATTACTGTCACCGAACAGCATAACAACAATCACGCGCCCGTTGTGAATGCCGGCCCGACCATGACCGCTACGACCATGTCTCCGGTCACCCTGAATGGCACGGCCAGCGATGACGGCCTGCCCGCCGGTGGCACGCTGACGACTGTGTGGACGCAACTGAGCGGGCCGGGAACGGTTGTTTTTGGCAACGCCGCTGCCACCAACACAACCGCCACCTTTAACGCCCAAGGCGTCTATGTATTGCAATTGACTGCCAGTGACGGTGATCTCTCCAGCAGCGACACTCTTAGCGTCATGGTCACTAATTCTTCCGGCGGGTCGCTCCTGGTCTATGCCGGTTCAGACTTGGCCGTCAGCCGTCCCAATGCGGTCGGGTTGGAAGGCATGGTGTTGGGTGGCAGTTTGCCGCCCGGAATTTCGCCAACCTATCAATGGTCCAAAGTCAGCGGCCCCGGCACCGTCACCTTTGCTCAACCCTCAACCCTCAACCCTCAACTCTCAACCAACATGACTGACTGGCTGCCGGTGGACGATACGGAAGCCCCGGCGTCCGCCACCTTCAGCGCTGACGGCAGTTATGTCCTCCGGCTTTCCGCCACGGACACGCAGATCACCAATACCGACGACATTACCGTCAACGTCTATGGCACTGCCAACTTGCCGCCCGTGGCGGAAATCTATGCCCCTGAAGATGGAGCAATCATCACCGCACCGACGAACATCATCGGCACGGTAAGCAGTCCGATACTGCAATCCTACCAAGTGCGCTATCGCCTGGCCCCTCCGGCCACGAACGACGACATTCCCACCGCGTCCTCGACCGGTTGGACCACCCTGGCCAGCGGCTCGGCCTCAGTCATGAACAACACGCTGGCGGTCTTCGATCCCACACTTTTGCTGAACGGCATCTACGAAGTGCAACTCGTGGCCGCCGATTCGATTGGCCGCACGGTATATTCCGGGGTTAATACGCTCGTCGTGGACCGCAACCTCAAGATCGGCCAGTTCACCATCTCATTCAACGACCTCTCCGTCCCGGTTCCAGGTTTGCCGATTCAAATTACCCGCACCTACGACAGTCGAGCCGCGACTGCCGGAGTTCAGGGCGACTTCGGTGCCGGTTGGACGATGGACATCCGCAATGTGCGCTTGCAGAAGAACCGTCCTTTGGGCAACAACTGGGAGGAATACACCGCCGGCAGCCCGTGGGATTTGTCGTTGAGCTATCATCTTGATCCGGGCAATCCACGCATTGTAACCATCACCTTCCCGGATGGTCGCGTTGAAAAATTTCAGCTCGTACCCTACCCGATGGATCAGTCTTTGGAAGAGATAGATTACCCGCAATGGAACTTCGTGCCCATTGGCAACACGCTTGGCACACTGGTTCCGGCGTCTTACGACGTTACCGATGGAGATGGAAACTTTATGGTTTTCGTCGGTGACATCCCAGGCATGGGCGACCTTTATGATTTGAACTATTTTACCACAAATTCTATGAGCGGTTCGCTTGAGGATTTGCAACGGTATCCCACGCTCTTCCGCTACACCTCGGCGGAAGGCTACCAGTATTTGATTGATGAAATCCAGGGCTTGCAGAATGTCACCGACCCGAACGGCAATACCCTGCTCATTGCCACCAACGGTTTGATTTGGAGCAATCCCAACTCCGGAACCAACACCGTCAGCGTTGCCTTCCAGCGCGATGACCTGGGCCGGATCACCAACATCGTTGACGTGGCTGGCAACTCGTTGGGCTACCGATACGACACGAATAACAACCTCGTTACCTTCACTGACCGCTCCGGCCAGACCAACGGTTTTGCCTATACCAACGTCAACTTCCCGCATTATTTGACCAGCATCACTGATGCACGCGGCGTAACGCCGGTGCAAAATGAATACGATGCCGATGGGCGGCTCATCAGCAACACCGACGCCTTTGGCAAGGCCGTCACTTACGGCCACGACCTGGCCAACAACCGCGAATATATCACCAACCAGCTTGGCTTTGTGACCGCCAGTGACTACGACGATAACGGCAACATAATTCATACCCTCGCCCCCGACGGCGGCGAAACCTTCACCACCTACGACGACGATGGTAACGTGCTGACCGTCACCGACCCGCTGGGGCGCACCAACAGCTACACTTACGACGACATGGACAACCGCTTATCCGCGACCGATCCGCTGGGCAACACCACATGGACCACTTACGGAGCAATGCGTCGCGTTCTTAGTGTGACTGACCCGCTCGGTAATTCCGTCACCAACCACTATGATGATCTAGGCAACCTGCTCTTTGTGCGCGATGCGTTGGGCGGGGTGACGAGTTACACCTATGACCAAAACGGCCAGCAGTTAACGACACAAAACGCCCTCGGCCAGACCACAACGAATGCCTATGACATTTTCGGCCATCTGACAACTCAATGGGACGCTGTTGGTCACGAAACCGATTATCAATACGACGCCAATGGAAATCTGTTGCAACAAACCATCACCCGCACGATTCCTGGGAGCGCCGGCGTCCCGCCGGCAGTCCAGACTCTCACCACCCAGTATCAATATGACGACCAAGGCCGCCTGACCAATTCCATGTTCCCCGACGGCTCGTCCGGGCAAACGATTTACAACGCCATTGGCAAGCCGGCTGTCACCATTGACCAGCTTGGCCACCAGACAACGACGGAATACGACGCTCTCGGTCGCGTAACCTGCATGGTCCATCCCGATGGCAGCAGTGAAGGCACCGCATACGATGCGATGGGAAGACGAACTTCGTCCACCAACCAGCTTGGCCAGGTGACAAGTTATGAATACGACGCCGTTGGGCGGCTCATTCACACCATCTACAACGATGGCACAGGGACGACGAATTATTTCGACCTTGCCGGTCAATCAATTGTTTCCACCGACGCCAACGGCAACAACACCTTCTACGGTTACGATGCCGCCGGCCGCAGCGTGGCCGTGACCAACGCGCTGGGGCAGGTAAGCCGCAGTTTCTACGACGCGAGTGGCAACCTCACGAATTCCGTGGATGCCCTGGGCCACAGCACCGCGTTCATCTACGACGAGCTCAACCGCCGGGTACAAACTGTCTTTGCCGATCATACCACCCAGACGACGTGGTATGACGAGTTGGGCCGCCACACCTATGAACAAGATCAAGCCGGCAAGACGACGGCGTTCGGTTACGACACGCTGGGTCGCCTGACGGCGGTGACCAATGCGATGGGTTACGTGACCAGCTACGCCTACGACGAACTCGGCCAGCAGATCAGCCAGACGGACGCCAACCAGCACACCACAACTTTTGAATACGATTCTCTCGGTCGGCGCGTGAAACGGACGTTGCCGGGCAACCAGATTGAAACCTGCGCTTACGATCCCGCGGACAACTTGACAAATAAGGTGGATTTCAATGGGCATGTTACCTGCTTTGCTTATGACTCAATGAACCGTTTGTTGGCCAAGGTTCCGGATCCGCAATTGAGCCAAGGCTCCGTCTTGTTCGCGTACAACGTCCGCGGCCTGCGCACCAACATGACCGACGCCAGCGGCTCAACCGCCTACGTCTTCGACAACCGCAACCGTCTCACGCAGAAGACGCGTACTTGGAGTAACGCGGGCGTCTCGCCTGCGCAGTTGAGCGTCTCGCTCAACTACGCCTACGACCTGAATGGCAACTTGACGAGCATCCTTTCCTCCGACCCGAACGGCGTCAACGTCGGTTACGAATACGACGCTTTGAGCCGCTTGAGCGCCGTGAATGATGCCGCGAACGGCAGCACCGGTTACGGCTACGATGAAGTGGGTAACCTGCAAAGTTACACCTACCCGAACTTTGTTCATTTGGAATATCAATACGACTCGCTGAATCGCTTGACGAATCTCAATTCCGGCCAGTTGCTGACACCCATTGCCAACTACGCCTACACCGTGGGCGCAGCCGGCAACCGCCTGACCGCTACGGAACAACTTTTGGCTTCGTCTCTCAACACTCAACCAAAAACCATCAACCGTCTCTACACCTACGACAACATCTATCGCCTGACTGGCGAAACCGTCAATGGAGCGCCGAGCATCGGCTCGACCAGTTACAATTACGATCCGGTCGGAAATCGTCTGGCCCGCAATTCCACCTTGCCGACCTTGCTCCCGCAATCGTTCACCTTCGACGCCAACGACCGCCTTAACACGGACACTTACGACAACAACGGGAATACAGTGGTAGGGCGCGTCTCTCCGAGCGCGCCGCCCGTCAGTGATGCGTATGACTTTGAGAATCACTTGGTTCACCGGACCAATCCCGGCGGTTTAACGGTTGATATCCGCTACGACGGCGATGGCAACCGCGTTAGCAAAATCGTCACAACCGCAACCAACTCTACAACGACATATTACGTGGTGGATGATCTCAACCCCTCCGGCTATGCCCAGGTTCTTGAAGAGCACGTTTCCCTCAACTCTCAACCCTCAACCATCAACTGCATCTACACCTACGGCCACACGCTCATCTCCCAAGACCGTCTCGATGGTGTGGCGTGGCGCGCGTCCTTCTACGGCTACGACGGCCATAACAACGTGCGTTATCTGACTGATGTGGGCGGCAACGTGAGTGACGCGTATGATTACGATGCGTTTGGCAACCTGACCGCTGCGAGCGGTGACACGGTGAATTACTATCTTTTTACCGACGAACAATTCGATCTCGACTTGGGCTTGTATTATCTCCGGGCGCGCTACCACAACCCGGACACAGGACGGTTCTGGAGCACGGATAACTATGAAGGAGATAATTCCGATCCGGCCAGCCTGCACAAATATACCTATTCCCAAAACAATCCGGTCAATGGTTGCGACCCAAGCGGACATGATGAAATAGGATTTGCAACGACAATTGCTGCCAACACTGATTTCAATTTTTGGGGCTCTATTAACTCTCTAAGTTTTCTATATGGAGTGGATTTGACTCCCACCACTTGCGGGCCAGACGTCACCGAAGCGGTTATGAAGACGATGAACAATGTTGAACGGAAATTTATTCCACAACCTTATGCGACAAAGGTAGATATTGCTTCGTACGTACCGTGGGGCATGGGAGATGGCTGGGACATCGGACCTTTAAAGGATTTGGGTTTTGATGCTGCAACCGCTAGTCAGTTCGGAAGTGATTGCCACTTGGGAAGTGGATTTGGAAAGCTCACTGTGCAATTCTCGATTGGCGGAGTGCCGAAGGTCTATTACGGTGGCTCTGCCAATTACATCCTATGGGGCAGAATGTTTTGCCTGTTGCACGAATTTGTTGGCCGCAACCCGTTAAGTGGCGCTAAAGATCCAGAGTGGAGCGAGAATGCCGCAGTAGCAGAAGCTTGGTTATATAAGTCATTTTTTTGGTGGGATTGGGGAACTACTAAATTAGAGGCTGACGCATTTGTAAGATTTGGGTACTCTGCAACAGACCCGTCGAGCACTGCTTTGCCGATAGAACCAAATCTGAATAATGATAATGTTGCTAACCCAAACCCACCGAACGGGATATTCGATTGGAAATGGCGCGGATTGCAGGGTGATTAAGATATAGAATAATATGCGCATTATATTCATTGTATGTGGAATTATTGCAAGCCTTATTGCTTGTCTATTTATTTGGGGATGGATTGCCAGAACTAGGGAGTTAAAAGAAATCAGGCCTTACATTACCTATACAAGACTGATAGGTGTTGCTCAAGCTTGTGATAAGTATAAGGAACAATATGGTGTCTGGCCCAATTCACTCGCACAGTTACGCGTGTTCCGGCCTGAAATGAGCGACTGGGCCAAAGATTCCTGGGGTCAGGGTGATAATGTGTGGGGCCGTGATGTCGTGCTGGTTCCGTATGATAAATCGCTTGGTTATGGTGAAGTCATTAGTTACGGACGCGACGGGAAGCCGGGTGGCTCTGGTGCTGACCAAGATATGATAATTCGGTTTCCATGCGAAGCCAATACAAACTGGAATGAGCAAGTAGGAGCGGGGCTTAAACGACCGCAAAGAGCACCATAATTGAACACGGACACATACGACGCAAACGGGAACACGCTGTTGGGTGCAGGCTCCGGGCAAACTCAAGTGTTACGTGTTACGGATTTAATTCCCATCGTATTTCCTCCCAAATTGGCATCGTAGCGATTTGAGGTTTTGTCCCGCACTGGCATTGTAGTTTGGTGCCAAATTACCGCGCTCTGATCGTAGCGTTACGACCTGGCGGGCCGGTTTTTGATTTTTGACCGGCGGCGGGAGTTTTTCCCACACTGGGATCGTAGCGGGCGGATTTTCCGTGCTTACCGTCGGCCTGGCGGGCAACCGTTTGACGGCGACAGAACAACTTCTGGCTTCATCTCTCAACTCTCAACCAAAGACCATCAATCGGCTATACACTTACGATTCCATCTATCGGCTCACGGGCGAGTCCATCAACGGAGCGCCGACCTCCGGCACGGCCAGTTACGGCTATGACCCGGTGGGCAACCGCCAATCCCGTTCCGTGACAGGCTTGACAATGTTGCCACAGACCTTCAGCTTCGACGCCAACGACCGCTTGAATACGGACACCTACGATAACAACGGCAACACACTTCTCGGCGCAGGCTTCGGCCAGACACAGGCCGACCAATACGATTTCGAGAACCATCTCGTTACCCGGCGCACGCCCACGGCCACCATCACCATTAAATACGATGGCGATGGCAATCGTGTAAGCAAGACCATCACCACTGCCACCAATACAGTGACGACGTGCTATCTGGTGGACGACCTGAATCCCAGCGGCTACGCCCAGGTTTTAGAAGAATTGACTTCCATCAACAGCAGCCAGCCCGTGTTGACGACGGTTTATATTTACGGACAAAACCTTATCAGTCAGGATCGTCTCGAAGGTTCGCAATGGACGGCGAGCTTTTTCGGATATGACGGACATAACAACGTCCGCTATCTTACCGACCCGAATGGCAATGTCACGGATTCTTACGATTACGATGCGTTCGGGAATCTGCTGGCATTCACTGGAAGCACGCCGAATGTGCATTTGTATAGCGGTGAGGAATTTGATCTCGACTTGGGATTGTATTATCTTCGCGCCCGCTACCACAACCCGAACACGGGGAGGTTTTGGACGCAGGATAGTTTCGAGGGCGTTGCCAGCGATCCTTCGACACTCCACAAATATGCCTATTGTGGAAATAATCCGTTGAACTGTGTCGACCCAAGCGGACATGAGTCACTTAGTGAAATAGCAATCGCGACGAGTATCGCTGCATGCGTTGTATGGAGCATATGGGATGATATCTGGAGTGATCTACATGCCCGTCCCAATTGGAACGCCGCCACCTGTGGTCCAGATGTTAGTAATTTGGTTGATAACACCTTAGACGATGTAACAAAAAAATGGAATGCCGCAGGATTTTTGAACAAATATTGGATGTCTCATTATCAGGTGTTTGCTCCATGGGCAATAGCCGGAGGGTGGGATATCGATCAATTATATAATTTGAATAGCCAAACTGATCACCCGTTCGATTTCGGAAAAGGAATACAAGGAACGGGTGCCGGGGCTTTAACTGTGCAATTCGATGACCACGTTTATTATTCTGGCTCAGTAAATTATATATTATGGGGCCATATGTTTCAGCTTTTTCATCGTGAGTACCCGTTTGACCGACAGTATAGTCTCGAAACAGCGGAATCATTAGTTGGAGCATACAAAAGTGTGATCTCTTTGCCAAAATCCTGGGGAGCTGTTTTCCCAAAATCTTGGGGAATGGGTTTCTGTGGATTAGATTCAAGAGCAGTATTACAAGCTTTAGGTTTTACAGCAGTCGGCTGGGATGAAAATTATGATGCGTCTTTTGTATCGTTGCCAATACGTTCGGATCCTGACAACATTGCTACTTATCCGGGAAACAAATTTTCGTGGAATTTTTTGTCTTTAAGTGGAAATCGTTATAATTGAAAGCTCTTATGCGCGCCTTCTCAAAAGTCCTGGTTGTTCTGGTTTCTGTCGCAGTTATTCTAGCGTTCACAACTTTCGTCTCAATCCTGCGAGTGCCACATAAATACGATACAACAATGAAGCCATTCGCTTCGTTTACTCGGCTGAACAATCTTGCTATGGGTATGGATGACTACAAACAGCGCTATGGACAATGGCCGACGAATTTAGCTCAACTCGTGAGCGTCCGTCCCGATTTGGACCAAGATATTACAGATGCATATGCCAACATTGTAATTTTAGCACCTTACAACGAAAAGGCACGGTATGGAGAGCTTATCAGTTATGGAAAAGATCAACAGCCTGGGGGTACAAACAGGCTTGACAGTGACATAATAGTTCGTTTCCCAACCGACGATAAAACAAACGAGCAGTGGAACATGCAAGTACGTGAGCGGACCGATTATCGTAAATAAACCGTAAGCGTAAATGGGTCATAAACGGGTAATAAACGGGTCACCCATTAGCGTGAGCGGTCAAGAGGGAAAAGTAGATTTCCGTCAGCCAGCCTTTTTTTCCTAAAGGCTGTCTTTGTTTTTTCGGGCCGTTGCGGGCGGCGTCCAAGGTGCAATTCGTGCCTGTCATTTCAGTCGTTGATTCAGATGCATCACTCCCTCTTGGGAGGTGATCCGTTCAGTCACCCATCTGGTTCCAGCGCGTCGCGCCCGGCCTGGGTGACAGACCGGACTGTCGCAGGCGGACTTCCATCCGTCGCAACGCACGCCCTCCTCCCGGCACTCCGGGAGCCAGAAAACAACTTGAACTCGACACGCCAACCATAGCACGCGCGGTGCCAATGAAAATCAAACGCCGGGCTGGCTTCTCGGCTACGAACCAAGTGAAAGCTCGCCTACATCAAACTGAACCGCCAAACGCCTTGCCCGCCTTTTGGCGCTGCTTGTCGCGCCGTAGCAGTTCTGCGAAGGCTGATCCCGGTTAACCAAGGGTATTGCCGGAGATCTTTCACTCACAACACCCGGATCGCTTTCGGTCATGGCGGCGACCGTCCCAACTATGTCGCTATTTTTTACCGGGTTGACCGGCAAACCGCAATATTTTTACACCCTGGGCATTATCCTTTGGGTCTTTCACCGAAAACATCCCGTTCAACCAAGTTGGAAACGCGACTGCCACGGCTGTGTGAAAATTGTATCCAACAAATTTAATTTCCCGTCAACCCTTTTGGCGGGCAATACTGCCGTGACCAATCTTACTTTGGCCAGGAGCGCGAGCCGCTAAAAAAATCCGCTTTCCCGCCGCCGAAAGGCGGAAAGGAGGCCGGCCGCACGTCGAACAAGGCAGGGTGATAGTTCGCCAATTTTTGCAGAGCCACGCGCGCGCGCTCGCACGAAAATTTGGCGGACGTCGGTATAAGCTTGATTGTCATGATTGCCACCAGCCAAAAAAACACGGGAATCCGGCTGGCAGCTGTCCTCCCGGACGCTGCCAACGGCGGCCATTCCCGGATTCCGGAGCCGGGTCCGGAATTGACCGCCAGCGCAGCGGTGGCGCATAATGCGGTGGCGATCAAGCTGGGTAACAGCCCGATCACCATGACCATGCCTGAAGGGCTTTCAACCGATACCGGCACGGCAGCGGGCAAACCATTCAAAGTTTCCGTTGCCCAGATGCTGGTTTATGAACTGCGCGTGCGCGACGCCATGACCCAGCCGCCGGTGACCGGCGCGCCCGGCGACTCGCTCCGCACCATCCAGCATTTGATGAAGACCCACCGCATCTCCGGCGTGCCCATCCTCCAGAACGGCGTCCCGGTGGGGCTGGTCAGCATCGAAGACATCATCAACGCCCTCGACCAGGGCCACGTC
>Ga0182021_10005621_pt1 | contig 14866 bp, 15 predicted proteins | sample 612E3MmetaG_FD_120493 | JGI IMG/M metagenome (GOLD analysis project Ga0182021, IMG submission 120493) | Permafrost microbial communities from Stordalen Mire, Sweden - 612E3M metaG (Illumina Assembly) | ecosystem: Environmental > Terrestrial > Soil > Wetlands > Permafrost | place: Sweden... | reverse complement strand
TGTAGCTCAGCTGGGAGAGCGCGTGAATGGCATTCACGAGGTCAGGGGTTCGATCCCCCTCAGCTCCACATCGGTCTTCCTCTGTCAATCGCCGGGTGACGATTGACAGTTTTTTTTAGGGAACCTCACTCCATTACGGACTGTTCATTCTGAATGAAACTCCTCTACGGTTACCTGCGCGGGTACTGGAAACTGGTTCTCCTTGCCCTGTTTCTTGCGACGCTCAACCAGGTCTTCTCCCTTCTCGACCCGCTCATCTTCCGGCACGTCATCGACGAGTATGCAACAAAATACCGTGAGTACACGCACGCGCAGTTCATACGCGGTGTGAGCCTTCTCCTGGCCGCTGCCGTCGGGGTTGCGTTCGTCTCGCGCGTTGCAAAGAACTTCCAGGATTATTACGTCAACGTCATCACGCAGCGTCTCGGCGCCAGGCTTTATTCCGACGGCCTCCGGCATTCCCTCGAACTTCCCTATTCGGTGTTTGAAGACCAGCGGAGCGGCGAGACGCTCGGCAAGCTCCAGAAGGTCCGGCTCGACGTCGAACGCCTGATCTCGGCGTCGATTGGCACGCTCTTCACGACGCTCGTCGGCGTCATCTTCGTCATGATCTATGCATTCACCGTCCACTGGATCATCGCCCCCGTGTATTTCGCCACGGTTCCCCTTCTCGGGTTCCTGAGCAGCGTGCTGAGCAGGAAGATCAAGACCATCCAGAAAGTGATCGTCGCGGAGACGACCGCGCTTGCGGGATCCACGACGGAATCCCTGAGGAACATCGAGCTTGTCAAGAGCCTGGGGCTTGCGGGACAGGAGATCGACCGCCTCAACAGCACGACGGGGAAGATTCTCCATCTGGAGCTGAAGAAGGTCCGCTACCTGCGAAGTCTGAGCTTCATCCAGGGGACTTCCGTCAACTTCCTCCGCACGACGATCCTGTTCGTGATGCTGTACCTGATTTTCGCCCAGCAGATTACGGTCGGCCAGTTTTTCTCCCTCTTCATTTATTCATTCTTCATATTCGGACCGCTTCAGGAGCTCGGGAACATCATCAACGTGTACAGGGAGACCGAGGCCTCGCTCAAAAACTTCCAGGACATCCTCGACGCGCCCGTCGATGCAAAGCCCGTCTCGCCGGTCCCGGTGGGCCCGCTGAAGGCGCTTGCGTTTGATCACGTCACGTTCCGCCACCAGTCCGCCTCCGCCCCTGCGCTTACCGACATCTCGTTCGAGGCGGGTCTCGGTTTGACGATCGCATTCGTCGGACCTTCCGGCGCGGGAAAGTCGACGCTCGTCAAGCTTCTCGTCGGGCTCTACAGGCCGCAATCGGGACAGATCTGGTACAACGGCATACCGGGGAACGACATCGATCTGGATGAATTCCGTCAACGGATCGGTCTCGTCACGCAGGACACGCAGCTGTTCGCAGGAACGATCCGGGACAACCTCCTCTTCGTCAATCCTGGCGCGTCGGACCCCCAGTGCATGGATGTCCTGGAAAGGGCTGCATGCCAGAGCCTCCTGGCCCGGGCCGACCGCGGGCTCGATACGCTGATCGGCGAGGGAGGCGTAAAAGTGTCGGGAGGCGAGAAACAGCGCCTCTCGATTGCGAGGGCGCTCCTGCGGAAGCCGGATCTCCTTGTGTTCGACGAAGCGACGTCCTCGCTCGATTCCCTCACCGAAGAGGAAATCAGCGAGACGATACGGAACGTGTCCGACCAGCAGAACCACATCACGATTCTTATTGCGCACCGGCTCTCCACGATCATGCATGCCGACACGATTTATGTGCTCGAGAAAGGCCGTATCGTCGAATACGGGGCACACGATGCGCTCGTGGATGCGAAGGGGCTGTACTATGCCATGTGGCGGCAGCAGATAGGGGAGGCGCGTGTTCCGGCGCAGAGTTCCTTCGTGGGTGCAAGAGAACCTGTCCTGAAGAACTGAGGAGTGTTCCACCACAGATTGCCGCAACCCGATGGCCGCTGAACGCACACCGAACCGCCTGGTTCGCGAGAAGAGTCCCTACCTTCTGCAGCACGCACACAATCCCGTTGACTGGTTTCCCTGGGGTGAGGAGGCATTCGCCGCCGCCCGCACAAGGGATGTCCCCGTGTTCCTCTCGATCGGTTATTCCACCTGCCATTGGTGCCACGTGATGGAACGGGAATCGTTTGAGAACGGCGCGATCGCGTCGCTCCTGAATGAGAATTTCGTGTGCATCAAGGTCGACCGGGAGGAACGTCCGGACATCGACAGAATCTATATGACCGCCCTCCAGGCGATCGGGCAGAACGGCGGCTGGCCGATGTCGATGTTTCTCACGCCGGATCGGCAGCCGTTCTACGGCGGCACGTACTTTCCCCCTGAATCCCGGTTCGGCAGGGCCGGATTTCCCGACGTCCTGAGGAAGATCCGCAGCCTCTGGGCCATAGACAGGGCGAACGTGAATGAGTCAGCCCGGAGCATAACCGAATTTCTCAGGGATGCCGCGAGTGCGGCCGGGCCGGGAGAGATCCCGGGGACTGAGGTGATCGACGCCGCCTGGAATCAGATCTCCTCGACGTACGATCCCGTCCACGGCGGATTCGGCGGAGGGCCGAAATTTCCCCGCCCGGTGATATTCGATTTCCTGCTCCGGTATCACGCGCGGACCGGGGCGGATGCGCCGCTCGCAATGGTGACGCACACGCTCAGGGCGATGGCAGCCGGAGGCATCTACGATCAGATTGGAGGGGGTTTCCACCGCTACTCCGTGGACGGCGAGTGGCGCGTCCCGCATTTCGAGAAGATGCTCTACGACCAGGCCCAGCTTGTGCATGCGTATGTTGGCGCATGGCTCTGCACGCGGGAACCGGTGTTTTCCGCTGTGGCGCGCGAAACCCTGGAGTACGTCCTGCGCGACATGACCGACACGGAAGGCGGCTTTTACTCCGCGGAAGATGCCGACAGCCCCAGGCCGGAAAACCCGGAGGAGTCTGGCGAAGGCGCGTTTTACGTCTGGACAAGGAAGGAGATCGCCGGAGCCCTGAAAGAGGACGCCTCGCTCTTTGCCCGGTGCTTCGGCGTCGATGAGTCCGGAAACGCCCCGTTTGACCCGCAGCACGAGTTTACCGGCCGCAACATTCTGTACGTGCGGGCCGCGCCTGAGTCGCTTGCCGTCAGTTCCGGCATGAAGGCGGATGAAGTGAGGACGCGTCTCGACGCGGCGCGCGCGAAGCTCCACACCCTGCGGGCGACGAGACCGCGGCCGCTGAGGGACGACAAGATCCTAACGTCGTGGAACGGACTCATGATCGGCGCGTTTGCGCGGGGTTCGGCGGCATTCGGAGAGGGACGATATCTCGCTGCCGCGACCCGCGCGGCGGAATTTGTTCTGGCGCATCTGAGGCAGAACGGGGCGCTCCTGCGGAGGTACCGGCAGGGGGAGTCGCGGATTGAGGCACATCTGGATGATTACGCCTTCTTCGTTGCGGGGTTGATCGACCTTTTTGAATCTTCGGGAGAGGGGCGCTGGCTTGAACATGCCGTTGAGCTCACTGAAGAGCAAATCCGGATATTCCATGACGCACTCGGACAGGGGTTCTTCGACACGTCGGGGAACGACGCTACCGTGCTTGTAAGGATGAAGGAACAGTATGACGGGGCCGAACCGGCGGGGAATTCAGTGGCGGCGATGAATCTTATACGCCTCTCCAGGATCATCGACCGGCCGGAGTGGGAGACGCTCGCGTCGGACACCATCGCCGGGTTCGGCGTGACGCTTCGCGCGCATCCCGGCGTTCTTCCGCTGATGGCAGCCGCTCTTGATTATCATCTTACGGCCCCGAGGCAGGTCGTCATTGCGGGGGCTCCCGGCGATCCGCGTACCCGGGAGATGAGTGGAATTCTTGCCGCGAGGTATCTCCCCACCACTGTGACAATCCTTCTTGATCCGGGACCGGACGGGGACGGGCCGCGGACGCTGAATCCCTTCTTCCGGACCCTGAATCCGACCGGAGGAGAGCCGGCAGCATACGTGTGCCGGAATTTCGTCTGCGATCTTCCGGTGAGGACCGCGGATTCCCTCGCGGCGCTCATTGACGGGGAGAAGAGAGCGCCCGTTTAAGTGTACGGTCTGGTGGGAGAGTGGATAGAGAGGGAGACAACCCCGCATGCCATTGGGCGAAGGGGGAAGTCGCCCGTATCGGCGTCAGTGGAGAGCCTTGTGAAGCGTCCAACCGGGTTTCCTGTTCCGGAGGTTCTCGACGCCTCTCCCGCTGCCGAGGTCGGATGCGACCTGATCGGCAAACCGGGCTGCCTGGACGCCGTCAAGAAACCAGTCGGAGCTCAGTGTCTTCCTGAAAAGGAATCTGTTTTTGCTGACGCGAACGACCCAGGAGGATCCGAGAGCGGCCCTCTGCTCGACACTGATAGTGTACCCGTTTATGGATTTTTCTGACATGGCAACCGTTACTCCGGATTTGTAGCAATAGTACGCAGAAGAGCAGAGAAGTTCAACATGGCGGAATTCATAGAGGTTAACGACGGGCTCCGCATACCGGAAAGTGAGCTTTCGTTCTCGTTTGCGCGGAGCGGGGGTCCGGGAGGTCAGAACGTGAACAAGGTCTCCACGCGCGTCGAACTCCGGTTCGATATCGGTGCGTCCCGGACGCTCGATGCGGGGCAGAAGAGCATGCTCCTCGCCGCGCTCGGTCCGAGGGCCGTGACCGGCGGAATCCTGCGCGTCAGGTCGGACGCTTCGCGAAGCCAGTGGAAGAACCGCCAGGATGCCGTCCGGAAACTCGCCCGGCTTCTCTCCCACGCGCTTGAGCCCGTGAAAAAGCGTGCGCCATCGCGACCTACGCGTGCTTCCCGTGCTGATCGGCTGGAGTCGAAGAAAAGGGCAGGCGCGCTGAAACGGACGCGGGGACGTATAAGGGGGGATGAGTGATCCTCGTCCTGCCTCAAATCCAGTCGCGTATATGAACTTTTCTCGATGTCGTGACTCGACATCTTCCAACATGGACCATTCGCTATATTGCGCTGGCGGTGAATTTTCCGTACCTTGAACGGGTAATTCCGCGCCACTCTCGCAGCACGCTCCCCGCGGCTTCTTTCTCATCGATTGCACTTCAATCAGAGGGTCAGCATTTCAATGAAAATCGACGCCATCCTGCACGCGCTTCTGCCGAAAGACGACAGTTTCTTCAACCTGTTCGAAAAGGACTCCACCAACCTCCTCCTGGCGGCGACGACATTCAGGGACATGATGTCCAACGGCATATCGAAAGAGGAACGGGGACAGAAGATCAGGAAGATCGAAGAGATCGAGCACCGGGGGGACGAGATAACCCACCAGATATTCAAGGCGCTGGGGACGACGTTTATTACCCCGTTCGACAGGGAGGACATACATATTCTTGCTTCCAAACTCGACGACATACTTGATTACATACAGGGTGCCGCCACCCGGATCGTCCTCTACCGGGTGGACACAATCTCGCCGGAAGCTGAAAAGCTCGCGGCACTCGTGTACGACGGGGTCGTCGAGCTGAACAAGGCGATTCCGAAACTGAGAGACCTCAGGAACGCGGATGCGATAAATGAGAGTCTTGTCAAGATCAACAGCATGGAAAATGAGGCCGACGACATATTTGAGCGTGCAATTGCCAACCTTTTTGACACATGCACGGACCCAATACAGATCATCAAGCTGAAAGAACTTCTCGTCAGTCTCGAGACTGCGACAGATCAGTGCGAGGATGCGTCCAACGCCATTGAGTCAATACTCGTGAAGAACGCCTGACATGGTAACAATAGTTCTGAGCGTTATCGGCCTGGCCCTTGTCTTTGATTTTCTGAACGGGTTTCATGACGCCGCCAACTCCATCGCCACCGTTGTATCCACCCGCGTGCTTACGCCGAGAAAGGCCGTTGTGTGGGCCGCATTTTTCAATCTCGTCGCTGCACTCGTGTTTGACGTTCACATTGCCAAAACGATCGGCAAGGGGCTTGTGGAGATCGAGGACGTTACCGTATATGTCATTATGGCCGGGCTTCTTGGAGCGATTGCCTGGAACCTGATCACCTGGTGGTTCGGGATTCCATCGAGTTCCTCGCATGCGCTGATCGGCGGGTACGGTGGGGCGGCTGTCGCGAAAGCAGGTTTCGGCGCTATCATAATGTCCGGTTGGATCAAAACGCTTATGTTCATCGTCCTGGCCCCCATCCTGGGGATGGTCCTCGGGTATTTTTTGCAGGTTGCAGTTCTCTGGATCGTGAGGAATTCCTCGTACGAGAAGGTGAACGTGGTTTTCCGCAAGCTTCAGCTCCTTTCCGCCGCGCTCTACAGCCTCGGACACGGGACGAATGACGCGCAGAAGACAATGGGGATCATAACGGGCCTCCTCCTGACAGCCGGATTTCTCAGTGAATTTCAGGTCCCTCTCTGGGTTATACTGATGTCGCACTGCGCGATCGCGCTCGGCACGCTTTTCGGAGGGTGGCGGATCGTGAAGACCATGGGCTCGAAAATTACAAAATTGAAGCCCTCGGACGGTTTTTGCGCTGAAACTGCTGGAGGAATCACGCTCCTGCTGACCGCGTATTTCGGCATCGCCGTCAGCACGACGCATACGATTGCGGGGGCCATCATGGGGGTCGGCGCCACGAAGCGGCTTTCGGCTGTCCGGTGGGGTATCGCAGGAACGATGCTCTGGGCCTGGATACTCACCATTCCCGCATCTGCGCTCGTAGCGGCGGCCTGTTACTATCTGATCATCGGCGTGCAGACACTTGCGCGCTAGGAGCGGTTACTGTCAGGATTTTTCTTGACAGAGCGGCGTCAATTGACTATATTATGGCATTATGTCACGATTCAATTCCACGAAGCGGCACCATCATCACCATCACGCGCACGTCGTGTGCGCATATTCGTATTCCGATGGGGTGACGGCCGGCTGATGGAATGAGCATCAGTGATCAAAGAAGCCCTTCCCGGAATACGGGACGGGCTTTCGTCGTTTCTGGGGGTGAATCTTCACAGTTATGTCACGCTATCAGAAGGCTAGCAGGATGAACCGCGATATCGTCGGGTTGCCGGCGGGGTACAGGGACCTCCTGTTCCGGGACGCCGAAGTGCGCAGGGGGATCGAAAATGAATTTGCTTCGGTGTTCGCCTCGGCGGGTTTCAGGGAGATCATCCCCTCTGCAGTGGAGTACCTCGACCTCTACACACGGGGTAATCAGGGGATCCGTGAGAGGGCGATGCGGTTTCTTGACAGGGAGGATAATCTCCTGGCCCTTCGTGCCGATTTCACCCCGGCGGTGGCGAGGATTGTGACGGCGCACCTCCGCGACATGCCCTCGCCTGTCCGCGTGTGGTACAGCGGCCCCGTGTTCAGAAAAACAGACCGCCACCGAGGGCAGTACCAGGAATTCAGCCAGATAGGGGCCGAGCTCATCGGGGGGAACCCGGCCGGGGCCGATTGCGAGATCCTCGACGTTGCACTGAACTGTCTCTCGAAATCTGGATTCCCCGACGCGTCGGTCCACGTCAATCACGCGGGGATATTCCGCGGCATCGTCAACGGGCTGGGACTCGGAGCGTCGGAGCTTGCCGAAGTCCGTTCCGCGATTGACAGGAAGGATATGCGCGCTCTGGGTTCGCGCCTCGAGGAACTCGGCGTCAAGGGGTCGGTAAGAGGGCAGGTGGGTACACTCTCCCGGTGCGTGGGGGATTCGCGCGCGCTCGCCGCCGCGGCCTCCTCGATCGAAAACGAAGAATCGCGTGAAGCGATCGCCTCACTTGAATCGCTCGCCTCCCATCTTCCTCAGTGGCGGGAGAGGATAACATTTGACCTCACAGAGATCGATGAAATGGAATACTATACCGGCGTCATGTTCACGTTTCTCAGCCCCGCGCATTCCGTCGAACTGGGGCGGGGGGGGAGGTACGACTCGCTCATGCGCGAGTTCGGCACTGATCTCCCGGCTGTCGGCTTTTCCTTCTCCATGGACTCACTCGGCGAGTGCGCATGAAGAACTGTGTCCGCATCGCACTCCCGAAAGGGAGATTGTATGATTCCGGTACTGCACTGCTTGCCCGGGCCGGCATCGAGATCGCCCCGGCAGACGGATCACGAAAACTGGTCTTTCCTGACAGGGACGGCAGGTTCGAATTCATCCCCCTCAAGCCGGTGGACATTCCCGTGTACGTTGAATCGGGGACCATTGACGCCGGGATCGTGGGAAGCGACATACTCCGTGAAGTTGAAGCGGATGTGTACGAGCCCGTGGATCTCGGGATCGGCAAGTGCCGGCTCGTCCTTGCCGCTGCCTCGGGCCTTGCGCTCCCCGCAGCCGGATCCCTGCGGGTTGCGACGAAGTATCCGCGAACCACCGAGCGCTTCTTCCGTGGGAAGCAGCTTCATGTGCATATCGTGAAATTGGACGGCTCCGTCGAAATTGCGCCTCTCCTTGGACTTGCTGATGCGATTGTGGATCTCGTTGAGACCGGGAGGACGCTCCGGGAAAACGGGATGCGGGTCATCGAGGACGTCGCTTCGGTAAGCGCAAAGCTCATCGTGAACAGGACGGCGATGAAAACCAAATCTGTGGACGTCCGGCATCTTATAACTCAACTGGATACGGTTGTCTATGAAAATCCTGGACAGCAGGACTGAACCGCGGGCCGTTGCGCGTCTTGCCGAACGCAGGCTCGAACCGGACGCGGCAATTGACGCCCGCGTCCGCGAGATCGTGGAGAGGGTCCGCAAGGAAGGGGACGAAGCGCTCACGACGCTCACGCGGCAGTACGACTGCAGGTTCATCGATTCGCTCGGCCTCCGCATATCCCGGAAAGAAGTGGCAGGCGCATATGAAACCGTAAGCACAGGCTTCCTCAGGGCGCTGCGCGCGGCCGGAAAAAACATCGCGCGTTTTCACAGGAAGCAGCTTCCCCGGTCATGGGAGATCAGGGGAGGGGGGATGCGCCTCTCTCAGCGGTTCAGTCCCCTCTCCCGCGTCGGGATTTATATCCCGGGGGGGAAGGCCGCTTACCCTTCCACGGTGCTCATGAACGCACTTCCCGCGAGAATTGCCGGCGTCGGGGAGATCGCCATGGCGTCTCCGCCCGGGCCTGACGGGCGGCTCCCCCCTGAAGTACTTGTCGCAGCCTCGGAATCGGGGATCACCGAGATCTACAGGATCGGCGGGGCGCAAGCCGTCGCCGCCTTCGCATACGGGACAGAGTCGATACGGCGCGTTGACAAGATCACCGGCCCCGGAAACGCATACGTCGCCGCGGCAAAGAGGATGGTCTTCGGCGCCGTGGGAATCGACATGATCGCGGGCCCCACCGAAGTCGTCGTCGTGGCCGACGCCACTGCCCGGACGGAACTTGTCGCCGCGGACCTCATGGCGCAGGCGGAACACGACGAGCTCGCCTCTCCCATCTGCATCGTGCGCTCCCGCGCACAGGCCGAAAAGATAAGCCGCGAAGTCGAGGTCCAGCTGGAAGCCGCGCCGCGCAAGGCGATTGCCCGCAAAGCGTTCGAAGGGCAGGGGGTGATCATTGTGGCGGGTTCGGAGAAGGAATCCGCCGATATCGTCAACGCGCTTGCGCCCGAACACCTCGAGCTGATGGTGAAGAATCCGCGCTCGTATGCGCGCCACGTCGTCAACGCCGGATCGATATTCCTCGGATCCTGGTCCACCGAGGCTCTCGGTGATTATGTTGCGGGACCGAACCACACCCTTCCCACGTCAGGGTCTGCGAGGTTCTCTTCCCCCCTGGGAGTGGCGGACTTTATGAAGTTCTCGAACGTCATCGACGTCTCGCGCTCCGCCCTCAGGAGGCTTGCGCCCCATGTGCGGGAGCTTGCGCGGGCCGAGGGGCTTTTCGCTCACGAGAAGTCTGTGATGATGCGGGAGGAGGGACTGTGAGATCACTTCTGCGCCCGCACATCGGGGGCATTGCGGAGTACACGCTTGAACACCGGGAGTGCCGGATCAAGCTTAATCAAAACGAAAATCCGTACGATCTTCCGGAAGAGATTCGCAGTGAAATCCTCCGCCGGGTTGCTGCCGAACACTGGTCCCGGTACCCCGAATTCGTCCCGTCGCGTCAGATGGCGAAGGTCGCTGCATTCACCGGGTGGAGGGCGGACGGTGTTCTTCTGGGAAACGGGTCAAACGACATTCTGCAGCTCCTGTTTGCATGCGCACTCGATGCGGGACGCGGGGTCGTGATCAGCCAGCCGACGTTTACGCTCTACAGGCTGCTTGCCGAAGCGCTCGGGGCTCCGGTGCGCAATGTCCCGATGACACGCTCGTTCACTGTGGATACCGACGCCGTCATTGAAGCCGTGAATACAACGGATGCCGCAATGCTCGTCCTCTGTTCTCCGAACAATCCCACCGGAGGCCAGATTCCGGTTCCGGAGGTCGAGCGGATACTCAAGTCCACCCGGGCCCTCGTGGTGCTGGACGAAGCGTATGTCCATTTTGCGGGCGCATCCGCGGTGCAGCTCCTCGCGCGTTACGAGCGGCTCGTCGTGCTCCAGACGTTTTCAAAGGCGATGGGGGCGGCGGGACTCCGGTTCGGCTACGCGCTCCTCTCGCCCGATCTGGCGCGGCAGCTGACGAAGGTCAAGCTCCCGTACTCGGTCAATATCTTTACGCTCATCGCGGCGGAGGTGTTCATTGACAGGTGGGAAAGCCTGAAATCATGGATTGGCGCCCTTGTCTCGGAACGGAGCCGCCTCTTCACCGCCCTTGATGCGATGGAGGGGATCCGGCCGTATCCCTCGGACGCCAACTTCATCCTGTTCGAGACGCTCCGGAGGTCTCCTGCGGAGATATTCTCGGCGCTCCTCTCTCGGGGGATACTGATCCGGGATGTCTCCCGGTACCCGATGCTTGAACGCGGGCTTCGCGTCAGCGTCGGGACTCCGGAGGAAAACACCCAATTTATCGACGCACTCGGGGAGGTCCTATGAGCCGCGAAGCGGCAATTGAACGTACGACGGCGGAAACATCGATCCGGCTCCGGCTTGACCTGGACGGATCCGGAGTCTACGATATCGCGACGGGGATCGGTTTCTTCGATCATATGCTCTCGCACATCGCCAGGCACGGGAGGTTCGATCTGACAATCGCGGCTACGGGGGACCTCCACGTCGACGACCATCACACGGTCGAAGACGTAGGAATCTGCCTCGGGAAGGCGATCGCCGATGCCCTCGCCGAGAAAAGAGGCATCGAACGTTTCGGCACCGCGTTTGTGACAATGGACGAAGCACTGGCAAGGACCGTGATCGACCTGAGCGGGCGGAATTATTTCGTATTTCTCGCGGGTTTCTCGCGCGATTCGATCAACGGGTTTTCGCTGGAGCTCGTGAATGAATTCTTCAGGGCGGTTGCCGCGGAAGGCAAGATGAACCTTCACATCGCCCTTCTGTACGGAGCAAACGCGCACCACCAGGTCGAAGCTATATTCAAATCCTTCGGGCGCGCCCTCCGCGCGGCGGTCGAGAAAACGGGAGGGGACGAGATCCCGTCGACGAAAGGAGTCCTATGATCACCGTTGTCGACTACGGAATGGGGAATCTCCGCAACGTGATGCGCGCCTGCGCGGAGATCGGCGTCAGGGCGGCTGTGACGTCGGATCCGGATGCCGTGCGCAAAGCCGGGTGGCTGATACTCCCCGGCGTCGGCGCCTTCGGCGAGGCCATGCGGAAGATTGAAGATCTGGGGCTCCGGAGTGCGATCGTCGACCATGCAAGGGCGGGACGGCCCCTCCTCGGGATCTGTCTCGGCATGCAGCTTCTCCTCGACTCCAGTGAAGAGTCTCCCGGCGTGACCGGGCTGAACCTGATCCCGGGAGTGGTCCGGAAACTCGACGGCGGTGTCAAGGTTCCCCATATCGGATGGAACGACGTTGTTCCCGTCTCCCCATCCCCTCTTTTTCCCGATCAGAACGAAAAACTGGTCACGTACTTCGTTCACTCCTTTTATGTCGGGATAATCCCCGAGACCGTTGCCGTGACCGAATACGGCGTGCGCTACTCGGCGTCGGTCCGGAAGGGGAGTGTGTACGGAGTCCAGTTCCATCCCGAAAAATCACAGATCGCCGGGCTGAATCTTCTCAGGCGTTTCACGCTCGTCAAACCGGCCTCCTGGTCCGAATGATAGAGATCATTCCCGCAATCGACGTAAAAGACGGCAAGTGTGTCCGGCTCAGACAGGGGAAGGAAGATTCTGGGACGGTCTATGCAGCGGACCCTTTCGACGCGGCCGTCCGGTGGGCCGGAGAGGGGGCGAGGCGGCTCCACCTGGTGAACCTCGACGGAGCGTTCGGACGGGAATCGAAGATCACGGATCTCCTCCGGAGAATCTCGTCACTGAAAGGCCTGAGCGTTCAGTTTGGCGGCGGCCTGAGATCACACGACGCGATACGGGGCGCGTTCGACGCGGGCGCGTCTGCTGTTGTCCTGGGGACGGCCGCGTTTGAGAACAGGGAGCTTCTGGCTCAGGCCCTGCGGGATTACGGAGCGGAGAGTGTCATCGTCGCCATCGACGCGCTTGATGGAAACGTCGCCACCAGGGGATGGACCGAGCTCACCGGGCGGGATGTTCTCGGCGCGGCGCGGGATCTGCGCAAGGCCGGAGTCCGGGAGATTCTCTGTACGGACATCGGGCGCGATGGGATGATGAGCGGCCCCGACCTCGCCACGCTCGGGAATCTGTCCGGGACCGGACTTTCGGTGATCGCCTCGGGGGGGATTTCGTCCCTGGCGGACCTCCGCGCACTCCTGACTCCGGCATTTGACCACGTCACGGGGGCCATCATTGGGAAGGCCCTGTACGAAGGGAAGATCGATCTCGCCTCGGCGCTCGCATTTGTGGGAGCCAGCTCGGGACGGGTGATGCCTTCATCGCCACAATAGCTGGAAGCACAATCATGCTTCGAAAGCGGATCATACCGTGCCTTGATCTGAAAGAAGGGAAGGTTGTTAAAGGGGTCAAGTTCATCGACCTCGTGTCGATGGGGGACCCGGCCGCACACGCACTGTATTACAACAACGAAGGAGCTGACGAGCTCGTCATACTCGATATCACGGCTTCGCACGAAGCACGCGGGACCCTTGTTCACGTCGTTGAGGCTGTGGCGGAGAACCTGTTCATCCCGTTGACGGTGGGAGGGGGCGTGCGGAGTGCGGACGATGTGCGGGCGCTGCTCCTGGCGGGCGCCGACAGGGTCAGCCTCAACACATCCGCTGTAAGCCGTCCTGAACTCATTAGTGAATCCGCAGAGCGATTCGGCACGCAATGCGTCGTTTCGGCAATCGATGCCAGGAGACGGGACCCGGCCTCTCCCGGTTGGGATGTGTATGTATACGGCGGGAGGGAGAATACTGGAAAGGACGCCATCGAATGGGCCGCCGAGGTGGAATCCCGCGGCGCAGGGGAGATACTCCTCACGAGCATGGACAGGGATGGAACGCAGATCGGTTATGACTGTGAACTTCTGCGGGCCGTCACGGAGGCCGTGTCAATACCGGTGATCGCGTCCGGTGGTGCGGGTACGATGGAGCATTTTGCCGATGCATTTACGCTCGGCGGCGTGGACGCCGTCCTGGCAGCGTCTCTGTTTCACACGCGCGCAATGACGATCAGGGATCTGAAGAACTTTCTGTCGAAGAAGGGGGTGCCGGTTCGATGAAAATACCGTCCATGGAGAATCTTCGGTTCGATGACCGGGGGCTCATTCCCGCGGTGGTCCAGGATGCGGAAAGCGGCGCCGTTCTGATGCTTGCGTACATGAACCGCGAAAGCCTCGCACGGACATTTGAAACAGGGGAGACGCATTTCTGGAGCCGGAGCAGGAACACGCTCTGGCACAAAGGCGAGACCTCCGGGAATTTCCAGACGGTGCGGAGCATCAGGTACGACTGTGACGCGGATGCGCTGCTCGTGAATGTGGACCAGAAGGGACAGGCATGTCACACGGGTGAATACAGTTGTTTCTTTACTCCGCTTGGGGAGGAGGGCGCAGGTGCTGCCGGGTTCGGCGAAGTGATGGGGAACCTCGCCCGCGTAATCCATCAGCGGAATCTCGAAAGGCCAAAGGACTCCTACACGGTGAAGATGCTTGACGGCGGCATTGACAGGATTCTGAAGAAGGTAGGTGAGGAGGCGGGCGAGGTCATCATTGCGGCGAAGAACCACCGTCCGGAGGAGATTTCCTGGGAAGTCGCAGATCTCCTGTATCATACGCTTGTGATGCTTGAGTCGGAGGGAGTGTCCCTGTCGCTGATTGCAGGGGAGCTGGAAAAGAGGGTGGGGCAGCGGAGACATGATAAGTAGTGCCAAACGGGTCGCATTCGGCAGTTCGTAGCGTCCGCCCCGGTTGTTGACACTGTGTCTTTTTTTTGTTATCGTAAGTCTTGCATTCCGCGATAGCTCAATGGTAGAGCATGCGGCTGTAAGGTCTGCTTGAAGGAAACTCTGTGCTGTGTTTCGTTGGTCTTCACGCAGGAATAGCAGCTTACCCGAGTAATCGGGTTTGACAAATCGGGTGAATTCAGGGAAACCTAAATCCTGCCGTCGGCGGGACAGGGCAATCCTGAGCGAAGTCCCGCCAAGAGGAGCTTTGTGTGGCGGGAAACGTGCAGAGACTAGGGGATGAGGAACTCACCAATAAGCCCCGCCAGCGCCCGACCCCTTTGATGCGTTGTAGATTCTGGTTGTAACATCGGAGGGTGATGAGATAGTCCGGACCGGAACGAAAGTCCCGGAATCTACCGTAACCGCAGGGTTGCAGGTTCGAGTCCTGCTCGCGGAGCCAAAGGAACCAGGTGTGCGAACATGCCGCACCTGG
>Ga0182021_10005620_pt1 | contig 14867 bp, 10 predicted proteins | sample 612E3MmetaG_FD_120493 | JGI IMG/M metagenome (GOLD analysis project Ga0182021, IMG submission 120493) | Permafrost microbial communities from Stordalen Mire, Sweden - 612E3M metaG (Illumina Assembly) | ecosystem: Environmental > Terrestrial > Soil > Wetlands > Permafrost | place: Sweden... | reverse complement strand
CGAAGAGCATCAAGTTTAAATTGTGTGTCGAATCGTCGACGCTGTTGTTTCTCTGACATATGGACACCTCCTGAATGAATATACTGCCTTTTCTTGGTGTCCGAAATATGGGGTAAGGATCAAGGATATCCTAAATGCCAATGCAATGTATTTACCCCGTGAGATAACATTCTGACAAATTCTACATATACGCAATCTTATATCTCACGGGGTTAATCTGCATCATCGAAAATCTATACGCCTCAAGGAGTACGGCTATTTGCAGCCGGGTGAATATTTTGTAACCATTTGTACAAAGAATAAAGAATGTATTTTTGGTGAGATTCTCGGTGATGATGTAAAATTATCACCTATTGGTAGGATTACCGAACAATGTTGGAAAGAAATACCCAGCCATTTCATGAATGTTGAATTGGATGCGTTCATTGTCATGCCTAATCATCTTCATGGAATTATTGTAATTAATCCAACCGTAGGGATTCATAATTATGAATCCCTACAAAAGCATGCATTTCAACATACAATACGAAAATCTCTTGGTTCAATCATAAGAGCATATAAAGGTGCCGTGAAGAAGATATGTCAAAACAAGGGGTACTCTGAATTCTATTGGCAGCATAATTACTATGAACATATCATTCGGAATGATAAAGATTTGAACAATGTTCGGGATTACATTATTAACAATCCGATGCAATGGCATGCGGATGAAGAAAATCCCAGATAAATATAGAGAAAGAAAAAATAATGGAGTGATCACGGACTCAGGAAGAAGACGTAAAAATCGAGGTGAAAGAATAATGCAGAATCGCAAGGTATCTGTAGGAACTTCCTTTGTAATCGTCATGTTGAATAGTTGAAAGGAGCGCATTCAAGAACATCAATATAGAGAATAACACCCGGAAAGGAGATTCAATAATGAAAAAAGCATTACTCGTTGTGCGTATTTTAATGGGACTTTTGTTCCTCTTCTCGTCCACTACCTTTCTCTTCAAACTCATTACGCCGCCCGAGCCAACCGGTGAGATGAAAATATTCAGTACGGGTCTTCAAGCATCGGTGTACCTTATGCCGCTGGTGAAGATCGTCGAGCTGGTATGCAGTATTGCTTTTCTGTCCGGAAAGTTTGTTCCCCTTGCGGCGGTGCTGATTTCTCCTGTTATCGTAAATATTGTTTTTGTTCATGCATTTCTTGGTCCCGAAGGATTACCCCTTGCAATATTATTAGTGTTGGCAAACTCGTTCATAGCATATAATTACCGGGACAGGTACAAGCCCCTCTTTATACCTTAGCTTCGTTTCCAGAAAATCCCGTTTCTATTCAACTCAAAGGAATCATTTGACGGAACAAACATCGTCCATTCACCCGCTCATTTTATTTGACGGACTGTGCAACCTCTGCAACGGATTTATCCTGTGGGTTTTAAAGATGGACAAGAAAAATGTATTCAGGTTTGGACTTCTCCAATCTGATAATGTACAGAGAATGCTTCGAAAGTACGAACTGAAAATATCCGGCCTTGCTTCGATTGTCCTGCTTGAGGATGAAAGGATCACTGTCGAATCTGATGCTGTCTTGAGGATCGCCCGGATATTAGGAGGTGGATGGAGCCCGTTTTATTTATTCATTATCGTGCCAAAGTTTTTGCGGGACAATGTGTACCGGATAATTTCGAGACATCGGTACAGGTTGTGCGGGAAACGGGATGTGTGTATGATACCCTCACCTGAAGTTCTGGATAGATTTATTTGATAAGGAGATCACTTATAAGAACGGACGGCTCCCTAACCAGCCATCCCGCTCATAACCAACTTGAGTTCGGCTTTACTCTACAATCTTAAATCATTTCCTTCAATCTTTGTTCCAATTATGCAGCCCTCGCCTACGGGTTGTAGCCGTTCCGCTTGATAAATCAAGCGGAACTGGTCGCGGTCATTAGATATGCCGAGGTCAACTTGTCCCGATGCTTTTTATAGGGACGACCTCGGCTAAAGTACTCATTTTCCGCTATAACCAGCCTATTATCGCCTTCACTTTGGCTTCACATCGGCTTGAGTTCGGCTTGTAATTAGCTTGTAATTGGCTTGTAATCGGCTTGTAATCGGCTTGAAGACGGCTTCTGAACGGCTTACAAGGTAACTTTTACAACACTTTTCGTATATTATAGGAAGCCACATTACCAAAGGTTCATTATAAAGGAACGTGTTATGGCTACCCTTTCCAAGAATATCCTCGGAAACATCAGCGGCTCCATTGCCGATCTGACCTTCCGCCGCGCCCACGGCAAGACATTCATCGTCAATAAACCGTCATCTTACAGCACTCCGGTCGATCCCGACTCCGTCCGTCGCAGAAATGACTTCGGTTTTACATGCAAGCTTGCATCGGCGATCAATTCCTTGAACATTCTCCATGGATTTTGGCAGAAAGCCGTGCCAAAGCATTCTACCGTGTTTCACACCATCGTCAAATCCATCTTTAAAACTGTGGATGCCGGTACGGTAACTTCGCAATCGATGCTTGCCCCCGGAGCAGATTGGAATTTTAATTGCATGTCTTTTTCCTGCACAGCGTCGCAGATCGAACTGAAGACCGATTGCCCCCGCATATCGAAAAACACCCGAAGCAAAGGCGAGACCACTCTCATGCTCATTGCCGTACCGGTGTTCACCTCGCCTCACGAACAATCGTTGGATGCATGCCTCTTTGATGCACTGGTATCAGAACCGCAGGCAATCACTGCCGGTCAGACGTTAAACTTTATACTTCCATTTTCTTCGCTCTTATCGCAGCGGTACGAACAATACCGGATACGCAAAGTGCTCCTTATGCTTGTTACAGTCGACGACGACGGCAATCCGCTCCGTCATTCGAATACCATCCTGAAAGAAGAATCATTACAAAGCACCAATCTCTAATCTTATATCTTATCTCTTTCATCTTAAAATCCTTAAAAATCATCGGAACCAAATACCAGCACTCACTGTTAGAAATATTGATTACACTTTCTTACTATTTCTGGTCATTTCAGAAACTACACTACACCAATCAAACATGGAGATAAGATCATGTACAAGAATCTAGTTATCATCTGCGGACTCATGCTGCTCACGGGTTGCACCGCATCTCAATTTTCAATGTATAAAACAAAGAATTCCGAGAAACAATGGAATATTACTGGAAGCAAAGCGCCCATCACCAACAGAATCTCAATAGCCATCAATGATAGCATAGTCGTGGCAGAGAAACCCGCTGCTTTCGCCAACACGATTGATGCGAAAGGAACGTACCAAGGACACGAGGTACATTTTTTTGCGACGTACAACAACGGGATCATGGGAATATTTGGAGCTGGCTGGGAAACGACTGTCCTCGTTGACAACGAGCTGGCCGCACGCTTCTCACTTTGAGCGCAAACGCATCCAGTAATCGACGTTATTTCAGAACACCAAAATTAAAAAAAGGATGATCCTGTGAAGTCCACAAGAAATAATTCACTTGCTGCAGGCCTGCTCTACCTGCTCACCTTTATTTCGATACCGACCCTCGCTCTCTATGGTCCGGTGCACGAACCGAACTATATGGTCGGTCCCGGCCCTGACACTGCGGTTATAGTCGGCTGCATCCTGGAGATTATTGTGGCCCTCGCCGGCATCGGCACCGCCGTCGCGCTGTACCCGGTGCTCAAGAAGCAGAACGAAGGGGTCGCGTTGGGCTTCGTCGGCTCGCGAATCCTGGAAGGCGCCACCATCTTCGCTGGCGTTACGTGCCTCCTGTCGGTGGTGTCCTTGAGGCAATCCGGAGCCGGAGCAAATGCGTTGTTCACTGGCCAGGCGCTGGTCGTCGTGTATGACCGGACATTCCTTGTCGGTCAAAGCCTTATGCCGGCCGTGAACGCGTTGTTGCTGGGCTCACTGTTGTATCAGTCGCGCCTGGTGCCGCGGGTTCTTCCTCTGTTGGGATTAATCGGAGCGCCTCTGCTCATCGCTGCCCAAACCGCTATAATGCTCGGCTTCATAGGACGGTTGTCACCGCTGGCGGCGATTGGCGCAATCCCGATCGCGCTGTGGGAGTTTTCGCTGGGCGTCTGGCTCTTTGTTAAAGGGTTTAATCCATCTGCGACGAACGAGCTCTTGGGGGCAGCATAGATAGGTGACTCATAAATAATCTGGCTCTCTCCCTCATAAGCATAATCCTCATCGGGCATGGCGCAACTCTCACGTTTGATCTTTGGGCGCAGTTTCTCAATTATGCTTTTAAGATTACTCCATCCAACATCTGTCTGGTTGGGCGCTGGCTTCGATACATGCCGGAAGGAACCTTTAGGCATATAAATATTGTGACTACTCCACAGAAGAGCGCGGAATGCATAGTAGGATGGATCGCCCACTACATGATTGGTACTACGTTCGCCATCGCTTTCGTTGTATTAGTAGGCAGCAGCTGGCTTCAGCATCCGACACTGATTCCAGCAATCATCTTCGGGGTCGCCACGGTGTTGGCGTCCTTCTTCATTATGCAACCTTTGATGGGGCTCGGATATGCTGCATAAAAAACTTCAAATCCTTCGCAGGCAAGACTTCGTAGTTTGATGAATCATACTGCGTTTGGTGCAGGGCTTTACCTGTTCGCAATGTTGGCCAATTGGCTGCTGCCGGTATATGCTTAACGGCATTCCACAGGGGCGGAAAAAAGACTGCGTCCTTGACCCCATACGACTTCGGATTCCGCACTTATCAGTTCCAACATGAGTCCGCATGGAAACCGATTGAGTACTCAGACATCAAACAAAAAGATAAAAATATGAATTCATACAGAACGATTGCAAGAATTGTTGGAGTGCTATTCCTCGCCGGAATGGTTATAGGTATTGCGGGGAACATACTCATCCAATCCGTTCTTGGCGCGCCGAATTACCTTTCAACGATTTCAGCGAACAGCATGAAGGTGGCAATCGGGGCGATGCTTTTGTTGATGACCGTTGCCGGCGACGCCGCTCACGGGGTCCTGATGTTCCCGGTTCTGAAGCAGCACAACGAATATATAGCTCTCGGCTACTTCGTCTTCAGGATAGTCGACGCCGTCTTTCTTGGGATCCAGGTTCTCTTCATACTGTTTCAGATACCGCTTGGAAGCCAATATTTGAATGCGGGAATCTCAAGCACTTCGCACCTTCAATCGGTGAGCTCTGCCTTCATACAAACGAACCTCTATGCCTACCATATCGCCATGCTCACTTTGGGAATAGCTGGCTTGATGCTGTGCTGCTCATTCTACAAAACAAAGCTTGTTCCCCGGCTTCTGGCCATCTGGGGCATCGTTGGATATGCGGCCATTCTTTGCGGGTCTGCGTTAGAAGTCTTAGGATTCAATCTGAATTCGATCGATACAATTCCAGGAGGTTTATGGGAAGTGTTCATAGGTGTGTGGCTGATACTTAAAGGATTCAATTATTCGGCAATTGATACTGAATCTGACAAAACAAATAATTGATCATGAAGAAAGAAAGCAAAGTAATGAGTTCAAATAAAAAGACTGCAAGAATCGCAGGCGTTCTTTATCTGCTCGTGAACATCTTCGCTCAACATTTTTCAATCTTCAATCTACAATCTTCCATCTTCCATCTCCATTCTGATGTCCCCCAACGAGATTCAGCAACGTCTGCAGTCCCGATGATGATCCGTCTGTAATAGTCGCTGATATTCAACTGATTTGAACGATATCGATAAAGCTACAAGTGCATTTTCAGTATTAGGATTAAAGCTCACTATGCTTCTCTTAGACATATTCATCATGCAATAGGCGGAGGGCCGTGAATACGATAAATAGTATTATTTTTTCCTCGCTGATTATTTTATGTACTTCTCAATATACTTCGTGGGATTCAATCCATAGTATTCTGTAAACGATGCGGTAAAATATGAAAGAGAATTAAATCCAACGGTATATGCAATCTCGGTAATATTCTTATCTTTCATGAGCAGTAATTCTGCTGCTTTCTTTAATCGAATAATTCGAATAAATTCTTTTACTGATTGACCTGAGATTACTTGTATTTTGCGGTAGAGCTGTGTACGGCTCATACCAATTTCATGTGCAAAATCATTTACTTCAAAGTTTGGATTATCCAGATTCTTCTCCACAATTTCATATGCTTTCTTAAATAGTTTTTCATCTGTTTTTGACGGTGAGATATCATTGATAGTTGCAAAAGGTTCTTTGACAAATTTCTTTCTTAATAAATTGCGGGATTCAATGAGGTTTTTAATCCTCACACGAAGGATAGCTGAACTAAAAGGTTTTGCTATGTAATCATCTGCGCCGCTTTCCAATCCTTCAATGGTATGTTGTTCGGAACTTTTTGCTGTAAGCATGACGATGGGAATATGACTTGTTCTTTCGTCATGTTTCAGTGTTCTGCAGACTTCATAACCATCTATTCCAGACATCATGACATCACAAATAATTGCATCGGGCATTTCTTTGAACGCTTTATCAAGACCGAGAGTACCGTTATGAGCTTCGATTACAGTATAGTTATCTTTGAATTCATTTTTAACAAACAGCCGCATATCGGCATTATCTTCAATAATTAAAAGACGATGTGATTTCGAAGAGTTATTTACAGGGTTTTCCGATACATCTGTTACCTCAACATTTCCTTCTATGGAGATTTCTTGTTCATTTCCATTATCATGCACTCCCATTTTTTCTTGGATGGATGATAATTGTGGAAGTTCATTTTCTTCCGTCCAAAGTGGGAGAATAACTGAAAATGTTGAACCCTGATTCAATGAACTTTTAACATCGATGGTGCCTTTATGAAGTTTAACCAATTCATACGTTAATGATAAACCAATTCCTGTGCCATGGGTGGTTAAAGTATTTTTAGCCTGGTAAAATCTGTCGAATATTCTAGACTGGGCATCTTTTGGAATTCCAATTCCGGAATCCTGTACAGTAATTTTGAATGTCCTTCCAGATGGATACTTTTCCTGATTCTGACTGGAGAGGTTGCTGTCATTCTCATCAAAATTTAGGGATACCAAGATATGACCATTATCGGGAGTGTATTTAAACGCGTTGGAAAGCAAATTGTAAACAATTTTATCGAGTTTATCGGCATCAAACCAAATTTCAGATGATACATGAGAATAGTTAAAAGTAAAATCAATGGCACGCTGTTTTGCATCTTGGTTAAAGGCACCAACTATTTCTTTTATAAAATAAACAACATCATTTTTAGTAAGATTTAATTCCAATTTATCTTCTTCTAATTTTCTGAAATCCATTAATTGGTTGATCAATCTCAGCAAGCGATTGGCATTTCTATAAACCATGGTGAGCTGCAATTTCACCATTTCGTCTTTCGTTGTACGAAGTAATTTTTCGATAGGTCCGACAATAAGAGTTAAAGGCGATCGGAATTCGTGAGATACATTTGAAAAGAACTGCATTTTTAAGGCATCCATTTCCTGCAATTTGTGTATCTCATGTTTTTCAAACTCTACTGTACGTTTAATATCAGCTTCGTGCAATATGAGTTTCCTAAATAAATACAGGAGAAACAGTGAAAACAACAGGTAAAAACTATATGCCCATTTGGTCCGCCAGAAGGGAGGACGTACGATAATTTTCAGAGACGCGCCCTCCGTATTCCAGATACCATCATTATTTGAAGCTATAACTCTGAAGGTATACTTTCCTGGCTGAAGATTTGTATACGTTACCTCCCGCTTGGGTCCCGGTAATGCCCAATTTTTCTCAAAACCTTCCAGCTTATATTGATATTGATTTTTTTCAAGATTGAGATAGTTGAGTGCAACAAACTCCAAATTAATTACATTCTGGTTATACTCCAGTGTTATTTCTTTGCAAAAACTTATTTGCTGTGGGAGAGAAAATTCTTCTGACCTTTTGTCATTTATTACAGGAATAGATTGGTTAAATAATTTAAAATCAGTTAAGTATACAGGGGGCAGGAACTTGTTGACTTTAATGCTATCTGGATGAAAACGATTTAATCCATCACGTCCGCCAAAATACATTTCTCCTGTTGAAATTTTAAATGATGCAAATGTGTTGAAATCATCTGTTACTAATCCATCGTGCATAGAATAGTTCTTAACGATTCCTTTTTCAGGCGAGAACTTTGTTAATCCTCTGGGTGTACTGATCCATAAGTTATAATGATCATCTTCTTGTATATCAACAATTAAATTGCTCGGCAGTCCGTCTTTGGTGGAATATATTCTGATTGCAGCATTATGAGGATCGAGTTTGTTTAGTCCGTCTAACGTGCCAAACCAACAATACCCTTTTGAGTCAAAAAAAATAGTTTTTACCATATCACTGCTAAGATTGTATCCTTCTTTTGAATCAACTCCGTAATGTTGAACCGACATATTGTTTTCCGAGAGTACTGAAACGCCGGCTATACCGCCTACCCAAATTTTATTTTCGTTATCGCACCTGGCAATAAATGTCCAATCGCTAGAAATAGTTGTTGATGGGTTGTTAGGATCATATCTGTGGTGTGCAAATATCCCGGAGGCAGGATAAAATTTATCAACCCCTCCGCCATGGATTGCGAGCCAAAAATTTCCATTGCGATCTTCCGAGATATACCTCACATCATTACCGGCTATAGATTTTTCGTCGTTCTCTCTGTGTTGAAATGATGAGAACATTCTGGTTGTTTCATTGTAACTCTTTAATCCATCCAGGTATTTACCAATCCATATGGTGCCTTTTTTGCTTTCATAGATATACAAAATAGCCCCAGGTCCCAGACCGGTTGATTGATCGCCTTTGATATGTATTTTTGGTCTTACATTTTTTGCGTCGAGGATATCAATGCCGCCGTCTTGGTATCCTACCCATATTCTTCTCTTTGAATCCTCAATGACTGTCGTAATGAGATTATTCGTCAGTCCTTGTATTGCATTAGGATTTTTATACCAGCTGTAGAAGGGATTATCAAGAATAAAATAATTCAAATCTCCCTGTTTACTTGCAAGCCATATATTACCCTGCATGTCCTGAAAGATGTTGGAGAGGGAACTTGATGATAAACTATAGCGGTCGAAATCATCATACTGATAATGAACTTCGTTTCTGCCATCGATTAGTATCAAGCCTTTTGATTCAGGACTGTACCATAGCCTGTTTTTCATATCCTTAAAAATAAAATTTATATACCTGCTCTTTTCTTTTGTATAAGGCCTGCACGTACCGGTAGTTTTATTAAAAATCCAGATCCCTTTGCTCCAGGTACTTATCCAAATTGAATTATTATCCACCACTAACGAATTGATCGAAAAATCAGCAGTCTGACGACTTGAAACTTCAAAAAGTTTATAATGTTTAAACGTCATGGAGGATGTGTTGAGAGCAGTCAAGATTCCGGCATCATAGGCAATCCATAAAATTTCATTATCAATAACGATTTTACATATGTGATTATCCCAAATCGTATTTGGGTCAGACTGATTTCTGGTAGAAGATATATATTGAGTGAATCCATTTATTTGGGGATTAAACATGAAAAGTCCAAAAGATGTACCTATCCATAAGCGGTGAAATGTATCTTCGGCAATCGCATTAATATCATTATTGTAGAGAACAGTAGTATCATTACGTCTTGTTGTATAGGTATAAAAATTATCTTTTTCTTTATCATAACGGCTTAAACCGCCTTGATAGGTCCCAACCCAAAGAATGCCCTTATGATCCATGTAAAGACAGCTAATAATATTACTTCTTAAGCTTGAGGTATCATCCTGAATCTTCCTGTATACCTTAAATGTGTGGCCGTCAAATCGATTCAATCCATCACCAGTACCAATCCAAATAAATCCTTCTTTATCCTGGATAATGCATCGCTGATTATTTGAGGAGAGTCCCATTTGGCTCGAATACTTTATGAATTTTGAAGGTTGGGAATAAATTGAAAAAGAGGACACGAGAAGAATCAAGGTCAGTTGAATAAGGAAAAAGAGAATAAATCTTATCGACAATTTCATTTGAGGTCTATAAAAAAATATCTTTGAAATTAATTTCTCTCTTTCAACTTAGCAAAAATCCGGTTTAACCACAATTATATAAAATAAAGAAAATGGGACAATAGTTAAACAATTTGGGATGATAGTGATACAAATGGGACATTTTTGATAATAATTAGAACAATAGTGTAATACTGATTCTTATTTACATAATTATATTACACCCGTTGCGGGAACGATTGCAGGAACGATTGCAGAATATGAAACAAATCTCAGCACACACCACCCTTATTGATATTGCGAGAAGGCTTGGAATATCTACTTCCACGGTATCACGAGCTTTAAGTGATCACCCCGATGTTGATAGTGAAACAAAAAGAAGAGTGAAGAAACTTGCTAAAGTGCTTCATTATTCTCCTAATCCAATGGCACAAAGCTTAAGGAATAATCGGACAATGACCATTGGTATCATTGTTCCTGAAATCAAGCATGACTTTTTCTCTTCCGCGATCAGCGGTATTGAAGAAGTTGCATACCAATCAGGGTACACAATTATTTTATGTCAATCCAATGAAAGCTTCGAGAGAGAAATTATCAATACGAATCTTCTCATGCATCAACGCGTTGCCGGGATTGTCGTCTCAATTTCTCAGAATACAAAATGTGGAGACCATTTTAATGATTTGCTCAAGCGAAAAATCCCTATTGTTTTTTTTGACCGCGTGTGTGATGATGTCATAGCAAGCAAAATCGTTATTGATGATTATAAAAGTGCATTCGATGCAGTTATATATCTCCTGAGCAAAGGGTATAAAAGGATAGCCCATATAAGCGGACCAAAGGATGTTGGGATTTGTATAAAGCGGCGAAGTGGATATCTTGATGCCATAAAGCAAGCTCAAAATTCAGCACAAACCGAAATTATTCGCTATGGTGGACTTCATGAACAAGATGGATATAATTCAATGACTTCTTTGCTTACGGAAAAGAAAATTCCTGACGCAATTTTTGCAGTAAACGACCCTGTAGCGATGGGAGCATATCAAAGAATAAAAGAAGCCGGATTAAAGATTCCTGACGATATAGCGATTATGGGATTTTCTAACAATAAAATTACAAGCTTAGTCGATCCTCAATTGACAACGGTTGATCAACCTTCTTTTGAAATGGGAAAAAAATCTGCTGAAATACTAATCGGCACAATTGAGAAGAGAATAAATGAACCAAAGATATTTATTTTAGATGCAAAACTTATTGTAAGAGGATCGACATAAATATTTCGTGTATAATGTCAGATTCGTGTACTAGTGAATCTCTTGGCCGAAAACAGCGCGGCGTGTGATGGACCATTTTTCATTTTATTCTTTTTAAGAGGTGGCGGATTGAATCTCCATCAACCCTTGGCGGGTTAAAAACGAGATGAATGTAGTTCAAGAATTCCCTGGCTCGCCGGTTGAGTGTTTAGAATAATGCTTATGAACCTTTAAAAATTGTCACAACTTTTTTTCTTACTAAGATGTGTATTTCGCTTTTAAGTTTGGAAAAAATCCTCGCCCCCGGGCGACAGTAGTTAATTCAAATTAGAAGGAGAAATATTTATGAATCAAGTAAAGAAACTAATTTTCTTAACGTTGATAATGGAGATTGTAATTGTTTTACAGCTATGGTCGGGGACAACCGGTAAGATAGCAGGTACTCTCATTGATAGGTCGAGTGGTGAATCGCTTATAGGTGCCAATGTCGTTGTTATAGGATCGTCACTTGGCTCGGTAACGGATATCAATGGACAATTTACGATCCTCTATGTTCCGCCAGGGACTTACAATGTTCAAATAACGTTTATCGGTTATAAAAAAGTTATCGTCGATAATGTAAGGGTGTTCATCGATCAAACTGCGCGAGTAGATGTCGCACTTGAGCCGCAAGCAATCGAATTTGGCGAAACAATTATCACAGCCGAGAGAAATCTTGTTAAGCCGGATGTCGCAACGAGCGTAGTTGCTGTTTCCTCCAAAGAGCTTGCAGCGTTGCCCGTTGCCAATGTGACGGCTGTGATGAACATGCAAGCCGGTATTAACAACAATGAGATTCGTGGAAGTGGATTGGATCAAGCGCTATTCTTACTGGATGGTGTCACGATGAGAGATCCTCGAAACAATAAGGCAATCACCTCAGTGGCGTTAAGTTCTATTCGTGAAATATCGGTTGAACGAGGTGGTTTCAACGCAGAATATGGTCAGGTCCAAGCCGGTATCGTCAACGTTGTTACCAATGAAGGAAAGATAAAAGGCTACTCTGGAAGCATCAACGTAAGAATGGCACCGCCGGCCCCGAAATATTATAGAGGCAACGGCATCCCGGATATTCAAGATCCCAACTCTTACTGGTTGAGGCCTTATTTCGATCCCGCTGTATGCTGGACAGGGACGAGTAACGGTGCATGGGATGATTACACCAAGAAACAATATTTGCCGTTTGATGGTGGGTGGAACGCAATTTCAAAAGCATTGTGCTCAGATGCTAATCCAAACAATGATCTAACGCCGCTGGGAGCGCAGCGTGCGTTCGAATATGAAATCAGAAAAAAGCAGATCAATGACCAGCCAGATTACGACGTTGACGCGGGGTTCGGCGGCCCTGTTCCGGTAATTTCTGAACAACTCGGGAACCTCCGCTTTTTCACTTCTTACCGAAAGCATAGAGAGATGCTGCTTTTTCCAATGTCAAGGCCGGATTATTCGGACTATGATTGGAGGCTTCTGTTAAATTCCGACATCACCAAGAATATGAAGCTAAGCGTCTCAGGCCTTATCGGTAATGTTGCCACGATGGCAGAAAACTGGTCCTATGATAATTACCCCCGGTATCCCAGCGACATCGCGGGGGGAACAGGCGGTGTTGCCTTGGTTAATTTATTCAGTGACATGACTTATAGTTTGACTGATATCAGTCATCGTTCACTCTCTGCGAAATTGACACATACACTGAGTACGAAAACATATTACGAGGTTTCGTTTGAATATTTAAGTCGTAAATATAATACACGCCCGCCTGCAGCGCGGGACACCTCGCAAAAGTTTGAAGTTCTTCCCGGCTTTTTTGAGACATCAAATCCTTTTGGCTATTTCTCAGGAATTTCTGACGGGATCATTGTCAAGCAGATGGATCAGGAAGCTTTAGCGCGTGACAACTCCGTCGTAAGTTTGACTACGTTCAAGGCAGATATGACATCTCAGCTCGACTTCAATAATATGGCAAAAGCCGGAATTGAATTCAATTACAATGACCTTAATCTAGATTATGGCTTTATTCAAATGCAGACCTCAGGCAGTGCTTACGGTCAACGTGTTCAAATGCATGATTTTCCCATTAGAGTAGGTACTTACATTCAAGACAAACTGGAAACCAAAGGATTTACGCTAAACGCCGGGTTGCGATTGGATTACACCAATTCAAGAACGAACTGGTGGGCCTTTAATCCCTATGACCCGAATTTTTATGGATACAAATATAGCTATCAAACCGTATTCGTAATGCAGAAATCGGAAGCTCAATGGCAGCTCAGTCCTCGTTTGGGGATTTCACATCCCATCACAGAGAACTCCAAACTCTACTTCAATTACGGTCATTTCAAAGAAATACCGCAGTACGAAACTTTATTTCGCATCAATCGGCGTAACGATAATTCCTTGCAGCAGCTCGGTGATCCAAATCTAACTCTTGCCAAAACCATTTCATACGAACTGGGGTACGATCACCAATTGTTTGACAATATGTTGCTCATTCAACTCTCGGCATATTATCGCGATATCAGCAATCAACAAAATACAACCACCTATACACCAATTGGCGGCAGTAATTATCAATTAACAACGAGTACCGGATATCAGGATATTCGAGGATTTGAACTTACTATTCGTAAATCCCCAGGCCGCTGGTTCTATGGTTTCGTGAATTATACTTATCAGACATCTTCGAAAGGTAACTTCGGTCAACCTACTTTCTATGAAGATCCTTCCCTGCAAAAAGTCAATGATGAGAATAATGTCAATCAATATCAGCAACGTTACATTCCGACACCTTATGCCAGAGCCAATCTAAATTTCTCTATACCTGACGACATCGGACCGGCACTGTTTGGACACAAGGTTTTCGGTGACTTGATGCTTAACCTATTATTGACCTGGCAGCAAGGTGGTTGGACCAACTATAACCCGCTCAATGCGCCGGGTATCGGCACTACAGTGCAGAACGTGCAATCTGTGGATTATTTTGACGGAACACTGCGTGCGAGCAAATCTGTAACGCTTAAACATTTCACAATTCAACTTTTTGCCGATGTTTCCAATCTCTTTAATGCACTCCGTATGACAACTGGAGGGAATGGGACTGGTAGTCAGGATTATCGGACATCGCTACATTTACCTAAAAGTACTGCATATGATAATATTCCGGGTGATGATAAATTCGGCGATTACCGCAAGCCCGGTGTAGATTGGGTACCTATGGAAATCATGACCACAAAAACTATGTCGTCTATAGGAAGCACACGTGCGGTTTATTATGAACCTCAAACCCATCAATACTGGCAGTATGTAGATGATAGTACCATTCCCAATATTCAGAATCGGTGGAAGTTAGTCGATCAAAAGAGAATCGATCAGATCAACAGTGATAAGGCATACATCAACATGCCGAATCCCTCGACTTTTTGGTTTTTGAATCCGCGTAACATCACATATGGCTTAACGGTTTCATTTGATTTGGATTAATAAATCGACACCCAACAATTTAAACGGGAAATTCAGATGAAAAATAAAGAAATAAAAATTCGATTTATTATGCCGGCGATTGGTTTTATG
>Ga0182021_10005619_pt1 | contig 14867 bp, 14 predicted proteins | sample 612E3MmetaG_FD_120493 | JGI IMG/M metagenome (GOLD analysis project Ga0182021, IMG submission 120493) | Permafrost microbial communities from Stordalen Mire, Sweden - 612E3M metaG (Illumina Assembly) | ecosystem: Environmental > Terrestrial > Soil > Wetlands > Permafrost | place: Sweden... | reverse complement strand
CTCCGGTATCGCTCAGGCGATCCGAGAGCGCGGCATCGCCGCCGGCCTTGGCGACAAGGTCCATCCGCACCAGCTCCGGCACACCTACGCTCACCAGATGCTCGCCGCCGGCATGCAGGAGACCGACCTCATGCGGGTAGCCGGCTGGCGCTCGCGAACGATGCTCCAGCGCTACGCGGCCTCAACCGCTACCGAACGTGCGATCGCCGCAGCGAAGAAACTGTCCCCAGGAGATCGGCTGTAGGTTGGCCGTGTGGCCGGAATAGAGAACCTCAACCGCGTTGAAGGGCGGGCGGAGCGAGCCTGGGCCACCGTCATGGAGTGGGCCGGATTGTCAAACACCTTGTATGGCCGGCCAAAGGCAGCTACCCTCGCCCTGGCAGTTTGTCGGTTCGGCGTGCGCAGGTGCGCGCCGCCGCGAGGCGATTCGCTTGAACGAACGTTCTGTGGAAGGTCGGAAACATGAGTGACCGCAGCCACATCGAATGGACCGACGCGAGCTGGAACCCTGTCACTGGCTGCTCCAAGGTCTCGCCCGGCTGTGCCCATTGCTACGCCGAGACTTTCGCTGAGCGTTTTCGCGGGGTCCCTGGCCATCCATACGAGCAAGGATTCGACCTGCGACTCTGGCCGGAACGTCTCGACCTGCCGTTGAGATGGAAGGAACCGAGGCGGATCTTCGTCAACTCGATGAGCGATGTCTTTCATGAGTCGATTCCGGATGAGTATGTCCGGAGGATCTTCGACGTGATGGTGAAGGCGCACTGGCACCAGTTCCAGGTGCTTACCAAGAGGCACGAGCGCCTCGTTGCCCTGGCCCCCGACCTTCCGTGGCCCAGCAACGTCTGGGTTGGCGTCTCCGTGGAGAACGCTCGCTACGTCCACAGAGTTGACTCACTGCGCCAGGTGCCGGCCGCGGTGCGGTTCATCAGCGCCGAGCCACTCCTGGGCCCGCTTGACGGGCTCGATCTAGCTGGCATCGACTGGCTGATCGTCGGTGGTGAATCGGGGTATCGCCACCGCCCGATGAAGCGCGAATGGGTTGAGGCCATGCGCGATCAGTGTCGACGGGATGACGTGGCGTTCTTCTTCAAACAGTGGGGCGGGCACACTTCCAAGAGCGGTGGCCGTCTGCTCGAGGAACGCGAGTGGAACGAGATGCCACGCCCTCAGGCGCGCTCATCCCGGACGATCGCAGCGTCCTTGAAGCGGAGCATGGTGCCGGGCGGGTAAAAGCCTTTCCGGCGCTTCGAGCCATCCACATTCCAGGCTTCGAGTAACCCGGCGACTTCCGCTGGCCGCAGCGTGGGTTCCTTCAAGTGGCCATTGTCCCGGAACGGGGTGTCGAGCAAGACAAACCGGGCCGCCTGCTCGATCGAAAACGATTCGGTTCCGAACCGGTCGCGGAGCATTCTCAGCAACTCTGCGAAATCCGGTCCGAACTTGAACAGGACTGCTTGCCCGCGGCATGTGGAATCCCGGAACTGGGTTCCATGTTCAGGGTCGACCTTCCACATGGCATCCTTCATCGCACGCAGGCCAGTCTCGCTGCTCGTGGCGAAGAACAGGTGGTAGCCGCTGTTGGTGGTTCGCCCAAGCATCTCGAACGACCTTACGAGCCGCCCGGGACCTCGGATTGCGTCTGCGAAGAGGTCGTGGAGCACATCTTGCTTGGCTTCAAATCCGTCGACATCCCGCGCGGCTTTCCAGCGATCGTCGCCGTATAGGCTGGTAAGCACCGCCTCCTGGGCCGGCTCATTTACGAACCGTGCGATGTTGTAGAGCGGGACGTAGATGAGGACTTCGCATTTGGGGAAAGACAGGATCTTCCCTGTCAACCCGGCAGCAGTGTCGCGATAGCCGAACGGGTCCAGGAACGCGAAGGTAGGAACCAGGTGAAACCCTGGGAAGCGTTCGAACAGCGTGGCCATCACGTCGGCGAAGCTGGCTTCCACTGGCTGAAGCACTCGGACGTTTGTGGGGAGTTGGCCGACTCCCTCGATTTCGGTCCGAAGGTGCTCGATCCGATCGTGATCCTGCTCGATGAACAGGAAAGAGAACGTGGTTGCCGGGTGTGCCGCAAGGTCGCGGTGCTCCAGCAGCGTGCGGAGCATGACCAGGGGAGAGCCTTCCTCGCCGCCTTGATACCGTCCCGGCCCCGCAAAGCCGTCGATCAACAAGAGCTTCGGCTCCCACTTGCTCATGATCGGGAGCCAGGCCTGAAGATATCTGCGCAGAATCTCGTGCTTGGCCAGCGTGTGCTCGTTGGCCTCCCACAGAACTGTCATTGGCTTCGCCAAGACAACCCCCTGCTTCTGCCGCTCATCCCGTTGACGCTGCACGCGACGCCAGGCACAGAGTAGGTCCCGACCTTACGCGACTGATTCTGCAGGTCCCAGAGCGTCGCGCAGCCAAGACAATCTGGCCGCGTCCAATTGCTCGCCGAATCGCGCGGCAAGGTCCTCGTAGAAAGCGCGAACATCCGGGTCGGTCAGGATCTGACGGACTTGAGAATTCGATGCTGCCGCCTCAACCATGCTGGCTGCTTCCTCGCACGTGAACTCGGCAAACGCTGACAGCTTCTGGATCGCAAGGTGAGTCTCGCGGAAATTGAAGCTGGTGATGAGGGCATCAATCGCGAGATTCCTCTCGAGATCGGCGGCGAGCCGGATTGCCGGGTAGTGAACGGCGAACGCGGCGCTCAGGCTGTCGTGAAGCGAAAGAGCTGACTGCTTCGCCTTGGACCACTCCTCGGACAGGAACTCGTCGGCGACCCGAGGATCGAGTTTGGACGCGAAGTCACGATCAGCACTTACCAACACGAGGTCTTCTCCGCCGGGGACGGCACGCAAGAGCGACTCCCAGTTGATCGCATCGCCGATCGAGTCCTTCTTGCCGGGCGGGTTACCGAGGAGCTGCCTGGTTTCCGCAGCTGAACGAATTTCAGCGGATAGGGGGACGCGGCGCGAGATCTCAAACAGCTCGCTGATCAGCCGGTCTGCTTGAAGATCGGCCCCCACCGCGGCCGATCTTGCCTCCTCCAAGAGCGCGGCACGCTGGCGCTCAAAGGTCTCGAGCGTTGTCCTCAATTCCGGATATCCGACGAGGTTCGTGAAGAGCCGCGGATAGGACTTCGGCAACTGGGCCGACTCGACGAGCTTCAACGAGGCCGCAATCGTTCCCGCCCGTCTGCGTCTGAACTCGTCACAGACGTGATCGGTGAGGTGAAGCACGGTTCCGCCGGATCTGACCGCTACGGCAAGCTTGCGCAGTTCCTCCAGGTCGTCGCCCGACAGCTCGAAGAACCCCAGGTAGATATTCGTGTCGAGAAACAAATGCATCAACTGGACCACCCCAACTGCCGCGCCGCGGACACGGTCGCAAGGTTAGGAGAGCCACGAACTGGTCGCAAGGCGCCAGAGGTCACGGGGAGCGGCCTTCTGACGAATGCCTATGACCAGACGTCCGCTTCATTGGCCAGGCAGACATAGGAGTTCCACCGCCGGGCTTTCTGGGGCGGAAGAGGCGTGGACTCGAAAGCTCGGACCCAGGTCGTTGGGTCGTTGAGCTCGTAGGCGAGCTGCTGGAGACCGGCCCTGTTAAGAGTGATCTTCAGAGTGTCCGGCCGGGTCCATCGCAGGATCCCAGCGGGGAGTTTGCCCGGAGGTGCCGACTCGAGCAGGTTGCTCGGGTTCGCTCCGACGGCCCGGAGATCATCGATGAGGCGGTCGATGTAGAGCTCGATCGTGAAGAGGATTTGGTTGGTTGCGAATGCGGCTGCGCTCGACGGCGACACGGGGAAGATGGTCATCGGGGCGGTGCGCGCAAACAGGTATGGGAGGTCCTTGCTGTGGAACAGGACCCGATGGCGGCTGTAGCCAACTTGTTCGCTGGCGGCAGCCTGCTCTCTCGCGACGATCCTTTCGCCTGCCTCCTGACCGATCCGGGCCATGGTCGGCCAGGAGTTGAACATGACCGCCACACCTGGCGTCGGCACCCACGATGCCGAGCCCTCGTCGACCGCGCGTCGAACGTGAGGCTCCGCTTCGGTCCAGAACGAGGCGAGCGGAACCTGCGATTCCTGGAACCACGTCGGCCCGTCCTCGAAATCCTCCCTCGGGTCCTCGTTGATACGCCGAATGAGGTCCTGCAGCCGAGTGGTTTGCTCGCGTCGCTTGCCCTTCGGGCTGTGCTTGACCTCCACTGCAGACAAGATGTCGTCTTGCCTGATGAGAAGGTCGGTGGCCGTAATGCAGTTGGTCAGGCCTGTCCAGAGGGTTGGTTCGCCCGCAGCCCAGTGACGCTCAAATGCCTGGAACTCGTCGTCGAATCCCGTCTTGTCCGACATCAATCCTGGATGCTGGTTAATGCCGAGCATCAAGATCCATTGTCGCCGGCAACCCAGAAAATGCCAGGCGATCGCGTCTCCGAGGGAGCGAAGTTGCACCATCGTCCGGCGCCATAGCCGTGGCTCGAAGCCGCTGCCGCCGTCCTTCCTCTCGCGCCGGCAGGCATCGCCGTAAGCCTTCTCCACGTCCACAAGCGCCTTAGCCAACCCGATCTGAATGTCGTGGAGCACCGACGGATCCTTGGCGCCGCGCAATGCGATCAGCGACTCCTCGATGAACCTGGCCGTCTCTCCGCCAAGGGGGCTCGTCAGGAGCGGTAGGAGTTCGCCCGGATCTTCGAGATACTCCCAGACGCCCACGTCAAGGTTCCTGCTCGGGCTCGGAGGCATCGTCGTCGGCTGGTGGGTCAGTCTCAGTCTTCGCTCCTGGGTAGCGTTCCGGCCGCCAGCCCGACGCGTAGCGGGCCGCGAGTGCGAGGGCCTCGGCGGATCGTTCGTCCAACTCGAGGTTGTCTCTGGCAACTGCGGACGCGACCCGAGCCAAGAGAATGTCGGCTCCCAGCAGCTTGCCCAACCAGTCCCACGGCAGGACTGTCTCGCGCCGCCTGGCGATCTCACCAACGGTCTGCGAGGACTGCTCGCCGAGCATGGATCGAAGCAGTTGCACAAATGCGAGGTCGTCTTCCAGGATCGCCTGCGGGACCCGACGGTCGCCGTCACCCCCACCGTCGACAGCCCAACCAACGAGTCGCCCAAGGTCTCGTTCAGTGGCCAGGGCTTCTGCATGGGCGGCAACGATCTGCGAGCGCAAATCGCTCGCGAGCGGGCGCCAATCTTCCTCCTCGATCAGGTTGCTTCCGATGTTCTCTTCGGGGCCCACGACCTGGAGCAAGGCGAGTTTCGCCGAAAGAGTCTCCGCCTTCTCGAACGCCGCCCTCACCGTAGCCGGCCGCTCAGCCTCGGGCAGGCGCCGCACGATCCGCAGCACCAGGCGGTAGACCGCCATTTCGGCGCCCCAGCCAAAACGCCCCCCGCGCCCCGTTCTCAGTTTCGGCAGCTGGTCCAAGATCACAGGCAGAGCCGCGGCCGAATCTGCCGTGAAGTCCTCCTCGTAAGCTTCCAGCAAGCTAAGCGAGTTCTCGACTTGCTCGGGGGACAACGCAGTAAGGAGTTCACTCAAGCGGGAGGTGTCGGACAGGGCCTCGAACATGAGCGCGATCTCCGACGGCGGGGGTGCGTCCTCGGGGATCCGCCGCGAGAGGTAGATACCCAGTATCTCGGCGTTGGCGACTCGCCGCTCTCGTCGCCATCTTGGGGCGAAGTCAGGCCCGAAGTTGTAGTTCTCAAAGAATCTGCGGGATGCGGGGAATACGATCCGACAGAAAGCTTTGACGTTCTCGCTGTTCTGGCCGGCGTCTAGGACGTCCTTCATCGCAGCCTGATGCATCGCTTTAAGAGTGTCAGGCCCGTAGACGTCTTCCAAGCCAGACCCGACGTATGTGAGCGCCACCGCCGCCGCGACAAGTCGCCCGTAAGTCGTCGGCAGCAGGACTCTCAAAGCCTCCAGCGCCAAGACGTCCGTCAGGGATACCTCGACCCCAACCGAAAGAACCGCGAGCGGCACGGCGTTGACATAGCGTCGCACGTCGCGAAGAGAACGGAAGAGCGGCCGCAGGGCGAGCCCGAAGACGTTTTGCCACTCGCTGGAATCGAACGGCCCCGTCGGCAGATCCTCGATCGCGGCATCGAGCTCATGGAAGAGCAGCGACAGAAGGTCGTCCGAGTTTATGGTTGGCAGATCGATCGGCAGCTGGACGATCTTCTCGAGATAGGTCGCCCCATCCTCACCGAGGGCCCTCTCGACTCGCGGACGGTCGAACGCCAACACGTAAACAGTGTTGGGGAAATCGGCCACGAGCCTCACGAGTCTCACGACCTCGCGGATCTCCTGGTCTTCCAGCCGGTCGATATCGTCGATGACGACGACGATGCGTCGATCACCCGAGCGGAGAGCCTTGTCGATGGCGTCCCGCAATTGCCGAGGCGTGGCACCAGAGATCTTCCTCTTCCGCTCGGTCGCTTCCCGGCTTGCGAGCAGGGCAAAGCTGCCTGCCTTAGCGACTGCGCCGACGATGGGAATATCCCCGGCCAGGGCAAGGCCATCGCTGTAGCGGCCCAACGCCGCCGCCGCTTTGTCGTAGCGTTTGGCATGGGCAGAGAGGAGGACAGCGCGGACCTCCTCGAGCAGGCGTGTGACCAGTTGCTCAGTCCCCGAGAACATCCAGGGATTGAACGGGACGATCAGTTCTCCGGTCTCGTCCAGCGCGTCGACGACCATGTTCAGGAACGAGGTCTTCCCATTTCCCCAAGGAGCCATGGCGGAGACGACAAGGCCGTGTCCTGCTGGAGCAGAGTGGATGTAGCGCGCGACCTGCTCCGCAAACGCCCGTCGATGAAGTCGGTCCTCGTCCAGACGGTTGATTGGCCGGTCTTCACTGAGTCCCATTTGAGCGATTCCCCTCGGCAACGCAATTAGAGCGTTGAACACCTGTGCGCCCTAATGCCTGGTCCAAACATAAGTCTTTCGCGCCATGTCGAGGCCTCGATCTTCGCACCTTGCGAAATCAGCGGGTGCGCCGGACCGCGCCTCCCGGGCGCGACCTCAAGCGAGACCCGATCGAGCTGGCCAATCCGGATCCCGGCCAAGATTCCAGTCAACAAGCTTGCCGACCGGGTCTCCAATGTGCGGGCCGCGTCGGCGAAGGAAATGCAAGCCAGCCGATAGGCGCTGTTTTGGCCAACAGGAACGACCCGAATAGCGCCGATAACTGCCAGCGTGGCGACCATTCGGTCGGCCCGTCGAACTGGCACCCCGCGTGTTCGGGACCATGCCCGCCCGAGTTCGCGAATGGGGGGCGCAATTGGTTCCGGTTGGTCGGGGCGAGAGGAGTCAACCCGACACCACCGACCTGAATGTCCCACTTGCCGTGCACTGCGACGTAGCCGGTCGGGGCCACTGGCTCGCTGCCGTGGGTTGATCAGCCGTTAGCTGGCTTCGCCCTGCGTAAGAACGAACAGCCGACGCGCGGCGGCTACAATGGCGGCGGCGATGAGGCTCGCCAGCCGGTCCTCGAACTTCGGATCGGCGAACCGCGGCACGGCCGATGACAGCTTCTTCTTGAGAAGTTGCTTGCAGCCGGAGGGCGCCATGACCTTCCCAACGGACTCCCCATCACGGCCAACGCCGCGCTGCCGCATGTCCGGCGATTGGACTTGGGCCCAAGCCCCCAGTAGTCGACCGGCGGCCGCCGGCGGAAAGGCTTACTAATGACCAGCATCGAGTCCATCGAAGCCCGAGAGATCCTCGATTCGCGCGGCAACCCGACCATCGAGGTTGACGTCACGTTGGACGACGGAGCGTTCGGCCGGGCCGGCGTTCCCTCCGGCGCCTCGACTGGTATCCACGAAGCGGTCGAGCTGCGGGATGGCGACAAAGCTCGCTTCGGTGGCAAGGGAGTGCAGAAGGCGGTCGCCAACGTCCGCGACGCCATCGCTCCCCAGGTCCTTGGCATGGATGCGTCCGACCAGGCCGGGCTCGACGCGGCGCTCATAGCCCTTGACGGCACACCCAACAAGGGCAAGCTCGGCGCCAACGCCATCCTCGGTGTATCGCTCGCCGCGGCTCACGCGTCGGCCGCGTCATACGGCATGCCGCTCTACCGCTACCTCGGCGGCGTCGGAGCGCGCACTGTGCCGGTCCCGTTCTTCAACATCCTCAATGGCGGCAAGCACGCCCGCAACTCGACGGACTTCCAGGAGTTCATGGTCGCCCCGGTCGGCGTCGACACGTTCGCCGAGGCGCTTCGGGCAGGGTCGGAGGTCTTCCACGCACTCAAGTCGATCCTGGCCGATGAAGGCTTCGCGACCAGTCAGGGCGATGAGGGCGGTTTCGCGCCGTCGCTGCCGTCGAACGAGGCCGCTGTCGAAGTCATCCTGCGCGCGATCGAAAAGGCCGGATACAAGCCGGGCGAACAGGTCGCTATCGCGCTCGATCCCGCGACCAGCTCGATCCTGGTAGAAGGAACCGGCGTCGAAGGCGTCACTGGCCAATACCGTCTCGAGCGCGAAGGTCGAACCCTCGACTCAGGCCAGATGATCGACCTCTGGGAGAAGTGGCTCGCCAAGTATCCGATCGTGCTGCTCGAAGACGGCCTCGCCGAGGATGACTGGGCAGGCTGGGTCGAGCTCACCAAGCGCCTCGGCACCAAGGTGGAGCTCGTCGGTGACGACATCGTCGTGACCAACCCGAAGCTCATAGCTCGGGCGATCCGCGAGAAGGCGATGAACGCGGTCCTTATCAAGCTCAACCAGATCGGGACGCTGACCGAAACGATCGAAGCCGTCGACATGGCTCAGAAGGTCGGCTGGAATGCTTTCATCAGCCATCGATCGGGTGAGACCGAGGACACGACGATCGCCGATTTCGTCGTCGCCATGGGCACAGGTCAGATCAAGACCGGCGCCCCGTCGCGCTCCGAACGAGTGGCCAAATACAACCGCCTGCTCCGAATTGAAGAGGAGCTGGGTGCAGGCGCCCTCTTCGCGGGCGGCGCTCGATGGACAGGCCGGCGGTAGGCCAATCGACCTCGAACAGGCCGGACCCATGAGCGAGCCGACCCGGATCTGTCCGTCTTGTTACGGGTTCAACCGTTGGTCTGCCGACCGCTGCCAGGCGTGCGGCGCGACGCTCGAGAACGACGACGATCTCGACAGCCGGCTGATCTGGGCGCTCGGCCACCCGGACACCGCCACGGCAATGCGCGCTGCCGACGCGCTCGCCGCTCGACAAACGAAAGAGGCCATCGGGCCGCTCGCGGACCTTTTGGATCGAGTCGACGATCCCTATCGATCGGCCGCGGCAGCCCGCGCACTCGTCGCCTTTGCGGGTGACCCGGAGGCCGACGCCGCGCTAGATCGAGCTGCGGCCCATCCCTCCGTCGTGGTCCGGTCCGCACTCCGGCGAGATGGCGGCGATCAGCCGGAGCAGGGACTGCCGTGAGTCTCAACGAGAGCCAGCAAAGAGCCGTGGCCGTGGCGGTGCGACAGCTCGAGGAGCGGCTGGGCCGCATCGAGGACATCATCGAGCGCGACGAATCCGGCGCCCTCTTTCACCGCTCTCGACCGAATTGGTCCCGCGACGAGACCGAGCGTGTCGGCGCAATCCTGGCCGAATTGCGCGCCACGATCGCGTCAGTCGCCGAGGCGCACGAGCTTCCCGCCGAAGAACGTGATCCGGGCCGGGAGATCGCCGGATTGCTGAGGGTCTCCTGGGAGAGCCTGGCCGAAGTGGACAGCCGTCGGCTTCGGTCCTACGGTCGAGTGGATCCCGGTCTTCGCGTCACGCTGGATCCCGCGCTCGAAAGAATGATGGCGCTTGTCTCGGCGATGGAGGAGATAGCCGTCGGAGTCGGCGCGGAGGACGACGCTCCGCCTGAGGTCGGCTGCCCTTGAGATCAGGCTCAGCGTCGGCCTGTCCGCAGGACGGTCGCCAGCCGTGCTCTGGCGCCGGCCGACAGATCTGTCGTTTCGAGCTGCCGTACCACCTCGGCTATGTCGTATTTCCGTCGCACGAGGGACACGTCGCCATCCTCCCAGACGGCATAGCTCGCCTGTGGGATGCCGTCGCGTGGCTGGCCCACGCTCCCCGGATTCACGACGGTCTTGGCCCCGAACTGGAGCGCGAACGGCAAATGAGTGTGGCCAACCAGAAGCCACTCGGCGTCCGTGAGGGAGAGTTCGGTCGACCAGTGCTCGGACGCCTCAGGGAAGAGGTACGGGTGGAGTGGATCCGCTGGCGTCGCATGCACAGCGAGGAAGGCTGCCCCGCCAAATGAAAAACTTGCCGTGAGTGGCAACGCCGCCAAATAGCCAATGTCCGCCTGGGATAGCCGGGAGCGAGTCCAAGAGGCAGTCTCCTCCGCGACCCAGGCAAGTGATCCCCCGGCGAAGGTGGGGCCGTTCGAGGCAACCGCGTCATCGTGGTTCCCGCGCACGGCATAGGTGGCATATTCGCGCACCCACTTGATGGTGGCTTCCGGATCGGGTCCGTAGTCAACCAGATCGCCCAGCACCACCACCGCGTCGGCCTCCTGGGAAACCTGTTCCAGCGCCGCCGCGTTGGCGTGAAGGTCGCTTACGATCAGCAGTCGCATACCGGGCACCCCGCTGATGGGCGGGCCGTGGGCGGAGTCAGATCCCCGCCCCCAGCTCTCCGTGTCTAGGCGACGGCTTCCTCATCGTCAGCCGCGTCTGCTTCCGCGGTCGCTTGCGCCGAGGCGGGCGCCCATCGCTGGCCGCCGCTGTCGCTGACACCGAAGCCGCTGAAACCGTGGGGCAGACCGTCGGCGTCGGCGCCAGCGATTCGTGACGGGCGAGCGACTTCGCCCTGGCCCTCGCCAACCCACTGACTCAGGTTCCACTTCGCCGTCGGCGTCTCCGCCTCGATGATCGTGGTCCTGGTCCCCTGGTTGTCGCCGGCCCACTGGTGGCGATTCCATCCGAGGTGTGTCATGAGATTCCTCTCTCTGTTCCTTGGCCACTTGGCGCGCGCCGCGCCGCCTGGTTGTCGTCCGAACTCCCGAGCGTCATTCGGCGCGGGGCTGAAACCAAGGAGAGGTCTCCGGGGGTACAAAAAAGGCTCCTGGAGACATCTCCAGAAGCCATCACCCGCTTGAACGGGATTACGCGAGCTTCATCGCGTGTCTGCAACACTACACCATTGTGGCCGAAGCGCATAGGGAGTTAGCCGCACATGCCGCGTTCGCTCGCGCGCCTCGCCACTTATCGTTTGACGACTAGCGCCGCCGGGTCCTACGCTTGGCGGCAACGGCGATGGCGTCCGCCGAGACGTGCAGCATGATGCGTCTGAACCGCCCGCAAGGGCTAATGGCTCCTAGGTCACCCGAGACCTGGGAGCTTTTTTGTAGCCTGCATACGGAGGCGGTGTGGACAACGTCTACCTTATGGCTGCTGGCTGGATGGCCATCGCCCTGGCGGCCAGCCTCGTGTCGATCCGGCTCGGTGTGTCGGTTGCGCTGATCGAGATCGGCTTCGGCGTTATCGCGGGCAACTTCGGTGGTCTCCACACGTCGCCCTGGATCGACTTCCTCGCGACATTCGGTTCGGGACTGCTGACCTTCCTCGCGGGCGCCGAGATCGACCCGGAGTCGCTGCGTCGGCACCTCAAGATGAGCCTGACCATTGGCGTGGTCTCCTTCGTCGTCCCGTTCGTCTGCGCCTTTGCGTTCGCCTACTACGTCGCAGGCTGGGACCTCCATGCCGCAGAGATCGCCGGCATCGCGCTGTCGACTACCTCGGTTGCCGTGGTCTACGCGGTCATGGTCGAGTCCGGGCTTGCGGAAGTGGAACTGGGCAAGACGATCCTGGCGGCTTGCTTCGTCACCGACCTCGGGACCGTGCTCGCCTTGGGCGTACTCTTCGCGAGCTTCAGCCCGCTCCTCTTGCTGTTCATGGCGGTCACGGCCGTCTCCCTTTTCTTCTTACCGCGCTGGCTCCGTTGGCTGGTCGGGACGGTCCCCAACCGAGTCTCCGAGCCCGAGATCAAGTTCATCTTCCTTGTGCTTTTCCTGCTCGGAGGGTTGGCGACCCAAGCCGGAAGCGAGGCGGTCCTGCCTGCCTATCTCGTTGGCCTGGCCGTCGCCGGCGTCTTCGTGCGTGACCGAGTCCTTGTCAACCGGATGAGGGCGATCGCGTTCTCACTCCTGACGCCCTTCTATTTCATCAAAGCCGGGTTGTATGTCTCGCTCCCGGCCGTTGCCGCGGGGGCCGCTCTCATCGCGGCGTTCCTTGGCGTGAAGCTCGCTGCGAAGGGGATCGGGGTCTGGCCAACGGCCAAGGCCTTCGGCATGCCTGTCCGCGAGGCCAACTACACGACGCTTCTTATGGCGACCGGGCTCACTTTCGGCACAATCTCGGCCCTATATGGGCTCACCAATCACATCATCGACCAGGCCGCCTACACGATCCTGGTGACGACCGTCATCCTCAGCGCGGTAGTGCCGACGCTGATCGCTACGACGTTCTTTGCCCCGCGCACCCGTTCGGAACTCGAGGCCGAAGAGGTCGATGCGACCGAGGAGATCGACGCCGGGCCGGTTATCCACCGCACTCCGCACCCCGCGCCGGAGGCCGAATGACCTACCTGGCGATTTCGATAGGCGCGGTTCTCGGAGCCAATACCCGATTCCTGATCGGCGGTTGGATCAGCGAACGCCTCGGATCCGCCTTTCCCTTTTCGACTTTCTTCATCAACGTGAGTGGTTCGCTCGTCATCGGGATCGTGCTCGGGCTGGCGTCTGACCGGATCATGCCTTGGTGGTGGAGGCCCGGCATCGCGGTGGGCTTCCTGGGTTCCTACACCACGTTCTCGACTTTCAGCTACGAGACGCTCAATCTCATCAGCGAGGGCAGTTATGTGCCCGCCCTGGCCAACATGGGCGGAAGCATCGCCGCCGCCCTGCTGGGTGTATTCGCAGGAGTTGCGATCGCTAGGCTCATCTAGGGAGGTCGGGTCGATGCAGCAATACAGCCGCGGAAAAAGGGTCCAGATCTTTTGCGGCGAGACCGATCAGGTCAATCACCGACCTCTCTACCAGGCCATCCTCGAATACCTCCGCAAAGAAGGGGCTGCGGGAGCGACCGTCACGCGCGGGATCGCCGGATTCGGGAGAGCGAGCCTGATCCAGACGGCGGCAATCCTTCGCCTCTCTTTGGACCTGCCGGTAGTAATCACCTGGGTCGACGCTCCCGAGCGAGTCGAGCGGCTGCTGCCGGGAGTCCAGCGACTTGCCGCCAGCGGCGTGATCACCGTTGATGAAGTCGGCATTGCCTCGTATGGCGAACGCGCGGTCGGCAAGATGCGTTTCGATCTCCAGGTCCGCGACGTCATGACACGCGACGTTCGATCGGTCCGTTCGAACGCGACTGTCCGTCAGTCGGTCGAGGCTCTCCTGGGGCAGGTCTTCCGAGCCTTGCCGGTTGTCGACGAAGCCGGGCACCTTGTCGGCCTCGTAAGCAACGGCAATCTCGTGGACAGAGGCGGACTCGGAGCCCGCATCGACCTGCTCAACGTCATGGGCGAGAGAGACCGCGAGCAATTCCTCAAGCGCTTGCCGGATCGCCCCGTGTCGGCGGTGATGACGGCGGACCCTGTGACCACACCACCCACAGCGACTCTTGCGGAAGTCACGCGCTTGCTGAGCGAGCGGCACCAGAAGCGTCTTCCGGTTGTCGAGCCGGACGGTCGGCTCGTCGGCATCATTTCGCGAGCCGACGTGCTTCGGGCCGTGGCCGAGGCATTCCCGGGCCACGCGCGAGCGACCGCGGCGCCTTTGCCATCGATCCACGTGGCCCGCGACGTCATGCGGACCGATGCGCCTGTCGTTGCCGTCGGCGCGGAGTTGCCCGAGGTCGTCGACGCCGTCTGCTCCACTCGGCTGAACCGGGCGATCGTCGTGGATGAAGCGAAGCTCGTCGTCGGAGTGTTGAGCGACGCCGCGGTTCTGCAAGCGCTGGGCTCCGCCGGGGGCGGCGTGGTGGGCGCGCTCATGCGCGGTGTCGGGATCTCCAATGCTCCCAAGGTGGCGGCGCGTGACCTCATGGTCACGCCCACTTATGCGCTTGGGCCTGACGCGCCGCTCTCCGAGGTGGCGCGGGTGATGACCCAGCACCATCGCAAGATCGTCCCCATCGTCGACGCCGCGGGGCGGCTCTTGGGCATCATCGACCGGGCGGACCTGCTCAATGCGACCCACGGGGCGCTGCTCGAACTGGCCTCGGTAGGGGTCGTCGACGAGGACGAGTGAGATGACACGCCGCGAAATCGAGGCCGAACGCGCGGCGGAACTCGAGGCGCACGACAACGTCGACATCGCTCTCTCTGAGGAACTCTTCAAGGGCGGGTGTCCTCTGTGCCGCCATCGAGTCGTCCAGGGCCGGCGCTTCCTTCGCTCGCTGGTCTACGAGGGCGTCAACGACGTAGGTTTCCGGAAGGTCCTGGAACGATCGCGCGGCTTCTGCGAGCGACACACCGTGGCGCTCTATGAAGCCGATCGCGATGAGATGGGCGGTTCCCTCGGAGCGGCGATCCTTCTCGAGTCGGTGCTTCGCCACCGTCTTGCCGAACTTGCCGGAGCCGGGGCCGAGGCGAACCGCATCAATCGGCAGCGCCTCGATCTTGCGGCTGCGACTCCCAGCTGCCCCGCCTGCTCTGCGGAGGACGAAGGGGTCAAGCACGCGATCGAGCGGCTTCTGCTGCGTCTTGACAACGACCGCTGGCGCGAGGGGCTCGCGAACTCGACCCTCTGTCTCGCAGACACAATTCGCCTCGCGCAGGCCGCCGCGATCGACGAGAAGCGACTTGCGAGCGTAAAGCCAGTCCTACAGCGACAACTCCTGCGGTTGAGCAAGCTTCGAGAGGCCCTGGAGGCATTCGCCCACG
>Ga0182021_10005618_pt1 | contig 14869 bp, 9 predicted proteins | sample 612E3MmetaG_FD_120493 | JGI IMG/M metagenome (GOLD analysis project Ga0182021, IMG submission 120493) | Permafrost microbial communities from Stordalen Mire, Sweden - 612E3M metaG (Illumina Assembly) | ecosystem: Environmental > Terrestrial > Soil > Wetlands > Permafrost | place: Sweden... | reverse complement strand
TTTCGTTCGTACGATTCAACGTGAATATCGCTTGCTCCCATTCTGACAGCATCCGAGATAATACGGTTTGCAAGATCGACAACAGAACCATCGGACGAAAGTTCTTCCCGCCGTTCTTCATCGTGTACAGAAACAACTTGCGAATTACTCACAGCAGATCGAGACATTTCAAGCTCCGTTACCCCGTACAGGCGGCGAATTGCATCAGTGAGTTCGGCATCCGGAACAATCTCAGCCCTTACCCGCTTGCCAAGAAGGAACATCAAGTCCGAAAGAAGCGAGGAAGCCGCCTCTTCCCTCATAGCAATGATAACTCCGTCGGTTTCTATCCGCAATGGAAGCACTGATAATTCGACAGCGGTCTGTTTGGGAATAAGGCTCAGTATTTCCGATGGAATTTCTATTGCGCGTAAGTCAACCATAACTGTATGAACTCCGAAATTGTATCTTGAAAATAAAGAACAACACAAGCCGCAACTGCGAGAAAGGAACCGAACGGAATCTTGGTCTCACGGGGCATCCCGCGCTTTCGCAGCAGCCAGATTCCATATACCGAGCCGCCGAGAGCAGCAAGCCATAAGACGATAAAAAATAATTGAAAACCGAGAAAAAATCCGATAACACCTGCTAATTTTACATCTCCCCATCCCATTGTTTCTTTTTTAAAAAATAAATTAGAGAGAAGAAGGATAATCGCAACCACAACCAACGAACCTATCGATGAGATTATTGCATGCACAAGCATATCATTGTTTACAAGCGCTTTCATTGCCAAACCAAAGATGAATCCGACGATCACGATCTGATTGGGAATAATGAGATGCTTCCAATCAACGATTACGATAAGAATCATCAGCAGGCAGAAGATCGATGAGAGAGCAAACTCTAAAGTAATTGAATACTTCAAGAGCAATGCAACAAGAATCCCCGCGCTGAGTATTTCGACGAGCGGATAGGATGGTGATATGCGCCCTTTGCAGTACCGGCAACGGCCGCTATTAAGCACACAACCGGCGACAGGTATTAATTCGTACAACTTCAGATGGTGATTGCATGAAGGACAAAAGGAGCGCAGTGCGAGCACTGAGACACCGCGCGGCAAACGAAAAGCGCAGACATTGATGAAACTTCCAAGCGATAAACCAAGCAATAATATGATAGCGATTGATTCGATCATGGTATGACAAATTCAAATTGAGATAGACTCAATCTTTTCTTTGACCCCCTCTTTGTCTCCCCCTTGGAGGGGGAGAGAACATATCGCTTCCCCTCTTAGGGGAAGGAAGGATGGGTCATCTTTAATCCGGCACCTTTTCTCTAATCGCACCAGTCTGATCTGCTTCCCATACATTGAAGACACCATTATTATTGAAATCGACGGTCGATGTTGCAATGGCAACAAAGCTCTTCTCATCAGCCGAGACGATTTCGATCTTGTAACGAGCCTGACCGCCTTCGTTGATCAATTTCGTTTGTTCAAAACCGATATCTGTCAAGGAAGCAGAGAAGCGATCATTCTCAAATTTATAACTTTGTTCTAATGTAATAACTTGTTTCAGCATCAGCTTTGCTTCGGTCGTTTTTGCCTTTGTGACAAGCGGCAATAATTTCGGCAATGCCAGTAATACCAGCACACCGATGATAACGAGAACAACCATGAGTTCTGTGAGAGAGAATCCACGGTTATTAAAACGAGTATGACGCCTTTTCATAATGCCTCTTTCGGATAATACTTTGCATTCTTTTATTCGGAAGGATTACAGATAACCTACTTTAAATATGCAGACTGGTCTGATAAAAGTCCAGTATGAATAAAAAATAAATGATAAGTAGATCCCCGATGTCTACTGTACGATATGCTTTGAAAGATATCGGGAATCTTACTCCGACATCTACCCGAGTAAAGCTAAGAGAGATCTCGGATATTTTTCTCAAAACCCTTTGGGTATTGAGAATGTTATTTAACCTGAAAAATGTAAGAACAAAATTTTAGTGTACGATAACCATTTTCTTGGTTTCAGAAAATCCGGCTGTTATTAACCGGTAAAGATATATTCCTGAAGAAAAACCCGCGGCATTAAATACGATATTTTTATCTCCGGCTTCTTCAACATTATCCACTAGAATTGCAACCTCTCTCCCTAAAATATCATACACTTTAAGATTGACATATCCTTGCTTCGGTAAATGATATCGGATGATGGTTGTAGGATTGAAAGGATTCGGATAATTTTGGGATAATAAATAAGATATAGGCTGTTTTGGAGCCGATTCATTTTTGACATCTGTAAGAATTTGAGCAATGGTGTATTCCTGGACCGTATAGTTTGTTCCGACAAAAATGGATGCAGTATCGTGATACAAATTTGCCACAGTAAGACCATGATAAATGCCAACATCAGACCCAAGAACAGGACTTTCCCATTTAAATTGTGATGTTGTTTTATCATAAACCCATATTTTATTTGCACTGGTAAATATTATTTCTTCATTTTGATCATGGTCAATATCGGCTATTCGCAAGCAATCAATTGCACTGTTAGACACCTTCAATGAAAAAAGCTGTGTGTGTGAGTTCCCGTCAATTCCTATGATGATTCCATTATTACGTCCAACAACAATATCATTCATATTGTCCTTGTTAATATCCGTTATATCCATTCCTGTGCATCCTGTAAATTGACTTTCCCACATACCATGAGTAATTCCATCGATAATAAACAATCTATTACAAGTTGCTATTATCTTTTGAGTGGAATCCTTGCCAACTTTTGCGACTTTGAGGTTATATACATACGAGGATCCTAAGTTTTGGGTATGCCATTTCACGGCTCCTGTCGTTCCGTCAATAATATATACGTAAATCCCGGGACACTCTGTATCCCCATACTCAGATCCGGCAATAATTTCATTTTTACCATCATTATCAACATCACCTATTGCAAGTGAAAACATCGGCGTTCCAAGGTCATAACGGAATATTTTTTCCACAAGATGAGTCTTTCCGTTCACGACATGGATAACACCATTATAGACATTATCAGTAGCAACAAGAATTTTTGGAATCGAATCGCTGCCGATTTTCCCAATTTTCACATCATGAAGCCCTGTCCAAGCACCATCGGTGAAAAATTTTCCGTTACTCTGCCACTTTAGTTCTTTTGTGTAGGCATCATATATTGACAAGATTCCATCGCTACCATAACCGATGTAACTCATATATGAAATCGTCACAATTTCCGGTTTACCATCTTCATCGACATCACCGACATCAATCCCACAAAATGGGCCTTCGATATAAGAGCTTTCAAATTTCTTGCTTTGGGATTGCATATCGTAAATGTACATATTATTAGGGCCCGAACCGGATGCTCCTGCACCCCAAAAGATATCCATTTTTCCATCATTATCGATATCACCGATTCCGATATTTGTTACCCCAGCACCGGGATTGCTAATTTGCCATCGAACTAATTTCTTTTTAAAATCGTAACAATAAATATTTCCCCACTGGCTATCGCCGTATAAAAGCTCATCTGAACCGTCGTTATCAATATCGGCAATGAGTAATGCATCAAAAAACAAGCCCCCTTGTATTGTCAACAACACCGACTTCGTTTTAATATCAAAAACATTAATATTATAGTCATTAACGCCGCCCACAACTTCCATTATGGAATCATCATTAATATCTGCAAGGGCTATTTTAGCGCCAAAACTAAATCCGATGTCCTGCCATAAAACACTTGATGAATTGACTTTCAAGATTATTCCGCTCGATAGAACAATTTCGTTTTCAGGATCGCTATCGACATTCCCCACTGCCATATCGCCCGCACCAAAACCAATGACTTGTTTACATGAAAAATCTTTAGCCGAATAAAGATAAACGGAATCTTCAGTGCAGATAGCAAGTTCCTTCTCTCCGTCATTATCGGCGTCGGCATAGAGGATTTTACTGATCCAATTTGTATTCAAATTAAACGATGCAGTTTGGTTTAATGTTTTTCCGTTGTAAATGCGTATAGTACCAGAAGTATATCCATGAATGATTTCATAAATGCCGTCGCCATCCAGATCATAGATAGAAGTGGTAGTGATCTCATCGTCAATATAGTCACTGATCCATTGTATTCTGTAATCATTCAATGCCGGTATGTATTTAACAATATACCAATAGTTGTCCAAGCCAAACGCACCAAAGCCGGCTGGGCAAACTATTTCATTCAGTCCATCTCCATCAATATCTTTTGCATACAAACCGCTTCCACCGATAGTTCTGCCGAAGACACCGGTCTTCCAAACTTCCCGCATGGGGAGCGTACTGATTTTCTGCCCGCCAAATTTCTTTTGTAAATATTCTTTTTGTGAAGCGCCGATTTTTTCTGCTTTTTGTGTAGATAAGAAATCTTTGTACGAGGTATGCAGACAGCTATCGTAATTAAGTTTTCCTGTTTTAGGGCTATTAATTATTCTGCCAAACCGATCATGCTCTTCAAAATGTTTATTTGATAAATCAAAAGACCCCTGGGCTATACAAAGATTTTGGAAAATCAATATTACAGCACTTAAGAGGGCCGCTAAATAATTAAGAATAATAAGTTTCTTTGTATCCATAATTTCTTCATTGACACAATGCAATACAGTCTGAGAACAAATGTTGATTTATTTCTTTGTCTTCCTAAATGCATAAAATGGAGGCCTTAGATACTGCGTATTATTAGTGATCCCTTGTTCTCATCAGCTTCTCCTGCAGTATGCAAAGCTGAGACGGCAAACGTCTCAGTATCTGCATCAAGTTCAATAACAACTTTTGGATAATTCACGACTTCCTCCAGCTGTTGTGCATACATCCTGCGGTGGTCCAAGCTTTCTCCATTGACTCATCTCGTGGACGTCTAAACTATTTAACTTCTGCCACTCGAAGAACTGGTCTGTTTCAAGCTGTAAGCTCTCTTCACCTTGAGTGCCGTTAGACTTCTTCAGTTCTTCTCGGATGCTGTGCATATGTTTTATTCTTTAAATTACTACTCTAGTCTAATGTAGCGCTTGAATATTAGTAAAAAAAGAACTATTCAACTTAGTCATAGGTTCCAACTTCGTCAGAAGAAAAACCATAGAATTGATTTCGCATATTAATGCTCAAATCAAAATAGACATCTTGGCCAACATAGCGGAATCCATGTTCAAAAGTCACACCTCGAAAAACACATTCGACTGATACAATATTAACTTTGCCTTTCTCTAATGGAATCAAGAAGGAATTGTGGTCTAATGTCCACATTGGTCTTAGAAGCTTTCCAGCATAGATTAAGCTATCCCCTGTCGAATATTGGACTTTAATTTTTATAGGTTCGAGGTTCAAGAATCCGCCGTTCAGCACCAAATGAAGATGAACTTGGGTTTTTGATTGGTTTTGGGAATATGTGAGCGTACATACAAAAATTTGAAAGAATACGGCAATGTATATCCATTTTGTTATTGCAAATGTTTTCATCGTGACTCCTTTTATGATTAGTCGTCCTTTCAATCGGTTAAAAAAAACATCCTAATCATGATTCACTCTGCTATTCTTGGGATATATAGTTGAGGCTACTTAGTTTCATTCTCTTGTTTTTTCCTCCTTGCCAATTCGTGCAACTTTAAGACTTCGTTGGATTCTTCAATTTGCTTTTTGTTTATCTTTGTACCTTTAGAGACTATAGATTGTTGCATCAAATTTTTCTGATCAATTAGGATATCTTTCCCTGTTTCATCTTTTAGATGGTCAAGACCAGCTCCGTGACCAAACTCATGTCCACCCGTTCTACTAATCTGCTTAAAATCGCCTTTAACAACAAGAGACGAATTGATTTTTTGTGTTGGGCCACAGATTTCAGATTTTCCATTGTCCGTGGGCAATAAGTTTTCAATAGAGATAGTGTTATCTCCAACCCTAGGTGCATCACCAATGACAATATCTGCTGTTGCAGACCATTTGACCTTGCCATCTATCGAGCTTCCTGAAAAAGATTCTTCAATTTGATTGCAGATCGCATTGGCAACATGCTGTAAGACATCCGGTTTGATCATTTCCCCACTATTATTGACAACGGTTGCTGTGTAATGTATCTTGTATACTACAGTTCCATCTGGTTGAATAGCTTTCGAGACTGTTATCTCTCGTCCATCCTTGTCGATAAATCGAATTGGATTATTGGCACAATAATTATAAGGATTCATGTTCATATAATTTTCCGCTAGCGGATCCACCTGATCCCACCTTCCCGTTTGTGGGTTATATGTTCTCGCGCCAAATAAGTAATGTCCCGTGCTCGCAGATTTTTCTTTTCCAGTAAACCGCCACTTCGGGTCAACGTTTGTCATGCTGCGGTTTTCCATTGTCATTCCAAGCGGGTAGCAGTCTTCATAAGCCACCACAGCATTTCCTGTTGCATCAATCGTCATTTTCGTGCTGCCAAGATGATCTTTCAGGTAATAATATCTCGTCAACGTTGAGCCGTTGCGTTTTATCATACCCACATTGTTGTTACCGTACACATAATATGTTGGTGTTGTAGAAGTAGCAGAAGGCATTGTCACTTCCGTCTTTCCATCTATACCAACAATATAGTGCTCTACAGCACCATCAGACTTTTGCACTAAATTGCCATCCGCATCGTAATAATATACGATTTGTGTCCCATTTGTTAAATACGTGAAGATCGGGCGATTGGTGATATCATATTGGATAAATCCGATATTGCTGCCAACATCTTTAATGGTATTGCCGTTGGCGTCATACGCATAATTGTTGCTTTGTTGGTTTTCAACATCACCGGCATACGCGCTGATCGGAGCCGAATCGGTAATCGACGTCAACTGATTGGAACCGGAAATAGTAAGGACAGGAACATCAAGCTTTATCCAAAACACTGCCGCTGTAAAAAGACTTCCATCATTAATATTCCCTTCAACTCGCACTCTGAGATTATTGGAATGAAGATCGTTTAGGTTATATTGTAAAACACTAGTAACCAAAGGTCCTCCCGTCACCGCTAGAGAGTTACAAATGACAGGTGGATTACAAAGTGGCTGAATCTCTTCTGATCCTGCGAACAACCTAACAATAAGACTACTATTATACATACTATAATAACGGATTGATAAGTTTAAGACATTAGCATCTAAATTAATCTTTTGATTCTGATTAATCGTTTGAAAACCTACCTCAAAAACATGAGTACTATTATCGGTAAAATTAGCAAGGACATAATCACTTTCGTTTGGAGTACCACCATCGTTGAGACATTCAAATACCGACGAGTTTGCAGGAGTAGTTACCCAGACAGCATCGTGTGTGACATCGCTATCCGGATTTAGTGTGAATATTGATGGTGTTTGCTGATAGTTATAATTGTATGTCAGGTTATCCATTAAAGTGCCATCCTTACCGTTTCGTTGCAAAGCAAGGATATTCCCGCTTGCATCGTACGTATACGCCGGCTCACTAAAGTTGTTGCTGAGTGACCAGCTGCCATTGTTCTTATAGCCAAAATCTGATTTGATTAATCGTTTGGCATTATCATAACTATATTTCCAACCAACTGGATTGGCGTCCAATCCAACCATCGAATACATTAGCCAGCTTATGTTACCGTTATATTGTTGTTTCGGAGACCCTATGTTTCCAATTTCATCTGTAGTGTTATAACCAATGGTCTCCATATATTTGGCTGAACTGATCGTTCGGAGCCAATCTTGATCTGATTCATACGTATAGGTGATCGTTTGAGCAGGCGTAGAACCTAAATTACATTGCGTTACCTGGCTGTTGTTATTGTACGAAAGATATTCCGCCTCTTTTGTTTTTGTCGCACCATAAGGATCAGTGTCTGTGCTGACTCTTAAAAGCCTTCCTGCTTGATCGTAATTATAAAATGTATAAAGATTTCGTGTACTGCTTGTCGGATCAATATAGCTTTTTCTAGTAATGCGGCCCTGCAAGTCGTAATCATATTTAATTTGTTTACCTGCTGTAATACTCGGGGTCTTCTGCACTTTCCATTCTACTCTTCCAAATTCATTATATGAATAGAAATTCGTCGCAGTAATATTCCCTAATTGATACGACTCGGCATGTGAAAGTTTTCCTTGCAGATTACGCTGACCAGCAGCGACTGCATCTGTGCTCGGCTCATCATACGTGAATGTATTGAGAACCAGCCTATCCGATAAATCAGGTGCGCAAGCAAAGGAACTGTTGTCTGCATTAGCTTGAGTGAAGGAAATGACACCGGTGGAAAGGTATTCCCCAGTTTCCGTTACACGATTAAATTTATCGTATTTATTATATACGAATTCATAATTCGTATTACTGGTAATGGAATAGGTCACCGATGCACCCGTCATGTTCGCATCGAATATAATCTCGTATGTATAACTTCCTTTTGGAAGAATCAATGTTACGGATTGATTGAACGCTCCATAATATCCGAGATATAGATCTTTAATAATAGTACCATTGGCTTTAAGTCGAAAATGTGCAAGTTTGGATGATGTAATTGATCCCGTCATAATTAATTTCCCCGGCATAGTCAATGTGATTGGACCATTTACACTATTCGGGAACTGTACTGTCCCACCAACCGGTACGTTGTTTGCACTGCCTGTATGGTTTGCATCTTTGATAAATCTCACATTTCCATTTTTATCATATAAATACTGTGTTGTGCCTGCGTCGGGTGCTGTTTTTTGGGTTATTTGACCTATAGTATTATATGTATAGTTTGAAACCAGGCCGTTTGGCGCTGTTGATTGAGTGCATCTGCCAAGAATATCGTATTGAAATTTAGTGGTAATATCTTGACTCCTCGGATCGTCCACGTCCAGTGGAGATACATCGTTATTCACAGTCTGTATAGTGTTGCCAAAAATATCTTTATATGCTGTATTTACAATTCCATTTTCATCTGTAACAGAAGTTTTAAATAGCGTATTTGCCGATGAATTATATACATCTCCGATTCCATTCGTACCATAATTATATTGGATCGAATGAGTACCGTTTATTTGCCAGGTACCTGAAAGGTTAATGCCTTGCTTTTTAAGCCGATCAAGAGGATCAACGTAGTATTTATATTCCTTAGGTATTCCAGAAGGTTTATAATCAAGCCATAATCTGCCGGAAGCATCATATTCTTGATCAGTAACTATATGGGGATTTACACTATCATATTGAATTTCCTGAGTTTTTGGCCTGCCAAAAAAATCCGTACTATATCCTTTAAAACCCTGTGGAGTTGGATTCTGATAAACATTAATATCTGTTGTTATCAGGTTAGGATAACTGTAGGCTAAGAGAGTATCTCTATTGGGTGTCGGTCCAATCTTACTTTTAACTCGCCCCAGCGCATCATACCCAAATTCAATTGAATTCATATTTTCATCTACCAAGCGATTAATCAGTAACTTTGTTGGGTCATAGGAGTTCGATTGGGCAAGGGCACCAACGGGATAAAAGCGGACATTGTCAAAACTCGCTGATGTACTGTCTGTGCTTAATCCTATTTTTCCCGCAGCAATTGCAGCGTTCGAATTAGTAAAACTGATCATTAATTTACCATTCAAATATAAAGAAGCGGTGCTTCCAACGAGCACACCTTTAAGATGGTACCATTGATTTTCCGCAAATGTGAACGCGATATCTTGATGATACGGAGCGCCTCCATTACAACATTCTATCCTTAAAAGATTATCGCTCTTGCGTAATTCAAAGCGTACATAATGAGTGCCGTCTACGTATTTCATTAAACCTGCTAATCGGTACCGACCCATATTATTGAATCGAATATCAGCTTCCGGAATTGCATCTGTTAATGCAGTGCTGTTATTTTTATTGGGAGACGTCCATTGAGCTGCATACATATCGCTGGTATATATGCCGCCTGTATTATACCACATTGATCCGCCGTCCCAATTTGAGATGTCACCGTCATCAAAGACTGACACTGCAACATTACCGCTTGTTGCATTTTTCACTGAAGCAATTGGGACCGAAGAATTGTAACTCCATATAAATGTCGTCGGAGTACCCTTTGCATCGGTTGATAGAGTCAAATTATCATATTCATAGGTCAAGAATTTTTTCCCTCGTTTAAACCTCCCATCTCTCTGATCGATATTCAGGAGGTCATCATAGTTTTCAGTTTCAAGATAGTTTGTGCCATTTATAGGTAGAGGATTGTTAAGCGCAAAAAGTTGATACGGATGAGGGAAAACATAAAGATAATAAGCTATTACATTGGCTGAGAAGACGTTAGAGCCATCTTCTATCCATGTTGCCAAGACAGGATTAACAATGTTTGCGTTGAGAAGCATAAGGATCGTTTGGTCGGAGATCGAATAATCAGTCGGATATCGGTAATGTGTATAACGTTTTTTCCCGTCACTATTTGTTTCTGTTGTTGTACGTATCGACCCGTTTTCAGGACAATAGTTATTACCACTTGATGAGACGACTCCATCCAGTGTTTCCGTACAACCATCCGATGATTTCCAATATGATAAACTCTGATTGTAAGTGGAAACATCAGAATATTTCATTTCTTCTGTCTTGTTGTATACTTCTGTTTTAACAGTGCTGCCAGTTGAATTCAAGTATTCCCTTTTCACCAGGGATCCTCTTTTCCCTATCGTGTTCTGAAATATTGTTTGCGCTGTATATGATAGCAACGGATTAATATGGTCATCCAAATTAAAAACATTATAGGTCGATCGCACTTTGGAACCATCCCCTCTCGTCTCTATTATTTGTTGATAAAGAACCTGATGGGTTGTCTGATGAAAATTCCAAATTCTTGAATCGCCTGCAGTTCCAGAACTCGGAGGATAAATTACTCCGCTGTATGGATAAGCACCCATAAACTCGAGGGGCTCTGCGTACATTCTTCCGATGCCGGAGATAAATGTCCCATTAATGAGATTCGTGCCGTATTCGTACGTATACATGTTTTGTAAAAATCCGTCGAAGATTGTTTGTTTCACCAGCCTTGATCCTGCACCCCACACTTTTGTCGTTATATCACCTTTGTAAGAGAAGTCCATAACATACCTGTTGCTCGTATAATCAAAATCAATATATCCTCCCGAGGGATATGTTATACGGCTGAGATTCCACATTTTTCCATCATCCCAACTTCCCATGAAATAATTCGATAGACCAAGACTAAGCGTAGTATCATTATACCAACCCAAAAAACCAATTCTGCTATGGTCCGGCTCAAACATTGCACCAACATATGGACCCGGCGTGCTCCACCAAGAGTAAGCCTTGAATGGGTTAACCCCGCCAATGATATCATGGTAGCTGAAACTATATGTGTATGCGGGAAGAGCTGGATCACTTGATGTGATAGTAACACTATTTAATATGCTCCGATTCTCGATATATCCATACGTCATAGGCGCATTAGGATCTTTGTAATTAAAAGTTATTGTTTGCACCGGCGTTCCAAGATTCAGCGTTGGATTAGAATAAGGTGGTGGCATGGTGGGAGACGATGTGGTACGTCGATAAAGTTTGATACTCGCAAGTCTTCGCTTTTTTGCGGAAGTGCCTGCCCCCACTTCGAAATAAGTATCCCAACCTCTATTTAACCATGAAATTCCATCTCGTTGAGCAACAAGCAAATCTCTGATCGGATTGCTCGGTTCTTCTATTGACTCGAATACCGCCACATAAGTAGGTGTTTCAATGTATGCAGGATATATCATTGATGTAAGGCTGATTTCATCACCCGTATGACTACTGCTACTAGACCATGAGCGATAGAAGATTTTTTTAAATTCCGTTGTTGCATCGTAAGACCAATAGATTTTAATCCAATTTTGTCCGCTTGGCGATTTAATATCCGTTAGATGCCATTGCATAAAGGGATCATAGAAGGGTAAATCCAGCATTTTATATCCAGGCGAATTAGTATTCAAGCCACTATTGCTCGATGCCCCCGGCGCTCCTTCTCCAAAAATGTATGTTGTTCCATCTTCCGTAACATTGCGAAACGAATGACTTATGGTATCATAAGTGACAATCCACGGTTTCCATTCCTCGAGTTGAAACATGTAATGACTAGGATCACTCGGATTAGGAAATTGAAGCAATTTTCCATTACCAGCCGGACAAGAAATCGAATATGTATCTCTTACCGGATTATCTAGCAATCCCGTTTGAAGAGTTACTGGGTCTGTATAACTTATTGTATGAATTGTATGATCCATCGATCCTATAACATTTCTAATAATGCTTCCTACATCTAAGTTCCATCCAAGCCCTACCCATGAGGCTTCGTCCGTTACCTTTATCCCCGGTGTATAATTAAGCGTCAGATCAAAGTTTAAACCTCCACGCCCAGGCACCGTCAATATCGGAAGACTTAAATTGAAATTTCCTGTTGCATTCACATCGACTTTTTGCGGGGAGGAGAGAAGTTTTTGCATCGGTAGCAAACCGCTCTTGGAAACCTCCGCTTGAGAGCGTTGTGAGTAGTCTGCCCAAGGATATGATTGTGCATCGGCCAGACAAACATTTAGTATAATACATAATACTAGATTACTGGCTCCTCTAAGATTTGTTTTCATTTTAATCTTCCTTCTTTCAATATTTTATATAATGACTAACCTCATTAGAAAAACTCCGCCGATCATTCTTTTATCTCGAACAACCCATTCACTCGATTCCATTGCAGTTTTTCCGACATATTTTGCCATTGCATTTTGCGAAAATCATTCCTTCGCGTTAACGAAACATCAACAGTATCTGCTCTCGAACAATTTATTTCTTCGCCTGCTTTTTGCCCAAGCCAATTTTGTATCCCATCTCGTGCAATCTGTGCAATACTGCTATTTTGATATTGTGTTTGTGTTGTATCTTCTACGCTTATAAGCAGGATATGCAATACTTCTTTATCCGGAGCTACACTATCCTCCTGGGCCTTTTGATAATACGACTGTGCAAGAGCTTTAAGCGATTGCCCACGCACTTCAGGATCACTATGTGTGGATGCGGTCTTAAACAACACGTTATACGCTGTATCTGTGCCAATGGCTTCCAATGCCATAATTGCATAGAGAGCAGTACGTTGAACTTCTTCCGGTTTTTGATCCTTGCCTGCCGTAGTAAAGATTAAATCCTCAAGTGCGGGGATAGCTTTATTTCCCTTTTTGACAACTTCCGGGATAATAATAAATGGATCTGCGGCTCCAGAACCTGCAGAGGAGAATGCGACACGCAGTTCTTCGCTCGTGGGTGTTTCTGAGATGGATACTTGTTGTTGGGCGACGATGATTTGCACCGCACAACTGAGAAGCAGAGTTATAATTATCTTCTTCATTTATGTCTCCAAATGTATAAGATGTAGACGATGGGAAAAAATAGATCGGGAGTATACTTTAATTGGCTAAAGCCCACAAAAACCCCATTTTGTATTAGCATTTTATCTCTTTCTGAGTACAAAATTCCATCTCAGGAAAAGCAGAAAGCGAATTGGGACTTACAATGATGCGAAGAGGACAACCTCCAACCTGATGCAGTAGAATAAGCAAACTCTCTTCGGGTTTACTTTACCTAAGTATTTATTTATTGTCAAGTATTATTTTAAAAATAATTTACCCGCCTCCAACCACGCTGACAAGATCGAACATCGGCAGATACATCGATATCAGAATCAACGATACAAGAATCCCTAACAACAGAATAATGACCGGCTCAATGACGGATGAAAGCGTCTCAACTTTTGCATCGAGTTCCTTCTCGTAATAATCTGCGACCTTGAGAAGCATGGTGTCCAGCTCGCTCGTCTCCTCGCCCACTGCAATCATTTGCGCCACCATTGGTGGAAAAAGCTTTGATTCTACAAGCGGCTCGGCAACTGTTCGCCCCTGCTTTACGTGTTTCAGCAAAGAGTCAATTTCCTCTCGCACATTATCGTTGGTAAATATTCTCTGTGTAACGCCTAACGCATCGACAAGAGATACTTGTGCATGGAGCAATGTACCAAGCGTGCGGCAAAATCGGGCTACATAATTTTTCAACACGACATCACCTGCAATCGGAATACTGAGAATCCATTGTTCAGCTTTTTGTCTTGTTTTCGGGCTGAGGATCGCTCTTCGTAAGATCACTATACCTAGAATTATTAAGAGTAAGATATACGGCCCATACCCGATAACATACTCACTTAATGAAAGAACAATCTTTGTCGAGAAGGGCAATTCTATCTGAAAACTTTTAAACATCTCGGCAAATGCCGGGACGATGAATACCAATAAAAACGACACTGCGCAGACAGAGACAGAAAGCACCAGCGCAGGGTACGTAAGCGCCTGCCGAAATTTACGTTTGAGCGCGTACATTTTTTCAAGGTGAGTTGCCAATTGCGCCAAGACTTCAGGCAATCTGCCGCTCTCCTGTCCGACTTCCACCGTTACCACAAAGAGGCTGTCAAAAACATCCTGCTGCACTGCAAGCGCACGGGCAAACGAATTCCCCTTTCTAATCTCGTTGGAAAGATTTGCTATCACCTCTTTCAATCTCTCGCTCTTTGTCTGCTGTGCAAGCACTTCAAGCGATCGATGCAGTGAGACGCCTGCTTGCAGCATCACTGCAAGCTGCGTGGAGAATTCCGATTTTTCCTTTTCTGTGACGCGCTTTCGTCCTCGAATTCTTTTTATCGCACCGGAAAATCCTTCTTCTTTGCTATACGTAGTCGATTGTTTCATGGGTATGGTATTTTTCATTGATGAATTTGAGATTGCATGAACAGCGAACGCGAACTTGATGCGGGTGCTGTATCCATTTCTGCTGTGTAATCTAATAATGCCGATTGAACGA
>Ga0182021_10005617_pt1 | contig 14870 bp, 12 predicted proteins | sample 612E3MmetaG_FD_120493 | JGI IMG/M metagenome (GOLD analysis project Ga0182021, IMG submission 120493) | Permafrost microbial communities from Stordalen Mire, Sweden - 612E3M metaG (Illumina Assembly) | ecosystem: Environmental > Terrestrial > Soil > Wetlands > Permafrost | place: Sweden... | reverse complement strand
GCCATCGACGGCCCGCACCCAGCCGGAGGAGAGCTTGAAGTAGGCCTTCAGGTCGCGTACGTCCAGCAGGCCGGGATGCTCTATGCGCTCGGGGGTCGGGGACTTGGTGGGGGCGGGCTTGGCAAGAGCGCTCATCACTCATCCCCTCCGGATATCGGCGAGAGGTCCGCGCCCTGTTCCCGCAGCCCCGGTGTTGGCTGACCGGCGACGGTCGGGCGGGACAGAGTGGAGGTCGAGCCGGGTTTGCGCTTGCCGCCCTTGTCCGGCCTGTCGGCCACGGCACGGTCTCGCTTACGCAGTTTGGGGTCGAGCACGGACTCCAGCGCCTGGCCGACGAACGTGAATCCCAGCACCACGAGGATGATGGCTGTACCCGGCGCGACCAGATACGCCCACTCGGGGATGCCGGCGGCGCCGCTCTGCCAGGCGTTGCGCAGCATGCTGCCCCAGCTGAAGTTCAGAGGGTCGCCGAGGCCGAGGAACGAGAGCGTGGTCTCCGAGAGGATGGCGATGGCCACCACCAGCACGGTGTTGGCGAAGATGAGCGGGAAGACGTTGGGCAGGATGTGGCGCCGCATGGTGTGTGTGTTCGTGGAGCCGATGGCCTTGGCGCGCTCGACGAACTGCAGTTTGCGCAGTTTGAGCGTCTCGGCGCGGACGAGCCGAGCTGTGCTCGGCCAGCTCGTGACCCCGATGATGACAATGATCAGCCCGTAGCTGTGGCCCCACGCCGCCGCCAGCACCATGGCAAAGGGCAGCCACGGCAGCACCAGGAAGATGTCCGTAGTCCGCATCGAGACCTCTTGACGCCAGCCGCCGTAGAAGCCGGCGCCGATGCCGATGAGCGTGCCGAGCAGGGTGGAAATAGCGGTCGCCATGAGCCCGACGACGAGGGAGATGCGGGCGCTCCAGACGAACTCCGCCCATACCGACAGGCCCTGTTCATCAACTCCCAGCATCCTGTAGTAGGACCAGGACGAGCCCGAGTACGGCTTGCCTATCTCCGCGTTGGGATCCAGGTAGGTATGGGCGGCAAGAAACGGCGCCAGCAGCGCGATCAGCACGAAAGCGACCAGGACGCACAGGCCGAAGAACCCCTCCCAGTTGGAGCGAAAGAGCTTCCAGACCTGGCGGACGTTCCAGACCAGCAGTTCTGCCCGGTCACTGAACGTGGCTCCCCAGATCCAGAGGGCGCCGGCGAACAGGAGCAGGAGCACAGTCTGGAACAGCCAGCCGAAGGATGCGGCATGACTGCTGGCCGACCAGTGGGGCAGCCCGCCGGCGACCAGCGACCAAGCCAAAAGCAGCAGGCCGGCGCAGACGATGACCGTTGCGCCGCGCCGCCGCGCCGGGTCTCGGACCAGACTCCAGATGCCCCGGGCGAGGCAGACCAGCCCGCCGGCGACCAGCAGCCATGCAGGGTAGGAGCCGATTCGCCCATCGATGAAGCCACCCAGCATGCGCCCTGCGCCCTGGCTGACGTACCGGTCTTTTGGATACCAGGCCAGCTCGAGCAGCAGCCAGAGCACCGGCGTCCACAGAACGATCCAGTACTTCAGGCGCCGGGTGATCATGCCTGCACCCTGGGGTCGAGATAGTAGTAGCAGAAGTCGGCGATGAGATTGGCAAAGATGACCGCCACGCTCATCAGCAGGAAGACCGCCTGCATGACCGGGTAGTCTCTCTGCATCATGGAGTCGTATGCCAGCCGCCCGAGTCCCGGCCAGTTGAACACGGTCTCGGTGAGGATGGCGCCCGACATGACCAACCCCAGGTTGATCATGATGAGCGTGAACGTGGGCAGCAAGGCGTTGCGGAACACGTGATGCCACAGCACCCGCATGTTGGACATGCCCTTGGCGCGGGCCGTAAGGACGAAATCTTCCTTTATGACTCCGGTGATGGAACTGCGCATGATGATGTGGTACTGGCCGATGTACACGAGACAGAACGTCAGGGCAGGCAGGAAGAGGTGGTCCAGGATCGCCTTGGTGTGCTGCCACCAGCTTGCGTAGACGGCGCCGGCCTCTTCCAGGCCCCCCGTCGGGAACCAGCCCAGCTTGACCGAGAAAAGGCCGATGAGGATCATGCCGACCCACAGTGTCGGCGTGGAGTAAAAGACCATGCTGACGCCGGTCGCGGTGGTATCAAACAAGCTACCTCGTCGCCAGCCGCCGAAGACACCTGTGATGACACCGATGAGGATGGCGAACACCATGCCGGTCCCGGTGAGCAGCAGGGTCGGCAGGATGCGTTCGCCGACCACCTGCGTGACCGGCAGTCTTGCCTTGAAGGAATCACCGAACCTGAAACGGACGGTGTCCCACCAGTAGTAGCCGAACTGCTCCCAGAGAGGCTTGTCGAGATGGAAAGCTTTCTCGTTGGCCGTGATCGAAGCCGCGTCCCAACGCCCACGCGGGAGGAGCAGACGAGCCGGGTCGCCCGGAAGAATGCGGAAGAGGACGAAGTTGAATGAGGCCACCACGACGATGGTGAGCACCGTGTTCGCGATCTTTCTCAGGAAGTAGTGCCGCTTATCCACTCTTGCAGCGGGCGGCGGGCCGGGCTACCGGCCCGCCGCCCGATCCTCCTTGCCTGTCAAAGGGACCAGATCGGTTACTCCAGGATCTGCGTCATTCCTCGACGGAGCGCCTGCCCCGCATCACGAAGAACACGATGCCGCCGATCACCAGGACCACGACGATGACCACGATGGCTATGATGAGACCCGTGTTGCTGCCGGAGGTTTTTGTCGTGGCAGCCTTCACGACGGCCGGGTGCACGTTGATGTACGAGTCGACGTTGTCGGCGTTGTAGATCACGCCGCCCTTGCCGGCCGGAGACTGCACCCAGCCTTCCCACTTGTTCGAGTACGCCTCGAGGTTGGTCGCGTACACAAGAGTGATGTACGGCGTCTGCTGGTAGAGGAGCTGCTGCATCTGCCAGACGATCGCCTTGCGCTGCTGCGGGTCGATAGTCTGCGCCTGCTGCTGGTAGAGCTTGTCGTAGGTCGGGTTGGAGTACGCGCAGTCGCTCCAGCCGTCTATCTGGCTGGTGAGGAACACTGAGAGGATGAAGTTCGGGTCCACTCCCAGGCCGACCCAGTCCCAGATGTACATGTCGTAGTCCGGCGTGAAGACGCCCTTGACCGTGTTGTACTGCTGCGCCAGCAGAGTGGCCTCGTCCTCTACCTGGTAGTTGACTTGCAGGCCGAGCTGCTTGAACCAGCCGGCGATCAGCTTTCCTGCGCGCTGACTCTGGGAGCTGTTCGAGCGAGCCACCAGACGAAGGACCCCGATCGGCTTGCCGGTCTTGGCGACGATACGGACGCCGTTCTTGAGCGGGTAACCCGCCGCCGTGAGCATGTCGCCGGCTTTTGCAAGATCGAACGTGTATGTCTCGGACGCCGAGGGCTGCCAGTGCATGTCGGCACTCGCCGGGAAGTACCCGGGCTGCACGACGCTGCTGGCCACCGTGCCGTGTCCGAGCCAGGCCACGTCGAGGACCTTCTGCTTATCGACGGCGTAGTTGAGCGCCTGGCGGAACTTCCAGTCTCTCAGCACCGGATTGCCCTTGTTCGGACCGCCGGTGTAGCAGTTGAAACCGAGTTCCTCAAAACCCTTTCGCACGGCGTCGAGGGCGGTGATGCCCTTTGTATGCTGGAGCTGCGAGAACTGCGCGTCGGGGACGTCCCAGCAGACATCCAGGGCTCCGGACTTCATGTCGTCGGCCATGGCCACGGAGTTGCTGTAGCTGGTAAAGATGACCTCTTGCACGGCGGTCTTGCCGCGCCACGAGTACGGGTTGGCCTCAAGCTTCACGTACTGGCCGCGCTTGAACTCGACGGTCTGGAAAGGGCCGCTGCCGACAACGGGCGGATTGTTCGTGTAGGTGCTTCCGGCGGCCTTCGGCGCGATCTTGCTCCAGACGTGCTCCGGCACGATCGGCACCCACATGCCAAGGATGTTCGCCTTGGGAGTCAGACACGTGATCTGCACCGTGTAGTCGTCCAGCGCCACCGCGTCCTTGATGCCGGTAGTGAACATGGTGTAGCCGGAGATGTTGTTCTTGACGATGTAGTTGAAGGTGAAGGCGACGTCCTTGGCGGTCAGCGGCTGGCCGTCGCTCCACTTGACGCCCTTGCGGATCTTGAACGTCCACACAGTGCCGTCGGTGTTGCTGGACCAGCTTGTGGCCAGCTCAGGCTGCGGTGAGAGGTCTTTCGCGCTGAAGCCGACGAGCAGGTCGTAGTTCAGGTGGTTGATCTCGTATTCGCAGATGAGGTTGCCGGTGAACGGGTTGCTCGAGTTTGGCTGCGCGTCCCAGCCCACTCGCAGAATGGTCTTGCCGGAGGGCGACGGCGAAGAGCTGTCGGCGGCCGCCGTCGCCACACCCCACACAAGACCGCCCACGAGCACCAGGGCCAGCACGGCAAGCACGCGCTGCGCGTGGCCGGCTGTGAACCGAGTTCTCATGTACGTTCCCCCTGTCGAATGTGTTGGCATGAATGGCGCGTCGAGCCGGCTCGACGTTCCCGTGGCCGGCCTGCGCTGGTGACCCCTCGCCGTTTGCTGCTTAGCAGCACCCCCTTCTGTCCTCCCTCGGCTGGCGATGCCCGAGGCCGGTTCCCCGAGTTGGCGGTCCCTCTACAGCCCGGGACCAAGTCGTCGAAACGGCCTTCAGTGGTGGTCCACCCTCGGCCGGATCTGCCGGTGCTTCATCTCCCCGACGACCATGAGCAGCTCGTCGGCGGCGGCGGCCAGCAACGTCTCTCCTTTGGCTGCCGTCGCCAGCGTCGGGTCCCCCATGGTCCCGTTGCGGGTGAGGGTGGACCACCACTCCATCATGGAGCCGGGCCCGTTGAACCAGTCGACGTAGAAGTAGTCCGACGGCGGCTGGTTGAAGTCCGGCACCGCCTTGTCCATCTGGACGAGGTCCGGAGCCAGGGCGAGGTAAATGGATGTCTCCAGCTCGCAGGCGTGGGCCATGCCGCCCGGGAACGCCGACTCGCGGATCGACTGGATCGCCTCCATGCCCTTCGGTGTGTAGAGATAGAAGTAGTCGCAGCAGAGGACGTCCGGATGCTCGACGATGGTGAGCCGGGCGGCCATGTTCACGAGCGGCATATTGGAGCCGTGACCGTTGGCGATGATGATGCGCTTGAATCCGTGCTGGACCAGGCTGCGCGTTATGTCCAGCAAGTGCTCCACGAACACGTTCCAGCGGATGGTGATGGGGCCGGGGAAGTCGAGGTGATGCGGCGAGTAGCCGTGGGTGAGCACCGGCAGCAGCACCGTCTCGGTGGGCGCCGCTGCGCAGGTACGAGCGCAGATAGCCTCGATGATGCGCACATCGCAATCCACCGGCAGGTGCGGGCCGTGATCCTCTATGGTGCCGACCGGGATGACCACCACGCGGTCTTCTGCTGCTACGTCGCGGATCTCCGGCCACGTCATCTCGCTGTACCGGTACTTCTCGACCGCCATGGTGCCCTTGCCCCCCTCAGAGCGCGAGGAAAGCGGCGGATGGACATCCCCCAGCGGTCGCCGGACGGCGGCCGAGATGCTCGGCGGTGAAGCCCCCATCCCGCCGGATCCTCGTCCTCGTTCGTCTGGATGAACGAAGTACGACGCGACCATATACCACGCGCTCTGCAAGTCAAGGGCCGGGAGCTTTCGGCGGTCCCGACATGCCTCTGAGCGGGAGTTACGTGCCTTAGCAGCGAAGTGGTACAGTGGCGGAGTGCGTGCGGCCTCGATAAGCCATATCTACTTCACGTTCGCTGACTAGCCGATGGTGCCGCGCCGGGCGGAGCCGTGTGGCTCTTCCGCGGCGCGGCGCGGCAGTTGCCGCGGTCGTTCCTGTCAGTCACCCGAGCGCGTGAGGTTCATGCCGATGAGTCCCAGGATCAACCCGATCACCCCCCGTCTGCGGTGGGAAGTGCTCTCCTCTGCCGAGCTCGAGCGCATCCACGAGGCGACGCTGCACATCCTGGAGACGGTCGGCATCCACTTCCCCAGCCAGAGGGCGCTGGACGTGCTGCGTGCAAACGGGTGCCAGGTCGACGACGCCAGGCAGATGGTCCGCCTGCCGCGGGCCGTGGTCACGGAGGCAGTGGCGCAGGCGCCCGGGGAGTACGTCCTGGCCGGGCGCGACCCAGACTGCGACATGCTCATCGACGGCAAGCACTGCTATCTCTCCAACGACGGCAGCGGGGTGTTCGTCCAGGACCCTCGAACCGGCCAGAAGCGCCCGTCCACCAAGGCGGACGCCGCCGAGTCGGCCCGCTTCGTCGATGCCTTACCCAACGTCTCCTACTACTGGGGACCGCTGGTCACCTCGCAGGACGTACCGCCGGAAAGCAAGGCTCTGCACGACGCCGAGGCTGTACTGGCCAACACCAGCAAGCACTTCCAGGCCGTCACCTGCGTGGGCGAGAAATCTGCCCGTTACCTGGTGGAGATGGCGGCCGCTATCGCCGGCGGCACCGACGAGCTGCGGCGGCGGCCCATTATCAGCATCATGCAGTGCGCAGTCGACCCGCTGGCGCACGACGGCCCCAACCTGGAGGCCAACCTGGTGGCTGCCGAGTACGGCCTGGCCAGCGGCTTCATGCCGATGCCGCTGAGCTGCGGCACCGGCCCGGCTACGCTGGCCGGCAACCTGGTGGTCCAGAATGCCGAGGCCCTTTCGGGCGCCGTCCTGCTGCAACTGGCGTATCCTGGCGCACCGGTGTTCTTCTCCGGCGCTCCCTCCGTCATCGACCTCAAGACCGGCGGCTACACCGGCGGCTCCCCGGAGGACTACCTGCTGGCCGCCGCCGCCACCCAGTTGGCCCACTTCTACGGCCTGCCGATGGCCATGGGCACCATGGCGACCGGGGCCAAGGAGCCCGACTGGCAGGCGGCCGTCGATGACTCGCTCTCCACCTTCGCCAGCGTGATGAGCTGCGCCGACATGATGAACGGCTGCGGTCTCCTCAACGGCTCCAAGATCCTCTCCTACCCCCACCTGGTGATGGAGACCGAGATCTACTCCATCGTCGGCAGGATGGCGGCGGGCATCAGCGTCGATGAGGAGAGCCTGGCCCTGGAGGTGATCGAGAAGGTGGGTCCCAACGGCACCTACCTTTCCGAGAAGCACACCCGCCGCCACATGAAGGAGATCTGGCGGCCCACGATCTTCGACCGCAGCCCCTACGAGGTCTGGCTGCGGGGGGGCAAACAGGGCGCCCTGGCTCGGGCGACCGAGATCGCTGACGAGATCCTCGCAAGCTACGAGCCGGCCCCGCTGGCGCCGGAGCTGCTGGAGGAGCTGGGCGCCATCGTGGCGCGGGCCGATGCGGAGATGGCGGGCAGGTGAACCAGGAGATGGAAGAGCTGGGCGGCAGACGGCCGCGGCAGGTTATGCGGCTCGAACTGCTCGACGAACGGCAGTTGGGTGAGCTGCGCGCCGCAGTGTTCACGCGGCTGGCGGCGCACGGAGCGGTCAACTGGGTCGAACACTCGCTGGGCTCGGCGCGATCGGGCTGGACGCTCGCCGGCCGTAGCGTGGCGGACACACCTTTCGTCGGCGGCCAGGTGGTCCTCGCCGCCGGCGGGCTGGCAACCGCCGTTCGCGACACCGCCGGAGCTGCGCCGCGGCCCATCACCGAGGCGGACATCGACGCGTTCTGCCGCGTAGCGGACGCGCTGCCGGAAGTGGCCATGGTAGAGCCGCCCTGCGCCCCGGACGACGACGCCGAGGCAGCCCGTCTGGCTGCCGTGGGGCGCGCCCTCACGGTCGGCGGCAAGCACGTCATGGCAGTCTGCGGCAGCCTGCAGGAGACCACCGCGGTCATCGAGATGGCGACCGCGGTGGCCGGCGGCGGCGACGAGTTGAAGCGCCGGCCGCTGGCCACGGTCGCCCTCATGCCCGGCGTCGGCGTCAGTGCTGCGAGTGCCGCCGCTGCCGCCGGCCTGCCCTGCCTCGTCGCCGTGGCGCCCTCCTTCTTTGGCGCCCAAGACCCCTTCGCCGCACTGGCGGAGTCGTTCGCGGTGGCGCTCGGAGTTGCCGCGGCCCTGCAGTACTCGCATCCGGGCGCCCGTGTCGGTGTGGCCTTGCCGCCCGGCCGCCGCGGGCCACTCGACGCAGCCGCTCTCGCCGCCGTGGCCGCGGCTGCACAACTGACCGCCTCGTTCGGCCTGCCTTTTGTGGCCACGGCGCTGGCCACCCAGGCGGCCGGCCCAGACTGGCTGGCCTCCGCCGAAAACACGTACGCCGCCCTGGTGTGCTCCACTGCCGGCATCGCCGGCATCGCCGGCGCCGGGCTGCTGGACGGCGGCGCCTCGGTGTCGCTGCACGAGCTCGTCATGGACGCTGAGATCTTCTCGTACTGCGCCTCTACGGCGGCCGGCATTCCCGTCGATGAGGAGACCATCGCCCTGGAGACCATCGAGCACGTGGGCATCGCCGGCAATGCCCTGGGCGAGCGCCACACGCGACGGCACATGCGCGACGTGTGGCGCCCACGCCTGTTCGACCGCACACCCTACGAAGCCTGGGAGCGCGAAGGCCGGCGTCAGTCCTACGAACTGGCCGACGACCGCGTGCAGCAGATCCTCGAGACCCCGGCCGCCGATCCCCTGCCGGCAGACACGGCGGCCGAGCTCAGCAAGATAGCCATAAGGGCTGGAAGGAGTTCACGTGACGCGTAACTGGAAAGACATACCACTCTTCAAAGGCGTGAGCGACGAGGAGTGGAACGACTGGCGCTGGCAGCTGCGCAACCGCCTCTCCACCGTCGAGGACTTCGAGCAGACGCTGAACATGACAGACGGGCAGCGGGCCGACCTGCAGGCCTGCATGGGCAAGTTCCGCGTCGCCGTCACGCCCTACTACGCGTCGCTCATGGACCCCGACGACCCCAAGTGCCCGGTGCGCATGCAGGGCGTGCCCAGTCCGCTGGAGCTGGTCGTCCACGAAGAGGATCTTGAAGACGGCATCGCCGAGACGGTCGACTCGCCGACGCCGAGTATCACCCATCGCTATCCGGACCGGGTGCTGTTCGTGGTCACCGAGATGTGCTCCATGTACTGCCGCCACTGCACGCGGCGGCGGATCGTCGGCGGGCACGAGTCCATCGTCTCGCAGAAGATCATCGACGACGCCATCACCTACATCGAGCGCAACCACGAAGTGCGCGATGTGCTCATCAGCGGCGGCGATCCGCTGGTGCTCAGCGACGAGCAACTCGAGGAGATCATTGCCCGCGTGCGGGCCATCGACCACGTGGAGATCATCCGCCTCGGCACGCGCATGCCGGTGGTCTGCCCGCAGCGCATCACTCCCGAGCTGTGCGCGATGCTTAAGAAGTACCACCCGCTGTATCTCAACACCCACTTCAACCATCCCAAGGAGATCACGGCGGACAGCACGCGTGCCTGCGCCATGCTCGCCGACGCCGGCATCAACCTCGGCAACCAGACCGTGCTGATGCGCGACATCAACGACTGCGCCAATGTCATGAAGAGGCTGGTCCAGGGCCTCGTCAAGATCCGCGTGAAGCCCTACTACTTCTACCAGTGCGACCTGGCCATGGGCACCAACCACTTCCGCACCAGTGTGTCCAAGGGCCTCGAGATCTACGAGAGCCTGCGCGGCCACACCACCGGCTTCGCCGTCCCGATGTACATCATCGATGCCATCGGCGGCGGCGGAAAGACGCCGGTCATTCCGCAGTACATGATCAGCCAGGCACCGGGCAAGGTCATCCTGCGCAACTACGAGGGCATCATCAGCAAGTACACGGAACCGGACGACTACGTCGAAGGCCAGTGTGAGTGTGCGGACTGCAAGGCACAGAAGGTGCGCCTCGGCGTGGCCCGGCTGTTCGACACGCAGGACGTGGTGCTCGACGACGTGTGGGACGCCCGCATGCAGAAGGTCGTCGACCGCAAGTCGATCATGGCCGACATCCACGGTCCGGTGGAGGTCTGAAGGGCGCGTAGCCTGAGGTGGAAGCGTTGTGGCAGGAGTCACATCCGCAGACGAGAGGCCGCGGCGGGGCATCGTGCCCGCGGCAGCGGCTGCGCTACGCGCTGCTCTTGATCTGCGCCGGCGTCGTGCTTGCGGCTGCGGCGGCCGGCTGCGGCAAGGCGCAGCCGGCCGCCGGCAGTCCGGCGGTGGCGCAGTTCACGAAGATCCTCGGCCATGCGCCCACCGGTCTCGCCCTGCGGATAGCGCAGCGCGGCGAAATGGTCGTCGCCAACGACGCAGACAACGCGCCGTTCAGCCGGCTCAACGACCAGCATCACATGGTCGGCTTCGACGTGGACGTGGCCTCTGCCGTAGCGAAGGCCCTGAAGCTGGGGCTCCGGCAGTTCCAACCCGGCTGGGACGCCGTCGCGCTGGGCCTGCAGACCGGTCGCTGGGAGGTGGCCATCGACTCCATGACTCCCACCGCCGGGCGCAAGAAGAGCTTGAGCTTCACGGGGGCCTACTACTGGGCGCCGAGGCAGGTGCTGGTCCTCAAGGGACACCCGGCCATCGAGAGCAGCGCGGACATGGTGGGCAAGACGATCGGGTGCGCCGCCCAGAGTACTGCCGCCGCGTATCTGGGCGGGCTGGCCGGTGTCAGGGTGAAGACGTACACGTCGGACCTCGACGGCATCCCCGACCTCAAGAGCGGCCGTCTGGATGGTCTCATCATGTCGACGCCGGTGGAGATGAGGCTCATCGCGGCCGGCGAGCCCGTCCAGATCACCGGTCGGCCGCTATGGTACGAGGCGGCGGCGTTCGGCGTCAGGCAGGACGAGGCCGACTGGCTGGCGGTCCTCAACTGGGCCCTGCAGACGCTGCGCCGGGACGGGACGCTGGCGAAGTACTCCGTGGCAGACGTGTACGGCGTCGACCTCACCAAGGCTCCTCCGGCGGGGGCAAGGGTGATCGGCGGCCGCCAGTAGACGAACGGAGGCCGGCACGGGCCAGGGGGCGGGGCGCACCACGTGCGCGCCGCCCCTTTGTGGGTAGGGAACCGCGCGCCAGGAGTCCGGCGTGCGCTGATCGCGAGAACGGCAGGCGGACGGGATGACTACATGAGACGAGTGCTGGTTGAGCCGATAGGCGTCACGGTCGAGGTGGCGGATGGACGGACGCTCCTGGATGCGATCACGAACGCGGCGGTCTCCGTGCCGACGGACTGTCACGGCCGCGGCGTCTGCGGCAAGTGCCTCGTGCGGCTCGGGGCCGGCGAGGTCACCCCGCCCACGCCGGCCGAGCTGGCGAAGCTCAGCGAACAACAGCTGCGAGACGGCTGGCGCCTGGCATGCCAGACCACGCCGCTCACCGACAAGGTCAGCATCGACGTGCGCGAGACCGGGGGGCGGAGGCAGATTCTGATCGCTTCCAAGCTGCGCCAGGGCGCCTTTCACCCGGCGGTCGCTAAGTCGCTAGCCGAGTTCCCGCGGCCGTCCCTGGACGACGCCAGGTCGGACGCGGACAGGCTGCTCGAGGTTTTCCCGCACGCCGAGCTGCCCTTGAGCGTGCTCCGCCTGGCGCCCGCTCTGCTGCGCGAGCACGGCTGGCGGGCGCTCGTGACGCGCTACGGCCGGCGGATCGTGGACATAGAGCCGCCGGAGGCCGGCACCGGAGTCTACGGCGCCGCCGTCGACATCGGCACGTCCAAGATCGTCGTCTACCTGTTCGACCTGGCCGGCGGCCGGCAGATCGACCAGGAGGCCCTGGAAAACCCGCAGATGCGGTTCGGGGAGGACGTGGTCACGCGGATCACGCAAGCCATGATGGGCAGTTTGGCGGAACTGGCCCGCAGTGCGCGCGAGGGCATCAACGGTGCTCTGCAGCTCCTCTATGCGCGCCAGGGCATCCTGGCGCGCAACCTGTACGACATGACGGTGGTGGGCAACACCGCTATGCACCACCTGGCTCTTGGCATCCCCCCCGACGGTCTCGGTGCCGCCCCGTTCTCTCCGGCCCTGGACGAACCGTTGCAGCTTCGCGCCGCCGAGCTGGGGCTGGACATGAACCCGGAGGGCGGGGTGCACTTCCTGCCGCCGGTAGCCGGCTTTGTGGGTTCGGACGCCCTGGCGGTGGCGGCCGCCACCCGGCTGGCCGGCCGTCGCGTGCCGTCCATGGCTATCGACATCGGCACCAACACGGAGATCAGCCTGTCGGTCGGAGGTCACGTGACGTCCACCAGCTGCGCTTCCGGTCCTGCCTTCGAGGGCTACCAGATCACCCACGGCATGAAAGCCGTGGAAGGAGCCATCGAGCGGGTGAGCTTCACGCGCGACGGACGGGTAGCGAGTATCGCGACGATCGGCGGAGCTCCGCCGATCGGCATCTGCGGTTCGGGCGTTGTCGACGTTCTTGCCGGTCTTGTGCGCACCGGCGTCGTAGATGCCACCGGGCGCATGCAACTGCACCCGCGGGTGCGGGACGGGCGCCAGGGGCGCGAGTACCTGGTGGCTGACGGCGAGCGCGGGGACATCGTGTTCACCCAGCACGACGTGCGCGCCTTGCAACTGGCCAAGGGCGCCATCGCCACCGGTTGGGCGCTGCTCCTGCAGCGCGCCGGGCTGGAGCTGGACGACCTGCGTCACGTCTATGTCGCGGGCGCCTTCGGCAACTACCTCGACCTGGGCAACAGCTTGGCGATCGGCCTGCTGCCGCCGGTGCCGCGCGACCGCATCGCGTTCGTGGGCAACGCCGCCGGCGTAGGAGCACAAATGGCGTTGCTGGACGTGGGCGCGCGCCGTCGCATAGCGCAGCTGCGCGCGCGGATAGGCTTTCTTGAGCTGGCCACCGATCCGGGTTTCCACACGGAGTTCGCCGCGCGTCTCGGCTTCTCCTGACCGAGGCGCCGGGGATGTCGACGAACGGCACGCTCTCTCTGGCGCTTCCCAGTGGCCGTAACCGTGGCTACGTCGAGGTAGGTGCCGGCTCGCTCATCAACGGCGCCATCGGTGTCATGGTCGCGTACGGGCACATGCCCACCGGCATGCTGCTCACGCTACGCATGGCGGTCGCTGCCGTCATTCTGGCCGTGCCGTTCGTGCTCTTCCGTCACTGGCACGAGGTGTGGCAACCGGGCGTGCCGCTGCGCCTGCTGTCCCTCGGCCTCGTGGTGGCCGTGAACCTCATCCTGTATTTCGTGTCCATCCGCTACGCCGGTGTGGCCGTTGCCATCTTCCTCTCTTACATGGCGCCCTTGTATCTGGCTGTGCTCGCCCCGCTGTTTCTCAAGGAGCGTACGGAGCGCGTCGTCTGGATCGCACTCGGCATCTCGGTCGTCGGCATGCTCGCCATTGTGCTGCCGGGGGCCTTTGCCGGCGGCGCCAACTTCTCTGTCCTCGGGGTGACCGCCGGCATCGGGGCCGGCTTCGGCTACACCGGCTGCCTGCTGCTGCGCAAGAAGCTGCGGCCGCGGGTGACCAGCGCCACCATCGTACTGAGCGAGTCCACCTGCACCGCTCTTGCGGTGCTGCCCCTGGGTCTGTGGGAGATCAACGCGGGGCACTACGTGTTTACGGGTACAGACATGCTGATGGCCGTCCTGCTCGGGACGCTGACCACAGCCCTGTCGTTCACGCTGTTCGTACACGGCATGCGGTACATCAAGGTCCAGCACAGCTCCATCATCGGGTACCTGGAGCCGGTGAGCGCGCCGCTGTACGCGTTGCTTTTCCTGGGCCAGCGTCCCAGTCCGTGGACGGTCCTCGGCGGGGCGCTGATCATCGTCGCCGGCGTGTTTCTGGTCGTGTTCGGGAAGGCAGAAGAGGAGCTGTACGGATGATCGGCGTCCGGCCGTCGCCGCCATACCCTGGGAGCTGCGGCTGGGTCACCTTCCACCTCATGGCCCTGGCGGCCCAGGAGCGCCTCGCGTGAGCACGGCCGTCACGGAAGTCACCGCCACCGGCCGCTCGGCGCAGACGCGAGGGTTCGCGATAGTGGCCGGCACCTACGTCATCTGGGGCGCCATCGGGGCCTTGGTGGACTGGGCCACTGCCCCGGAGAGCCTGCTGCTGGTGCTGCGCTTCGGCACGGCGTCCGTGATACTCACGCTGATCTTCGCGCGGCGCAAGACGTTCGCGGAGTACCGGCTGCCCGGGGTCGCTTGGCGCATGCTGCTCATGGGCATCTTCGACAGCGGCGCGCTGATCTGCTTCTTCATCGCCCTGCGCGAGCTCGGCGTGGCCGCCGGCATGTTCCTGTTCTTCACCGGCCCGGTCTTTGTGGCGCTGCTGGCGCCGCGCCTGACCAGGCAGCCGACCGACAGGATCGTGTGGCCCTCGCTGGCGCTGGCGCTGGCCGGGCTGGGGGCCATCCTGGTCCCCGGTCTGAGCGGCACGGCCGTCCACTTCTCCGCCCTGGGCGTGGGTTTCGGCGTCGCCGGGGCCGTTGTCTGGGCGTTCTTCATGATGACCATGAAGTCGCTCACCCAGGACGTCAGTAGTAACGCCCTTGTCCTCGGCGAATGCTGGATGGACTGCATCTTCATGGTGCCGCTGGCCCTGTGGCAGACCATCGGCAGCGGCTACTCGCTGACCTCTCACGACGTGATCTCCGGCGTGGTCCTCGGCGTGGTGTGCACCGCTCTCGCCTACTGGATGTTCGTCGTCGGCCTGCGCCACATCCGCGTGCAGCACGCCTCCATCCTCGCATACCTGGAGCCCGTCACGGCACCGCTGTATGCACTCGTCCTGCTGGGCGAGCGCCCCGCCTCGTGGACGCTCGCCGGCGGGGCGCTCATCCTGGTGGCCGGCGTGCTGGTTGTCTGGTTCGGCAAGCCCGAGGAGGTGCCGGCGTGAGCGCCGTCGCCGTCCGCCGCGGTCCCGGGACGGCGGTCGTTCACGGCTACGCGCCGATCGTCG
>Ga0182021_10005616_pt1 | contig 14870 bp, 12 predicted proteins | sample 612E3MmetaG_FD_120493 | JGI IMG/M metagenome (GOLD analysis project Ga0182021, IMG submission 120493) | Permafrost microbial communities from Stordalen Mire, Sweden - 612E3M metaG (Illumina Assembly) | ecosystem: Environmental > Terrestrial > Soil > Wetlands > Permafrost | place: Sweden... | reverse complement strand
GTCATTTAAGAACGTGATCCTGATAATGACATCCAACATCGGGTCTGATATCATTGCCAAAGAAGCGGCGCTGGGATTTTCCAGTGGAGGGTCAAGCCTCAAAGAACCGCTAAACGACAAAGTGATGGGAGTTTTGCGGGAAGCTTTCCGCCCGGAATTTTTGAACCGGATCGACGAGGTCGTGATCTTTAATTATTTGGGAGCCGACGAAATTAAAAAGATCGTCGACTTGGAACTGGGCAAGGTGGACAAGCGCTTGCGGTCAAAACACATCGCGTTAAGCGTGACTGATGGCGCCAAGGAGTTGCTGGCCAGCCGCGGGTTTGATGCCAACCTTGGCGCCCGTCCGTTGCGCCGCGTCATCCAAAAGCTGGTGTTGGACGCCCTGGCGTTGAAAATAGTTTCCGGCGAGGTTAAAGAAGGCGAACAGGTGTTGGTTGACGCGCTCGACGGCCAGATCTCGATCGTGGTGCCGGTGCGGATCAAATCCACTGCCAAGAGCAAGGTTGCCGTATGATAAAAAAAATCCTGAAACTGACGTTGATAATAATCGCGGCCGCGGCCGTCGGCGTTTTCGCCGACCAGGTGTTGTGGCCGCGTTTTGTGACGCAACCGCTGTTGGCTAAATTTGACATCGGGCAGGCGCCGGTTCAGGTGGTGGAACGCCAGCAGACGACCATTGTCGAGAACACGGCTCTTGTTGGCGCGATCGACAAGGTAAGCAAGACGGTGGTTGTCGTCAAAAGCACGTCCGCGAAAGGCGCGGTCGCGTCGGGCGCGGGATTGGTCCTGACTTCCGACGGCGTGGCTGTGACTTCGACCGATCTTCTGCCTCTGGGAGGGGAATTCGAAGTTTCGGTCAATGGCCAGAATACGACTTTTGAAGTTGTTAAGCGCGACCAAACGCTGGGTTTGGCGTTAATCAAGATCAAGGCCAGCGACCTGTCGTCGGATAGCTTTTATCCACTGGAAAATTTGAAGCTTGGCGCCAGGGTTTTTCTTTTAGGATCAACCTCGGGCCAAAATTTTGCCAACGAAGGGATAGTGCGCAGTTTTGACGCCGACAGTATTCAAACTTCGATCATCGAAAAAGCGGCGGCTAAAGGCAGCGTTGTTTTCGACATCGAAGGCAATATTATCGGCATCGCTTCGGTGGATAAGTCGGGCTGGGTGAACATTATTCCGATATCAAAGATCAAAGCTTTTGCAGGATTGTGATGCGAGCTTGAAAATTTTTGCGGCTTCTAGTACGATAACGGTAACGCCGGGGGAGGGCGCACGCCTTTCCCATGGATAGAAAATTAATCATCATTGTCATATGTTTGTCCGCCAGCCTGCTTGCTGGCGGTTTTGCATTAGCCTGGAAGAACAAAGATGCGCTTCTGGCTTCGTTGCGCGTCGGCAACGCTTCCGGGAGGCAATGGATTGATATAAAACCCCGGACCGACCCCAAGGATGCGATCGCAACCCCAAAGGCCAAAGCGGTAAAAAAGAGCGGCGTAAAAAATCCGGCAACGCCGCAAACCAAAACGGCTAAAAAGCCCGCGCCGGAAGTTTTATGGTGTCCGTTCCCGGGCGCCAAAGCGAAAGTGCCGGCCGTAATCATCAATGAAGTGGCGTGGATGGGCACGGACAAAAGTCATACCGACGAATGGATCGAGCTAAAGAACCTGTACCGCGATGAGGTCGATATCGGGGGATGGCAGTTGCAAAATAAAGACCGCGGGATAAAAGTAGTTTTTAAGCCCGGAAGCGTTTTACCGGCAGGCGGTTTTTATCTCTTGGAAAGGACGGATGATACCACCATTCCCGCAGTTGTCGCCGATGCGATCTATACCGGGAACCTGGCCAATTCAAACGAAGCGCTTTATCTGTTTGACGCCGACTGCGGTCTCCAAGACTCCGTCGCCGCCCAACCGTCTTGGCCGGCCGGGGACAATGCCGGCAAACGGACAATGGAGAGGACCGGCGATCTTTTGTGGCGGACAAGCGTCAAGGCCGGCGGCACGCCAAGACAGGAAAACAGCGTTTACTAAAACCTGGGGAGATTTAACTTCACATTTCTTTGTAAAAGGTATACAAATATAGCATCGGGTGTCCCAGGAATTGGTGGAGAAAATTTTTTCGCAATTAATGTGAAATTTAGCCGTTTTGGCTAGGATCAATAATGTCGTACAGCCATTTGTCACTATGGACAAAACAAACCTTATAAAACTTACCAAAGACTCTTATCGCCTGACGCTGATGTTTCCCAAGCGCGAGCCTTTGCGCTGCAAGATCCGCGAGGTGGCCGATGACATTTTGGCTGCCTCGATTTTGCATAAAAAAAACGATATTTCGCTAATCAACGACCAGCTCGAGGTCATTGACAGTTTTTTTGAGGTGGCGCGCGAACAAAACTGGACATCGGCATCGGTTATCGACGATATCAAAAACGCTTATGCGGTTTTAAAGTCGGATTTGGCGCCAGAGGAGGAAATAAACAAGCCCGAAGAGATCAACCTGCCGGAGGTACGGCCGGAGGCAGAAAGTAGCGCGCCCAAACCCGTGCCGGAAAACATAATTTACGTGCCCGCGCCCGTTTCGCCGCCGCTTATCAGCCACGCCGTTTCAGGCGAGCCAAAGATCGGGCAGACTGCCCCGATTTTGCAAAAAGACGAAGAAAATAACGACGAAGACGATGGCAACGAAGAAAAGGAAGGGTTGACCGAAGGCCAGGCTTTGCGGCAAAACCGTATCATCGAATACCTAAAAGAAAAAGGCCAGGCGCAGGTCTGGGAGATACAAAAAATCTTTCCGGATATCAGCAAGCGCACCATCAGGAGGGACTTTCGGTCGCTTCTAAAACAGGGACTGATCGAGCGGATAGGCGAGCGCAATAGGACATATTATAAGCTAAAAGTCAATATCTCTTGAAGCTAAAACCTTGAAAATATTCAGACTTGTGTTATAATAGATAAGATATAAATCTTATCTGTTTTTGTAATATTGAGCATGGTTGCGGTTTTTCAAAGCGATGGATGAAATTCAAAAAAAATTCAGCGATTTATACGACCTGTATATCGATAAGATATACCGCTTTGCTTATCTGCGGGTAAGTTCGCATGAGGCGGCCCAGGACCTGGCGGCCGACACTTTTGCCCGGTTTTGGGAGAGTTTCAAATTAAATCCCGACGGGGTGCAGAATCCTCGGGCTTTTTTGTATACCATTGCCAAAAACCTGGTAGTTGATCATTACCGCGATAAGGGGAAAACCGGTGCTATGGCCGATATTTCGGATTTGCAGATCACCGATCCCAAGAGCGATATTAAGCTGGCGGCGGAACATAATTCGGACATGGAGGCAGTGCGCAAAGCCCTGGCGGGCATGAATGAAAACTACCAGAATGCCGTGATCTGGCGCTATCTTGACGACATGGAGATCGCCGAAGTGGCCAGTTTGCTGGGCCGAACCGAAGCCGCCACGCGCGTTTTGCTCCATCGCGCAATGAAAGAACTCAAAACCAAACTTTCCTAATCTTGGAATTAACCAAAGAACTTCGCGCCAACGGGGTTCTTTTTTGATCCGCGGCATTTTTTGTTTAATGCTCTTGTAATATTTATTGGGTTAAATTGTAGGTACCGGTGTAATCCGGATTAAAAATAATTGTATATGACAATAAAAACAATTTTCAAAAAATCCGCGCTTTTCGCGGCGGCGGCCAGTCTGGCTTTTGTCATGGTTTTGGCGCCGACAACTTCTGTCAAGGCGCAAGTGTCGGTGGCGGTGCTGCAGGCAAGGATCCAAGCCTTGCAGACGCAGTTGGCACAGCTGATGGCCCAGCTTAACGGGGTTAATGTCGCGGTTATACCGAATGCCTGTGTTGGCGTGACTTTTTCAAGAATGCTGGTCCAGGGGTCTAGCGGCAGCGATGTTTTGTGCCTGCAAACTCTGCTGAATCAAAACGCTGCCACCCGGGTGGCGTTATCGGGAGCTGGATCGCCCGGCAATGAAACAGCATTTTTTGGATCGTTGACCGGCGCGGCACTGATCAAATTCCAGATAAGTAACGCTTCCGGCGAAGCGGCTTTGGATAATGCCGGCGGCGTTGTGGGTACGCAAACACTGATAAAATTAAATAGCCTGCTGGCGCAAACAACTACGCTGCCAACCGGCTTTCCGGCTGGTTGTACTTCAGCGATAGGGTATAGCACCCTGACCGGCCAGGCCTGTTCTACTTTGGGCCTTCCCGTGGGTTGCACGGCCGCTGTCGGATACAGTACGACGACCGGCCAGTCTTGCACAGTTTCGGGTTTCCCGGCCGGCTGTACATCGGTTGCCGGATATAGTATTACGACCGGTCAGCCATGTTCCGGTACAATTACAACCATCGGCGGTACCGGGTTTATCGTAAACGGCCAGACGGGCGATTTTTCCGCCACATTGAATCCCACTCCGGCCGACGGGGTCAAGGTTTATGCCGGCGAGAACAAGGACATGGTGTTGGGGATCCAAGTCCGGGCGATCGGGTCTGATATCAGCGTGCAAAGAGTGGCTTTGGATTTTAACCAAATGCCCAGCAATTTCTTTACCAATATTTATCTTTTTGACGGCAGTACGCTGATCGCATCAACGCCGCTTAACGCCAGCACGGTTTCGCGCCTGGGCGCTTCCGATTATTCCGTGCCGTTGCAAAGCTTCCAAAACCCGTTTATCGTTAAGCAAGGCACGACCAAAGTCCTGATGGTCCAGGCTGATGTCGTTGGCACCCTGTCATCGGATATTTTGCAAGGTAATTCTTCGGCAAATATTATTTTGAGTGTCTTGGCCAACAATATCCGCGCGATCGACCAGTCCAATACCAGCCTTTTTGACCCGTCCGATTCCACTACGATCCAGAGGACGATCAACGTGAATCCGGCGACTTCTTCCCAGGCAAGCCTGCTCGTCAGCCGGAGCGTTAGCTCGCCATCGAGCGGCAATATTACTGCCGATACGAATGGCGTTATAAAGGCGGCGCCGGTCCTGGGGTTTGATGTGCAGTCCAATGGCAGCAGTCTGACGATCGATGAGATCGACCATATCGCTTTTACCACCGGCTCGGGTTATCTGGTTCCCCAGACGGCTTATCTTTATGACAGCAATGGCAATGTCTTAGCCAGCGCGACGCCGGATCAGTCAACGGGTCTGGTGAATTTTAGCAGTTTGAGTGTTCCTTTGAGCGGGAATACGGTTAACAGTTTCACTATCCGTGTCGACGACACCTTGGCCAGCAATGGTTCGGAGAACGGCAAAAGTTATCAAGCTACCGTTACCGGATCAAATGGAAGCACGGCTTACTTCGTGATAGAACGTCCCGACGGTACGCTCCTGCTGGCAAGCTTGGTAACCGGAACGGCCCAGGGTTATCCGCAGACTGCCTATTTGTCGGGATCGATGGTCTCGCTGCAGGGGGTAACGACTTCTTCCACCCAGCGGACACAGGTTAACGCGCCGACGATCTCAGCTACATTTAGCGTCAGCATGACTGCCAGCGGCGGCAATGTTTTCATCCCCAAGTCTGGCGCATTCCATATTTACGCGATTGCCAATGCCGCGCTTCCGGGAATCTTGGTTACCAATACAATATATAACCAGCCGTCCAATACGATTTCGCTGGCTAATTCCTACGAAATCCAGCAAGGTACGACGGTCACTTTCACGGTTAATTCGACCTATGTCTTGACCGGATCGTCGGCAAACTATTACCTGGCGTTAACCGGCGTTGACTGGGGGACGAGCGATGCTTCGCCGGCCGCCAACACGACTGATCTTATGAGCAATAACTACGTTAGCGGCATCGTATTCCTTCAGTAGTGCTAGCCGGCCCCAAAACATCTTCCGCGACGATAAGTCACGGGAGGTGTTTTTTAATAAGTGTAACAATCCGGCGGAATCTGCGTCTTAACTAGTGTAAGGCAATTTCATGGAAGATTTAAACCTGATTGCAAAAATTAAAACCTTGGAGAATATTAAACCCAATCAAAAGTGGGTTATTTCGACTAAGGCCAACATTTTGGGACAGGGCCTGTCCTATCAACCGAGCTTTATTTCGGCGATAGGACACATACTTTTCCAGTATAAATTGGCGATTGCGGGATTAATGCTGGTTTGTTTGACAGGTGGGACATACGTTGCTTCACAGACTGCATTGCCCGGACAGCCGCTTTATTCGGTGAAATTGGCCAGTGAAAAGGGGATAGCGATGCTGACCGGCAAGAACCAGGAGCCGTTGGCCAACCTGCAATTGGCGGCCAGGAGATTGGCGGAATTGAACCTCGTTTCCCAGAAGAATCTAACCCAGGATGTGCCGGCCGCGGTCGCGGAATTCACGGCGACGAAAGCGGCAGCGCACAAGCAGGTGTTGGATTTGGCCGAGAAGGATCCGGCCAACGCGGCCAAGATTGTGAAATCGGTTGGTTCGCAGATCCAGCAGATTGATGCCACGGAAAGGCAGGTTTTCGCTGACTTGGGGGTAAACGCGGGTTCGGCGTCATCGACTGATAGCAATAGTGATTCATCGGATAAGGCGATCGTCGAATTGCTTCTGGGGGATTCGCAAAAGGCGGCGTTGACTTCCACCCAGCAGCAGGATCTGGCTTACGCGCAAGGATTGTTTAACGCCGGCAACTACGAAGGGGCGTTGGAGTTTTATCTGAACAGTTCCTTGAGCCAGTAGACACATTCCATTCAATAACGGATAAGAAGCTTTTAATTTGTATTAAGTCGTCATGCTTCTCGTAACTTTAAAGCTTTGGTTGCGAGATTATTCTTAAGACAGGGGAGGGCGCAAGTCCGAAGCTGCCCAAAGGGAAAAGGTCGACATGACAGTAAAAGTATAATAGTTATCACAGACTTGATAAACAGGTCTGAAAAACACAAAAAAATGTTAGCGAAAAAAATAATTGCAAGCATCGCCACCGTAGCAACGGTTTTGACGATGTCCGGCGCAGCGAGTTTCGTCGGAGCGGCTACAGCTGCTGAATTACAAACTCAAATCCAGGCCCTGCAATCTCAATTGCAAACCCTGATGGGACAATTGGGCGGGACCGGATCGACCACAACCACGACCACAACTTCGAACACCGGATCAGCTCCGGCTGTGTGCGCGGGAGTTACGTTTAATACAAACTTGGCGATTGGTGCCACGGGAACCGATGTCAAGTGTTTGCAAGCGATTTTGAACGAGAGCGCGGACACGCAAGTTAGCGCGACCGGAGCCGGTTCACCCGGACAAGAGTCAACCTACTTTGGCGCCAAAACCAAAGCCGCGGTTGCCGCATTCCAATTGAAAAATGCCGCCGAAATTTTGGCCCCAGTCGGTTTGACCGCGGGAACCGGATTTGTCGGCGCTTCGACTAGGGCCGCTTTGAACGCGATTGTTACTGGCGGTTCCACGACAAGCACCACGACCGGAACAACGACCAATTCGACTGGTTGCACGTCAACCTCCGGCTTTAGCCCGATAACCGGCCAATCCTGCGCCAGCACATCGACTGTTTCTGGTTGCACGTCGACCTCTGGCTTTAGCCCGATAACCGGTCAATCCTGCTCGGGTACCACGACCACAACGACAACCACGACTGGCGGACCGGAAGGAACCATTACGGTTTCAACCAATCCGACTCCTGCCAACAACACGAAAGTGTATGAAGGAGACAGCAAAGTTGCCGTTTATGGTTTAAAGATCAAGGCCACCGGCTCGGACATGGATGTCCAGCGTGTGACTTTGGAGTTCAGCTCACAGCCGTACACGTACTTTACAAACCTTTACCTGTACAACGGATCGACCCAACTGGCGACAGTTGCGTTGAACTCAACGACAGTGTCAAAGGTGAGCGCGACCGACTACGAGATTACGTTAGCCAACTTCGCGTCGAAGTTCGTTGTTCCTAACAACACGACCGGAGTTTTGACTGTTGAAGTCGATGTTCAACCTGGTATCACCAGCGGTGCTTGGAACTCCAGCAGCCCAGCCGGGGCCGACGCGGGCAACTGCACCGGAACTACCACTTCGTCCTGCATTATCGTCAGCCAGCCCAACGGGACCAGCGTTCGCGCGGTTGACCAGGCCGGTTTGAACCAATACGCAGGCGACTCGATCGGAAGGATCGTTTCGATCAATGCTTCGCAAGCCACGGGAGCTGCCTTGACCGTCAGCCTTGACGCCAACACGCCCAAAGCGCGCAACGTCATCGCCGATTCCAGCCAAAATATCACTGGCGCTACGCTTTTGACCTTTGATATGCAGGCTACCAAGGACAATCTGTTGATCGACAAGTTAACTGCTCGCTTCACGGTTGCCACAACGACTCCTGCCAGCGTGGCTCCTAGCACAGCTTACCTGTACGATGACAGCGGCACAGTGATTGGCACAGGCAGCCCGAGCTCGGCTGGTGTGGTTACCTTCACTGACTTAAACTACACTGTTTCCAAGGACACGACCAAGACCTTTACGGTCAGGATCGATGACACTGTTGCTCCTGCTGCTACGACCACAACGCACATTGGTACCGAGGATGGCCAAAAGTACACTGTCGCGATCAACAGCGGCGATGTGACGTTTGAGAAATCCAACGGCACGACTGCTGCCAGCACTGGTTCAGCGACCAGCTACGTTGCGACAGCATACGCCGAGGGCCCGATCTTTACACTGGCCAGCATCAGCACCAGCTCGACACAGCCGTCATTTAGCGGTTCCAGCTCAACGCTGTCAGCCACTTTCAATGTCACTGTGCAGGCGGTCACTGGCGATGTGTACATTCCGGATGCCACCACAAACGCGTTCACGGTCCAGAAGAGCCTCAACAACGGTACTCCTGACGCCACTCATGTCAGCGTTACCTATGTTCAGCCCTCTGGAACGACTTTGACCACTGAAGCCGGAAACAACGCCTTCAAGGTTGGCCAAGGTACCAGCGCGACATTCGCCGTTTCAGCGACCTTCACCCGGTCTGCCGGAGATGGCGGCGCTGGATACTACGATTTGAGGATGCAAGCCATAAAGTGGGCTCACACGTTTGACACAACGTACAACTACACGACTAACCCACAATCCTCGACGTACATGGCTAATGATTCCAACTGGATCAGCCAGGCTGTGAACCTGCAATAGGATTAAGGTTTATGCGCTGTTCCTTGTGAGCGCAAAAGACCAAAACAAAACCCCCGCGTTTGCGGGGGTTTTGCGTTATTACTTCATTTTGTTTTTTGGATTGTCTTATGATATATAATTGTTATACATAGAAACTTAGAAGATGAAATTAACACGGAATTCAATCTTCCTTCTTTTTGAGGCGGCCTTGGCGGCCGCGATGTTTGTTATGCCGCCGGCGGCGCTGGCCGATTATTTGGGGCAAAAAAACAGTTTCAACGTTGACAAGAATTATGACTCGCAGGGGCAATCAAGGATCAGTGCCACGCTCCAGGCGGTGACCGACAAGCTTTATTTTTACACCGATGACGATTGGTGGGCGTCTTTGAGTTCCCAGGAGCAAGCTGATTACCGCACGGCGTTTGTAAATCTCGGACAGGAATTTGACAATACGATCTATCCCAAGCTTACCCAGACATTCGGCGGGGAACCCACGACAGGAGCGGACGGCGATACCCATACCACAATATTGATCCATCCGATGGTAAAGGACGCCGGCGGTTACATCAATACGGGCGACAATTATCCAAAACTTCAAGCTTCGCTGTCCAACGAAAGGAAAATGATCTATCTGGCGGCGCGCTACACGCCAACGCCGTATGAAAAAGTGTATCTGGCGCACGAGTTCATGCATCTTATCGAGTTTAACCAAAAGGATAAATTGCGCCAGGTTACCGAAGAGGTTTGGCTAAACGAAGCGCGCGCCGATTATACTTCGACTTTCCTGGGGTATGACGATGCCTACAAGGGCAGCAATCTGGAACAGCGCGTGAATAAATTTTTGGCCCAGCCGTCCGCGAGCCTGACGGAATGGAGCGATGATGAGTCGGCGTATGGCGCCGCGCATCTTTTCTCGGCGTATCTGGTCGATCATTATGGAATAAAGATATTGGCCGATTCTTTGCAATCGGGGCTGGTTGGCATCCCATCTTTGAACCTGGCCTTGAAAAACAACGGTTTTAGCCAGGATTTTAACTCTATCTTTCAGGATTGGCTGGTTGCCTTGCTTGTCAACGATTGTTCCAACGGCACGGACTATTGCTATACAAATCCAAACCTGAAGAATGTGCGCGTTTCGCCCCGCGTAAATTATTTGCCGCAGTCCTCCGACGTGACGCTGACCGTCAACTATCACAGTACTTATTGGGCGGGCAACTGGCAGAAGATCGTTGGCGGAAAAGGTAACCTGACGCTGAATTTTACGGGACCCAAGCTTGCGATGACTACTGTGCCTTACTTTTCCTGCGATTCGCAAAACAAATGCCAGCTAAACAAATTGTCGCTGGATAATAACCAGCAAGGCAACATAACCTTGTCGGATTTTGGCCAGGGCGTCGATTCGTTGGTTTTAATGCCGTTCATCGGCGGCAAAACCACGGGGTTTGACGGGTCCGTCGACGACCTGACTTATTCATTCAGCATCGACTTGCACCCGACCGCGCCGGCAGACAATACTATCGCTAACAACACAAACAATGACAGCAACGCGGCTGCAAGCCAGCAGTTGCTTCTGCAGGCAATCCAAAGTATCCAGGCGCAGATTAAGCAATTACAGATTCTTTTGGCCGCGGCCTTGGCTGCCGAAGCTCCCGCGAGCCCCAAATATTCTTGCAGTGCGATCACAAAAGATCTATATTATGGTGTTGAGCAGGCCGCCCAGGTCCGTTGCTTGCAGGAGGTTTTGGCTAAGCAGGGAGCGGTTATATATCCGGAAGCCCAAGTGAGCGGCAGTTTTTCGCTGGCCACTAAGTCCGCCGTCATCCGTTTTCAGCAAAAATACGCGTCGGAAATTTTGGCGCCTCTTGGATTAAAAAAAGGCACGGGCTATGTTGGCGCCACCACCCGCCAGAAGATAAACTCAATAATCAATAAATAAAAGCATGGCAAAGACAGTCGGGATCATGGGAGTAGGAGTGGTCGGGAAAGCGGTTGCCAGCGTCATCCCCGGAGCTCTTCTATATGACAAGTATAAAAATATCGGTTCCGTAGAAGAAGTAAATAAAGCGGATGTCATATTTATTTGCGTCAATACGCCTTTTGTGTCTGGCAAGGGATGCGATATTTCGGCAGTAGATAACGCGATATCGGTCATCGAAGGCGCCAAGATCGTGGTCATAAAATCTACGGTTGTTCCCGGGACAACGCAAAAAATGCAGGACAAGTATCCGCAACATTCGATTTTGTTCAATCCGGAATTTTTGCGCCAGGCCTGTGCCGTCGAAGACATGAAAAATCCCGGCGAGCAGATTGTGGGCTATACAAAAAAGAGCCGGCAATTCGCCCAGGAGATTTTGGATATTCTGCCAAAATCGCCAAACAGTTTTATTGTGCCCTCGCAAGAGGCGGAAATGGCCAAATATTTTTCCAATACTTTTTTGGCGTTAAAAGTCATCTATGCCAACCAGATTTATGATCTGTGCCAGAAGGCGGGGATAGACTACGAATCAATCAAAAAAATGGCGTCGGTCAATCCAAGGTTTGCTTTTACCCATTTTGATGTCCTGACCGACGGGTATCGGGGTTACAGCGGTGCCTGCCTGCCCAAAGACACAAAAGCGCTGATCGAGTTTGGCAAAACCCTGGGTGTGGACCTCGATCTTCTTAAAAAAGCCGACGAAATCAATAAAAAATTATTGTTTGGTAATAAAGATATAGACCAGGAACTGCTTGGGCTATACAAGGATTGACCATGGAGACAGAAGATAAAATAAATGACAAGAGCGCCAAGGTGGCTATTATCGGGATGGGTTATGTGGGCTTGCCGCATGCATTGGAAATCGCCAAAGCCGGGATGACGGTTTTCGGGATCGACATCCAGCAAAAAAGGATAGATGGCTTAAACGCGGGGAAATCCTATATTAACGACGTAAAAGACGCTGACTTGCAAAAGATCATTGGTGAAAAAAAATTCAAAGCGTCGACGGATTTTTCCGCTCTGGCGTCCGCCGACGTTGTCATAATTTGCGTGCCTACTCCGCTTGATAAATATAAGATCCCGGATATTTCCTATATCAGGAATTCCGCGGAGCAGATTAGTAAATATCTTCATCGCGGCCAGTTGATAATTTTGGAGAGCACGACTTACCCGGGTACCACCGATGAGGTGTTGTTGCCGATCTTTGAAGAGTCGGGTTTCAAAGCCGGCAAGGATTTTTTCCTGGCGTTCGCTCCCGAGCGGATCGACCCGGGCAATACGATTCCGTTAAACGAAGTTCCCAAGGTTGTCGGCGGCGTAACGAGCGAATGTACCAGGCTGGCAGTGTTGTTTTACGGCCAATTTTTAAAACATGTCCACCCTGTGTCGTCGGCCAGGGCCGCGGAGATGACCAAACTTTTGGAAAACACCTATCGCCTGATCAATATTTCGGCAATCAACGAATTGGCGATGCTGGCCGGCAAGATGGGGATCGATATCTGGGAAGTGATCGAGGCGGCCAAGACCAAGCCTTACGGTTTCCAGGCTTTTTATCCGTCGCCCAAGGTGGGTGGCCATTGCATCCCGCTTGACCCGTTCTACCTTTCCTGGAAAGCCAAGGAATATAATTTTTGGGCGCGTTTTATCGAATTGGCGGGCGAGATTAACGAGCAGATGCCGCATTATGTGGTTTCCAAAACGACGTTTGCCTTGAATAGAAGCAAAAAATCGGTTAATAGTGCCAGAATCCTGATTTGGGGCGTGGCTTATAAAAAAGACATCAACGACGTCCGCGAGGGCGCCGCGCCCGACGTGATCGCCAATCTTTTGCGCAAGGGCGCGGTCATCGATTACTTTGATCCTTTTATCCCGAAATTTGACATTCCTGCCGGAAATTTTATGATTAACAACCGCGAGCGCCTAGAATTAAAGTCCATCGATTACCGGCCGGAAATTTTGAAAGAATACGATGCCGTAATAATCCTTTGCGACCATTCGGGGTTTGATTACGAGGAATTGGCCCAAAAATCGGCCATCGTGATCGATACCCGCAACGCAATAAAATCGCGCGCGGGCAATAACGTATTTCGTTTTTAATCGTAAAATAATATGAAATTTGTTGTGATCGGCACAGGTTTTATTTTTCGCCGCCACCTTCTTTCCATACGCGAAACCGGCGGAGAAATTATTGATGTTTGCAACGAAGAACACGGGCGGGGACAGGAATGGAAAAAAGTTGTCAAAAATCCCGACGCTGACTGCGTGGTGATTTTGACGCCCAATTATCTGCATTATTCCATGGCTTTGGCTGCCAGCGAAGCAGGAAAGATAGTGCTTTGTGAGAAACCCTTGACAATTATTTCCGACGATGCCCGAGAATTGGCTAAACGCAAAAATATTTTCGTAGTGCAACAATTACGTCATCACCCGGGCGTGAAAAAATTGAAATCAGAAATTTCTTCGCAAAAAAAATATAATATAAAAATTGATGTTTCCGTCCACCGCGATGAATATTATTTTAACGGCTGGAAGGGGAGCATGGAAAAATCAGGGGGTCCGATTTTTACCACGGGTGTCCATTATTTTGAATTAATGCTGTATTTATTCGGCCCGCCACTTGAGGCGAAAATGACGTATTTTGACGGAAAAACCGGTGAGGGCGCCATAAAAGGAGAGAATTATGATTGTGAATGGCGCATTAGCGTGGCTGCACCTCTGGGAGAAAATAAGCGTTTTTTCAACGTGGATGGTATTCCGCTTAATTTATCAAGCAAGGAGAACTTAGCCGAAGAGAACCTTCATCAATTCGTTTATGCAGATTTATTACAGGGGAAAGGCGTTACTCCCGCCGAGGCGTTACCGGGTATCGAACTCATCGAAAAAATATATGAATCCTATAATTCATAAAACCGCTGAAATCTCTCCGGGCGCCAAAATAGGGGACAGAACAACAATTTGGCAAAACAGCATTGTTTTGGCCGGGGCAACGGTCGGGGATAATTGCGACATCGGCCACAATTGTTTTATCGAAGGGGGCGCCAGGATTGGCAATAGCGTAAAACTGAAATCGAATATCGATATTTGGAGCGGAGTGACTTTGGAAAGTTACGTTTTTGTCGGGCCATCGGTTGTTTTTACCAATGACTTGACCCCTCGGGCCAAATACCCAAAACGCAAATTTCCCGAATACGGAAAATTAATACCCACACTTTTAAAAGAAGGGGCATCGGTTGGCGCGAATGCCACGATCGTCTGCGGGACTACCATCGGCAAGTGGGCTATTATCGGCGCGGGGTCCGTAGTGACCAGAGATATTCCCGACTACGGTCTTGTTGCCGGCGTTCCAGCCAAACTTGCCGGATGGGCGTGCGAATGCGGAAATAAACTCGTTTTTGCCCGCCAAAAAGCCAGATGCCGTTTTTGCAAAAAGGAATACAAAAAATCCGGATTAAAACTCGCTCGTATCGACTCACTTAATTTTTGAAAATGGCCAATTTCCCTCTATCATCACATATCGATAAAAGCGCCCGGATTGGCGCCGGATGCGTAATTGGAGAAAATGCGGTGATCCTTGGCGGCGTCATCATCGGAGATAATGTTTTCGTTGGCCATAACGCGGTGATCCACGAAGGGACGGTTATCGGCAACAATACGTACATTGAAGATGGCGCGGTGCTTGGCCGCATGCCGCGTTCCGGTTTTTCGTCGCGCCGCAAAATTTCGGCTTCCGGAGAACCTTTGCGCGTCGGTTGCGGCTGTACTATCGGGACCGGAGCCATTGT
>Ga0182021_10005615_pt1 | contig 14871 bp, 12 predicted proteins | sample 612E3MmetaG_FD_120493 | JGI IMG/M metagenome (GOLD analysis project Ga0182021, IMG submission 120493) | Permafrost microbial communities from Stordalen Mire, Sweden - 612E3M metaG (Illumina Assembly) | ecosystem: Environmental > Terrestrial > Soil > Wetlands > Permafrost | place: Sweden... | reverse complement strand
CGCTCCTCGAGGAGCGCGATCGTCTCGCGGATCGCTTTGGACCTGTCTTTCACGAATCCGGCTTTTGTAAGCGCAAGAAGGAGCGGGAAGAACGAATAGCCGAGCGCTGCCCTCGGCGGGAGCCCCCCAGGCACAAGTATCACCGGGCCCCGGCCGGCGAGTTTTGCGGTCTTCCCCCCCGACGTGATGCAGAGGATTTTCGCTTTCCGCTTGATGGCCTCCCTGTGCGCCGCGTTGGTCTCCTCGGTGTTCCCGGAGTAGCTTGAGATGATGACGAGCGTTCCGGGTCCGACGAACGCGGGGAGCGTGTACATCCGGTTGACAATGAAGGGGACCGCCAGGTCGTCGGCGAGATACGTCCGCATGAGGTCCCCGCCGATCGCGGACCCTCCGAGCCCGCACAGGACGATGTTCCGTATGCCGCGCGCGGAGAAGGGGATCCGGGCCGCGCTGCCGATCGTCACCGCCTCGCGGATCTGGCCGGGGAATTTCCTTATGAGGTCGTACATGCCGGCCGGGTCGGCCGAACGGATCTCTTCAAGTGTCATTGCGGGTCGTCCTCTCTTATTCGTCAATCGGGATTTCGGGGACCTTGTTTTTGATGATGGACGCCAGGTGGTCCCTGATTTCCTGGTCCGTGGACATCCCCAGCACCTTGTCTGCCACTCTCTTTGCCTCCTTGTACCGGATCGAAAGTATGATCTTCTTGATCTCAGGCAGCACGCTCGGCAGCACGCTCAGCTCGTCGATCCCCAGGCCGACAAGGAGGACCGTGGCGAGAGGATTACCCGCCATCTCCCCGCACATGCCGACCCATACTCCCTTTTTGTGCCCGGCGTCGATGATGTGCCGGATCGTCCGGAGCACGGCCGGGTTGAACTGCTGGTACAGGGGCGCCACCGCGGCGTTGTCCCTGTCGACGGCCAGAAGATACTGGATCAGGTCGTTGGTGCCGATGCTCAGGAAGTCCGCCTCCGCCGCCATCTCCTCCGCCAGAACCGCCGCGGAGGGGACTTCGATCATGATGCCAACCTTGATGTCCGGGTCGTACGGAAGCCCGCGCGCGTCGAGTTCCTTCTTGGCCGTCGCGACAAGTTCCCGCGCGCGCCGGATCTCCTGGACTGTCGAGACCATCGGGAACATGATCCTGACGTTCTTCCTTGTGCTGGCGCGGAGAATTCCCCGGAGCTGATCAAGGAAGAGCGCAGGGCGGTCGAGGAGCACCCGGATCCCGCGCCACCCCAGAAACGGGTTGGCCTCGTGCTCCGTGTCGGGGGAGATCTTGTCCCCGCCGACGTCGAACGTCCGGAATATCACGGAATTTGGATACACCCCGTCGGCGACTTCCCTGTACGCCGTGTACTGTTCCTCTTCCGTCGGGTAGGACGCCCGGCCGATAAGCTGGCTTTCTGTTCTGAAAAGGCCGATCCCCGCTGAACCCTGCGTCCGGGCGAACTCGATTTCGGCGGCGAACTCGATGTTTGCGGAGAGTTCGATCTGCTTGTGATCGACGGTCTCGGCGCTGAGACCCGCGATGTTGACGAGCCTCCCTTCGAATTCCCTGTACCGCTCCTTCTTCCGTTCCAGCGTCTGGAGCGTTTCCTCCGACGGATGTATGATGATAAGTCCCGCGTATCCGTCGATGGCGATGGGATCCCCCGTCTGTATCCCCTTCGTGGCCGACCGGAGCCCCACGACGGCGGGGATCTTCAGCGAACGGGCGAGTATCGCGGCGTGCGAAGTGACCCCTCCCAGGTCCGTGGCGTAGCCGAGCACCTGGTTGCGGCTGAATATGACGGTGTCGGAGGGCGCAAGGGACTCCGAGACGATGATCGAAGCGCCTTCGAGGCGCGAAAAGAGCTTCTGGTCCTGTATGTTCCGTATGATGCGGTTCATCACGTCGTCGACGTCGCGCGCTCGCTCGCGCATGTACTCGTCGTGTGCCGCGAGCATCACCTGTTTGTATTTTGAAATCTCGTCGGCGACGATGAATTCCGCGTTCTTCAGCTCTTTGCCGATCCGCTTCTCGATCGCCCCCATCAGGATCGTGTCGGCGAGCATCATGATCTGCGCCTCGAAGATCCGTGCGTTCTGCGACCCCAGCTTCTGCTCGGCGAACGCGTGGATCTTCTGCAGTTCCTTTTCCGAGCGTGCGTTGGCGTTCCGCAGCCGGGTGATCTCCCCCTCCACCTCGTCCGGCGTGATCGATTTCTCCACGACGTGCGGGATAAGCTTGCTGTAAAGGTAGGCGGGACCGATGGATATCCCCGGTGCCGCGGCGACTCCCTTGAGAATTGTTTCCTGCGCTGGTGCCTTTACGGTGTCCATGCTATTCCTCGTCGAATCCACGGCGGAACAGATCTTCCATCGCCCTGCACGCCTCCTCCTCATCCGGTCCGTCGAACTGCAGGACGAGCGTGGATCCCTGCTCCGCCGCGAGTGTCATGACCCCGATGATGCTCTTCCCGTTGATCTCGAGATTGTCCTTCCGGATCGTAAGCTCCGACTGGAATTTCGCCGCGGTCTTGACGAGGCTCGCCGCGGGTCTCGTGTGGAGCCCCTTCCGGTTCACGATGGTGACGGTCCGTTCGATCATTCAGTTATCGGCGTTCCCCGGCTGGCTCATTCCCCTCGGCGGTCATTCTACGATTCCCTGTGGGCGAGTTCTTCCGCCAGAGCGCGGAGCATTTCCCGCGCGGCGGTGCGGGGGAGCCGTCCAAGTTGGGACATGGCCTCGTTCGTTGTCCGCTCGACGACCTTTCCGGCGTCTTCGAGGACCCCGTACCGCGCGTATAGTTCTTTCATCTGTGCGATGACTGCGCTCCCGGAGGGCGTGACCGCGCCGTCGCCCGTCTTCCATCCGAGGGCCTGGCCTTCCTTCCGGAGAATCCGTTCAATGAGTTTCCGGTCTTCTCCTTCCGCCCGTTCCGCCGCCCTGAGGAGGAGATACGTCTTTTTTCCTTCGAGTATGTCTCCCCCGATCGTCTTGCCGAAGTCGTGAGCGTCTCCCGCGATGTCGAGAAGGTCGTCCTGCACCTGGAACGCCCTGCCGAGGCGCAGGCCGAACCGCCGGAGAGCGGCGACCCGCGAGGGGGTCCCCCCGCCGACAATCGCGCCGAGCTCCGTCGCGGTCGCAATGAGTGCGCCCGTCTTCTTCCCCGTCATGTGGAAATATTCCTTCACGCTCACGTCGGTCCTCTCCTCGAATTCCAGATCGAGCGACTGCCCCTCGCAGACGTCCAGGAGCCCCTGCGTCAGCACCCCGGCGAGCCTCCGGTGCGCAGACCCGGTCGTCTCGAGAAGCGCCTCGTAGGCGGCGCCGAGAAGCGTGTCGCCGGCGAGCAGCGCGTCGTTGACGCTCCATTTTCTGTGAACGGTGGGGCGCCCCCGCCTGGCGTCGGCGTTGTCCATGATGTCGTCATGGACGAGCGTGAAATTGTGGAGTATCTCCACCGCAGCGGCCGCATCGAGTGCGCGGGAGGCCTTTCCCCCGACCGACTCGCAGGAGAGTATCACAAGGACTGCCCGCACCCGTTTCCCCCCCCCGTCGAGCACGTACCTGCACCCTTCCCGCAGACGCCGTGCGCCGGGGGCGGGCCTGACACGCTCGAGCCGCCTGTCCGTGCGCCGGCGGATTGATTCATACCGCCGGCGGAAATTCTCCTGTGTCATTTGTCGGGTACGTAACAAGTTTTGCCGCACGAAGGTCGCTCAGCCGGGCGCTTCCCGTGAGGAACATCGCCCCCCGTATCTCCCTTGACCACGCTTCAAGAAGAAGGCGTAGCCCGCTCCGTCCGCCTCTCTTGAGTGCCGCCAGAAGCGGGCGTGCCGATGCGGCGATGTCCGCCCCTAGCGCGATGCACTTGGCTGCGTCAAGCCCGGAGGCGATCCCTCCCGAAGCGATGAGCGTCAGCTCTTTCCCCTCCTTGCGGAGTGCGGCGGCATCCGCCACAGCCTTCGCCGTGGGAATCCCCCAGTCCCAGAACAGCTCTGCCTCGGCACGGTCCCTTCGCCGGAGGGCTTCGACCCCCGCCCAGCTCGTTCCTCCGGCGCCGGCGACGTCGATGATCCTGACCCCCGCGTCGAGAAGACGGCGGATGACACCGGGGGAAAGCCCCGCCCCGATCTCCTTGACAATAATGGGGACGGGAAGGCTCCGCACCAGCATTGCAATCCCCTCCAGCACCCCGCGGAACGCCGGAGTCCCTTCGGGCTGCAGAAACTCCTGCAGGGGGTTGAGGTGAACAGCAAAGGCGTCGGCGCCGACGAGTTCCGCAAGCCTCTGAACGGCGGAAGGGTCCTTCATGCGCGCGACTTCCGCGGCGCCGATGTTCCCTATGACCGGGATCGAGGGCGCGACCTCGCGCACGATGCTGAACGTCCTGTGGTAGCGGGATTCCTCCAGCGCCTGCCGCTGGCTCCCTACTCCGAGGGCGATGTGTGCTGACTCGCAGACCGTCGCCAGGTCCCTGTTAATCGACAAAGCCCCGGCGTAGCCCCCCGTCATGCATGAGACCATCAGGGGGAGCGCAAGCTCTTTGCCGAGGAACCGGGTCCTCGTATCGATTTCATCGAAGTTGAGCTCGGGGAGGGCGTTGTGGACGAACTCGAGTCGCTCGAGCCCTGTGGTCTTCCCCCTGAAACGGACGTCCTTCCCGAGCGTGATCTCGACGTGCTGCTTCTTGCGCGATGTCGTCCTGTGACCGGGGGATCTTCTGGGCATGCGGACCGGGGACGTTGGAAACGAATTACGGAGGAAAGTAGCGATTTGACGCCTGAGAATCAAACGCCCTCACCCGGCCCTTCACGCCCGTTCCGGCCGGAGGGAGTGTGCTGCTCTCCTTTCGCCCGGGTTGATTTCACCCTGAGTGGTTTCACCGGGTGATTCCACCCGCGCATCCAGCCTTGATTATCGCCCCCTCTTTCCCTATCTTTAAAGACATTTTCCGTCACGCCTGAGAAAGTCCACCCGTTCAATGCGCGCGATCATCCCGGTTGCAGGGGTCGGGAGCCGGCTCCGTCCTCACACATACGCTATTCCCAAAGTACTCCTGAACGTCGCGGGGAAACCCATACTGGGTCACATCATCGACAAGATCATCGGTGAGGGGATCCTCGAGGGAACGATCGTGGTGGGGCTCATGGGAGACAAGGTCATCGAATACGTCTCACAGGCGTATCCGAACTTCCGCGCTGACTACGTGGAGCAGGAAGAGCGTCTCGGCCTCGGGCATGCGATACATCTCTCGCGCAAAACGCTCGGAACGGAGCCGATACTCATCATACTCGGCGACACGATATTTGATGTCGACCTTACCCCCGTCCTGAAGGGAACGACGTCCGCGATAGGTGTGAAGGCGGTTGAGGATCCCCGCCGGTTCGGCGTTGCCGAGACGGCGGGCGGGCGGATCACAAAGCTCGTTGAGAAACCCGAGAAGCCGGCGACGAATCTGGCCGTGGTCGGGCTCTATTTCATAAGGAACCCGAATCTCCTCTCCCGGTGTCTTGACGATCTCGTGGCCGGGGACCGGCGCACAAAAGGGGAGTATCAGCTCACCGACGCCCTCCAGATGATGATCGAGAGGGGAGAGACGATGGTGCCGTTCATGGTGGAAGGGTGGTATGACTGCGGCAGTCCGGAGACGCTCCTCTCGACGAACCAGGCGCTCCTGGAGAAGCACTCGACTGTGCGCTCGATACCGGGTGTCATTATTAACGAGCCGGCGTACGTAGCCCCCACCGCCGTTCTCTCCAACTGTATCATCGGCCCGAACACGAGTGTCGGCGACGGTGCCGAGATCAGCGACTCCGTCATAAGAAACTCTATCATAAGCGGACACGCGAAGGTCCACGGGGCGCTCCTCGAGAACTCCATCGTGGGGAACGATTCCGTGCTGTCGGGGAGCTACCGGCGCATAAACGTCGGCGGCGCCTCGGAAATCGATTTCTTCTGATCTTCTCACTGTTCCTGTTTTCGTCATTTCAGCAAGGAGAGCCATGTCATATCTGTTCACGTCGGAATCGGTGTCCGAGGGGCACCCGGACAAGGTCTGCGATCAGATTTCGGACGCCGTCCTTGATGCAATCATCGCGCAGGACAAAGCCGCCCGGGTCGCGTGCGAGAGCTTTGTCACGACGGGTCTTGCGTTCGTGGGGGGGGAAATTACAACGGACGCGTACATCGAAGTCCAGGATATCGTGCGGCAGGTTATACGGGACATCGGTTACACGAAAGCCGAATACCGTTTCGACGCCGAGTCGTGCTCGGTCATCTCGAGCATTCATTCGCAGTCGCCGGATATCGCCCGCGGCGTGGACACGGGAGGGGCGGGTGATCAGGGGATGATGTTCGGGTATGCGACGAACGAGACCCCGGAATACATGCCGATGTCCCTGATGTTCGCCCACAAGCTCGTCAAGCGGCTGGCGGACGTGCGGAAAAAGCACACCTCCCTGATGCCGTGGCTGAGGCCTGACGCGAAATCGCAGGTCACGATCGAGTACCACGGCCGGAAACCCGTCCGCGTGCACACGATCGTCATCTCCACCCAGCACGACGCGGGCGTCACACAGAAGAAGATCAAAGAGGACGTGATAAAGCATGTGATCCGCCGCGTGATTCCGCCCGAGCTTCTGGACAAGAACACGGTCATCCACGTGAACCCCACGGGGCGGTTCGAGATCGGCGGGCCCCACGGCGACACGGGATTGACGGGGCGGAAGATCATCGTCGATACGTACGGCGGAAAGGCCCCTCACGGCGGCGGCGCCTTCTCGGGAAAGGACCCGTCGAAGGTGGACCGGAGCGCCGCGTACGCCACACGGCACATCGCGAAGAACATCGTCGCATCGGGACTTGCAGACGAGTGCCTGATCCAGGTGGCATATGCCATAGGGGTCGCCCAGCCCGTTTCCGTTCTCGTCAACACGTTTGGGACGGGTCGGATCCCGGACAGCGAACTTGACAGGGTAATACTCGAAGAGATTGACATGACGCCCCGCGGCATCATCAAACGGCTCGATCTGCGCAGGCCGATCTATAGGAAGACGGCCGCGTACGGGCATTTCGGACGTAACGACAGGGACTTCACGTGGGAGAAACTCGACCTTGTCGACCTGCTTCTGAAGGCGATAAAGTAGGAACGCTCCGAACCCAATTTTTTCAACACACATTCGAGGAAAGATGAACCATACAACGGGAAAATTCAAAGTAGCGAATCTGAAGCTTGCGGCGGACGGGGACCGGCTCATTGAATGGGCGGAATCGCGGATGCCGGTGCTGATGGCGCTTCGCGCGAAGTACGCAAAGAGCAAGCCGTTTAAGGGGTACAAGATTGCGGGATGCCTTCACGTGACGAAGGAAACAGCCGTTCTCGTCAGGACCTTCGTGGAGGCCGGCGCGGAGGTGAGTTGGAGCGGCTGCAATCCGCTCTCGACGAACGACGCCGTCGCGGCGTCGCTGGCGAAAGACGGAACGTCGATTTTCGCATGGCACGGGATGAACGTCAAGGATTTTTACTGGTGCATCGAGGAGACGCTGAAATTCCACCCGAATCTTACGCTCGATGACGGGGCGGATCTGATCTTCACGATCCATCACAAGCACCCGGAATTTGCCGAGAAGTACGTGATCGGCGGAACGGAGGAGACGACGACGGGCGTTCATCGGCTCCGGGCGATGGCGGCGGATTCCGCGCTCAGGTACCCGGTCATCGCGGTCAACGACGCCGAGACGAAGTGGGACTTCGACAACGTGTACGGGACGGGGCAGTCGACGCTCGACGGCGTCCTGCGCGCCACGAGCGTTCTCCTCGCGGGGAAGAACATCGTCGTGGCGGGGTTCGGGCACTGCGGCAGGGGAGTGGCGCTCCGCGCCAAGGGGCTCGGCGCCAACGTGATCGTCACCGAGGTGAAGCCGACCGCGGCGCTGAAGGCGACACTCGAGGGGTACAGGGTCATGAAGATGGACGAGGCCGCCAGGGTGGGGGACATATTCATCACCGCCACGGGCGTGAAGGATGTGATCGTCGACCGCCACTTCACGCTGATGAAGGAAGGGGCCATCGTCGCCAATACCGGCCACTATGACTGCGAAATAAACCTCGTCCATCTCGCGAAGCTCACGAAGAAGAAACGCGAGATCCGGAGCAATAACGAGGAATACACGATGAAGAACGGGCGCCGGATCTACGTGCTGGCGCAGGGACGGCTCGTCAACCTCGCGGCCGCGGAAGGGCATCCCTCGGAAGTCATGGACATGTCGTTCGCCAATCAGTTCATGTCGCAGCTGCGCCTCGTGGAGCTCCACAGGAAAGGGGTCAGGCTGGAGAATGCGGTGCACGACATTCCCCCCGAACAGGATCAGGAGATCGCCTCGGTAAAGCTCTCCACGCAGGGGATCAATATCGACAAACTCACGCCGGAGCAGGTCAAATACATGGACGATTACTCCGCGGGGACCTGACGGCGTTCGTCATCCTCTAAACAAAAATGCGAAAGCGGCCTCACGGTCGCTTTCGCATTTGTCGTCCACCCTTCCGGCACCAGCCGGCATCCTCTATTTCTTCCCCATCACCCGTTTTATCGCGAAAAGCAGGTAATCGATGTTAAACGGCTTCGTGATGTAGTCATCCGCGCCGAGCTTCAGCGTCTCCGTCGCAACGGAAAAGCCCACTCTCCCTGTCAGCATGATCACCTTGCAGGAGAGCCCCTTCTCCTTGATGAACTTGAGGACGTCGATCCCCGATTTCACCGGCATGTTGATGTCGAGAAGCATAAGGTCGTAGTTCCCCTTCTCGAGCATTCCGATCGCCTTCGCCCCGTCTTCCGCCTCGTCCATGACGAACCCCTGCGGTACCAACTGGTCCCTGACGATCCGCCGGAGGTCAGCGTCGTCGTCGACGAATATAATTCGTAACTGGTCCATTGTCGCGGGTAGTATTATGCAACCGTATATACTGAATAGGGACTAAAAAGTCAAACAGGGGTGCCCGGGATGACATTTCATGCTCGTCAGGGGTTTATTCCCGCCGTTCTTGCCGTGCAACTCATTGTCACGCACTCAGCACCCGGACAGGTGGGCGTCTTTCCGTACGCCGAAAATTTTGACGTGACCTCTCCACCCCTCCTTCCCGCCGGCTGGGAATCGACAATGAACCGCAGTCCGGGGACGCCCGACGTGACCGTGAGCCAGAGTGCGCCGCGATCGGCGCCAAACTGCGTCTCCGTCACCAACGGTACGGTTGCCCAGTCGCTTGCGACCCCGGAGTTCGATTTCACGGGAGTGGTGCCGGACAGGATATCATGGTTCATGAGGCGTTCCTCGACGTTCATCGCTCCGGTTGTCGTTGAATATGCGACGGACGGCGGCGCATCCTGGTGCGCGCTCCCCGGGGATACACTCTTTGCAGACGGATCTGTCACGTATGTGGAATCCACGAGATACATTCCCCGTTCACTTTCAGGAAACCCTCGCGTGAGACTCCGCTGGCGCGTTGTTCCCGCCCCGACAGGGAGTGCCGGGACGCTCAGATTTGACGACGTCACGCTCACGGTTCATTCCGCATCCGATCTTGCGCTCGTCAGGGTTGCATTCGACCCGCCTCTGCCGCGCGTCGCGGATCCCGTCAACATCACGGCGACCGTGAAGAATGTGGGGTTGACGCCGATGGCGGGATTTTCGGTCGCTCTTTATCGTAACTGCGGCGACACGGTCCACCCGGTCCCGTGCGATCTCATTGCGCGCTCACTTCCGCAACCCTCGCTGGACCCCGGTGATTCGGCGCTTATAGCTCTTCCGGGCGTGTATGTTGCGGGGGGAATGAATCCCCTTGTGGCCGTTCTGACGGATTCCGCGGACAGCGATCAATCCGATAACCTTCTTAACCTGGAAATCGACGTCGCTTCGCGGCCGGGAGGGGTCGTTATCAATGAAATAATGTTCGCTCCGCTGTCGGGAGAGGGGGAATATGTCGAATTTCTTAACAGCGGAGACCAACCTGTCACCCTGAGCCAGTGGCGGCTGACCGCCGGGAGCACCTCTTCCGCAGTCCCGAAAACAATGATCCTCCCGTTTACGGGCCCTCCGCTTCTCCCCGGCAAGTGCGCGGTCGCCGCCGAGGATTCCGGAATATTCCGTTTTTTCCCCGCGCTCTCCGGGGCCGCGGGCGGAACAGTTGTCATCCCCCGGATATGGGAGACCCGGCTGAACAATGCGGGCGGATGTCTGTGGCTTGCGGACAGTAGGGGTTTGGTTGTTGACAGCGTGTGTTATTCCCCTTCGTGGCACAACCCCGCCGTCATAGACAGGACCGGAAGGTCTCTGGAGCGGATACTCGGCACGGGGAATTCCAACGACCCCGGCAACTGGTCGACGTGCACGCTTCCGGAAGGGGGGACTCCGGGCGCGAAAAACAGCGTGGCGTTTTCAGGCATCGTCCCGGAAGGGACCGTCGCAGCTTCTCCCAACCCGTTTTCGCCGGATGGTGACGGCGTCGATGACGCGACAGTGATTCACTACCGGATTCCCGCGGGGGTGTGGTCCGTGTCCGTGAGGATATTCGACGCCCGCGGGCGTGCGATACGGACGCTTGCGACGTGTGCGCCTTCTACGGGAGAGGGAGAATGCGTCTGGGACGGCCGGGACGGAGAAAGGGTGATTGCAAGGATGGGTATATACGTCGTGTTCGTCGAGGCGACTGACGCCGGGCGGCTTTCAGCGTTTTCGGCGAAGGGGGTGGTTGTGCTCGCGCACCGCCTCCGCTAGTTCCAGGCTCCGGCCACCCTCCCGAATATCAGCTCGTCGACAAGCTTCAGGAGGTCTGTCACCGACGTCGTCTTATCGAGAAGGAAATCGAGCTTCGGGTCGAGATTGATCGCCTGCGAATAGACATCACGGAATCCGGAGATGAATATGAACTTGGTTCTTTTGTACTTGTCGATCTCGCGGGCGAACGCATGCATCTTCACGCCGTCGAGCCGCGGCATCCTGATATCCGAGATGATAAGGTCGATGTCCGACTTCGTGAGGACGTCACACCCTTCCATGCCGTCCTTTGCGGTGTGGACCGTGTAGCCGTTCTCGTCGAGGACCTGTTTTACCAGATAGAGATAATCTTCGTTGTCGTCAACAAGCAGTATGTCCATGACTCTTTCCCAGTTGCTCGTGGTTCGCTCCGTTTACCTCGCCAAAAATGCAACATTGGGGAGAATGATGCTGTGCGTGAAATCACACGCATGCATACACAGGGGTGACTTGAGTGCGAGCCGGAGGCGTCCCCGTGCGACAGAATCGGTGGAATCAGGGCATTCCGGTGCCGCGCGTCATCCGTTTTCCTTCCCTGCAATTCTCTCCATGTCCTCTTTCACGAGCCGGTAAAGGTGCCATTCCCTCATGTGCCGGGCCCCCGAACGTTTGTAAAAATTGATCGCCGGCTCGTTCCAGTCGAGCACCGTCCACTCCATCCGTCCGCAGCCCCGCGTGCGCGCTTCACGGACCATGGCGGTGAACAGTGCGTATCCGGCCTTCTTCCCGCGCGACTCGGGGAGGACGAAAAGATCCTCGAGGTACAGCGTCGGCAGTGCAAGAAAACTCGAATACGTCTCAAGGACGAACGCATATCCCGATGGGCGTCCTTCAATATCCGCGAGGTAGCATTCGAGTCGCGGGCGCCCGGAGAAGAGATCCCGGAGGAGCCTCTCCCTCGCCTCCCGGTCCGGAGGATCCAGCTTTTCGTACGCGGCAAGCGCTTCGACAAGTGAGAGTATCACGGAGCCGTCTGAAGGGACGGCCTTGCGGATCGTTATACCCATCGCGGGCCTTTCGTGGGGTGGACCTAAATTAGACGGAATCTGACTCTGAAGATATCAAGATTCTTGACTCTTTCAAACGGAAGGCTCATATTCCAAGAGCCGCCCCCACATCACACTTCCGGATGTCCCCCAGATGAAACTACTCCCGATTTTCCTCATCGCCGTCGCAGCCGCGATTCCTGCCCCGGCACAGAATCCCGTCACTGCAATCCGGTGCGGAACGCTCATCGACGGCGTCTCCGGCTCTCCCCGAAGGGATGCCGTCCTGGTTATAGAAGGAAATACAATAAAAGAGATTGCGAACGAAGTCCCCCCGGGGGCACGCCTCATCGATCTCTCGGGATCGACCGTTCTCCCCGGGCTCATCGATGCGCACACGCACGTACTTCTGCAGGGGGACGTCACAGAGGAAGACTATGACGAGCAGCTCCTGAAGGAGTCGATCCCGTACAGGACGCTCCGCGCGACCGTTTCGTGCAGGACGGCGCTGATGAACGGCTTTACGACGCTCAGGGATATGGAGACCGAAGGGGCGATGTACGCGGACGTCGACATGAAGAAGGCGATCACGAATGGGGTCATCGACGGCCCGCGCCTCTTTGTCTCGACGAGGTCCATCAACACGACGGGGCATTATCCGCTCCCCAACAGCCTGTACACATGGGAGATCCACATGCCCAAGGGGGTTCAGGAAATCACCGGTCAGGCGGAAGCAAGGCGCGCGGTGAGAGAACAGCTCTCGTACGGGGCCGACTGGATCAAGGTGTATGCCGACAGGGGGTATTACCGCTCGGCGGACGGAGCGTTTCACAGCATCCCGAATTTCACCGAAGAGGAGCTGAGGGCGATCGGGGACGAAACGCGCGTCTCGCGGAAGAGATTCGCCGCCCATGCCGTCACGCGCGACGGCATACTCCCCGCCATCAACGCCGGGGCCTCTTCCATCGAGCACGGGTTTGCGATGGACGACGAATGCATCGCGCTCATGGTGAAGAAAGGCGTTTACTGGTGCCCCACGATTTATGTGAACATCTACGTTGCCGAAGGACGTGCCGCGGCCGGCAATCCCGCCAACAAGGCCCTTCTCGAAGTCCAGCCTCTTGTCTTCGGAAAGGCGCTCCATGCGGGGGTCAAAATAGCGTTCGGTACTGACGTGGGCGGATTTCCCTGGACGGAAAACGAGGCGAAAGAGTTCTCGTATATGGTAAAGTGGGGGATGACCCCGATGGAGGCGATCCATTCGGCCACTGTCGTTGCCGCAGAGCTTCTGGACATGAAAGGAAAGATCGGGGAGATCACTCCCGGCGCATTTGCGGACGTCATCGCCGTCGACGGGGATCCGCTCCGGCATATCGAGGTCCTGGAGCACGTGAAGTTTGTCATGAAGGATGGGAAGGTTTACAGAAACGAACTGAGTGTCGGTCCCCGTTGAGTAAATAACAGATGAATACTGGAGCGAACCGCCAGGAATGACAGTGACGCAGACCCGTGCCATCCTCTCTCTGTTCCTTTCTCTTCATATGGTCCCGATGATTGCCGGCGCCCGGCCGCATCAGACGCCGTTGCGCATTGAGTACACGCTCTCTATGCCCCGCCCCTCGAGCCACATCTTCCACGTGACTCTACAGTACTCATGCCTCCCCCCGGGGAGGAAGACACTCGATGTCATGCTCCCTGTCTGGCGTCCCGGGCGATACATGGTCCTCGACTTTGCCGGCGGGGTGGTCCGTTTCGATGCGCGCACGGAGGAGGGGAGTCCCCTGCGCTGGTCAAAAACCGATAAATCGACGTGGCGCATAGAGCTGGCCGGGGCCGCCGCCGTCAGCATCCGATACGAGGTCTTCGCCGACGAATTCGAACAGCGCACGAGAGGGCTCGATGACGGGCATGCCTTCGTGAACGGTGCGGCCATTTTCATGTACGCTCCGGAATACCGCTCCCACCCCGTCACGCTTGCCGTGATTCCGCCCCCGGCGTGGCATGTGACGACCGGGCTCGATTCGACCTCCCCCAACCACTTTCATGCTCCGGAATACGATACGTTCGTGGATTGTCCGCTTGAGATCGGGATGCAGAAAGACTTCGCGTTTGAGACGGAGGGTGTGCCCCATGTCCTGAGCATATACGGAGCGGGTGACTGGGAGCCCGATACGCTCGTGAGGGATATCGGAAAGATCGTCCGGGTGAACCGCGAGTTCTGGGGCCGCCTGCCGTACAGCCGCTACGTCTTCCTCCTCCACTGCGTCGCGGAAGGAGGGGGTGGGACCGAGCACATGAACTCGACAATCATGGGGTGTCAGCCTTTTGTGTTCCGGAATCCGGACACGTACCGCGGGTTCCTCGGGCTCGTCTCACATGAATATTTCCACACGTGGAACGTGAAGCAGATACGGCCGGCGGCTCTTGTCCATCCCGACTACCAGAAGGAGAACTATACCGAAGAGCTCTGGATGGCGGAAGGGACGACCTCTTACTACGGTGGCGTTCTGCTTGTCAGGGCGGGACTCTCGACGCGCGAGAAATTCCTTGATGGCGTCGCGCACGGGGTCTATGACGACAGGCTCCGCCCGGGGAACAGCGTGCAGTCGCTCGCGGAGTCGGGTTTCGACGCCTGGATCAAATACTGGCGCGGGAATCGCGATGCATTCAACGAGGAATCTGATTACTACGAAAAAGGAGCCGCCGCAAGCCTTGTGCTCGACCTGGAGATCCGTCACGCCACGGGGAACGCCCGTTCGTTTGACGACGTGATGCGCGGGCTCTTCAGGCGTTTTCCACGAAGCGGCTCCGGCTACACAAACGCTGATGTAAGGCGGATTACGGGCGAAATCGGCGGTGAACCGATGAAGGCTGTGTTCGATTCGCTTGTGAACGCTACCGCACGGATCGACTGGGAGAGAGTCCTCTCCTACGCCGGACTGGATCTTCTCCCGTCGGAGGCGCCGCAGGGAGTCTGGACCGGCATGGATTTGTCCGACTACGGCGGGAAGACGCACATCACCCGTGTCATTGCCGGCTCACCCGCATTCTCGGCGGGTCTCGATGCCGGGGACGAGGTCG
>Ga0182021_10005614_pt1 | contig 14873 bp, 8 predicted proteins | sample 612E3MmetaG_FD_120493 | JGI IMG/M metagenome (GOLD analysis project Ga0182021, IMG submission 120493) | Permafrost microbial communities from Stordalen Mire, Sweden - 612E3M metaG (Illumina Assembly) | ecosystem: Environmental > Terrestrial > Soil > Wetlands > Permafrost | place: Sweden... | reverse complement strand
GGAGGCGCTGCCGGATCTTGAACCACGAAGGCACAGAGACACGAAGGAAACCCGGTTGGTGCTCACTCCAGCTTCGTGTCTGGGCGTCTTGGTGGTTCCAACGGTAGAATATTCCGTTCCCCGGATGAAACAATAGAGCGTCAGCAGAAAGAACAATCCCATCAGCGACTCTGCGCGTTGGACGACGTAGGTCACCGACTCCGTTTGCAGCGGATGCACGGTCCAGAGCAGCGCGACGGTGAAAGCGATGGGGAGAGTGTTCGATTGTTGGAACGAGCTTGCTCGCGATGAATCGCCTGCCAGCAGGCTCCTCCCACAAAGGATGGGCTGCTCCAGCGTCCGCCGCACCACCCCGAACAGCGTCAAGCCGGCCAGGAGATGGATCAGGAGATTCAGCGCGTGGTAGCTCCACGGAGCCATTCCGCTGATCGCATAGTTCACTGCCAACGTGAAATTCAAGACCGGCCGCCCCGCGGGAGTAATGCCGCCGTTCACCGGCGGCGACCATGCGCGCCAGAGGCTTCGGATCGACGGGTTTGAGAGGATCGACGGCTCGTCATCGAACACAAACGGTCCCGCGAAGCTGTTGAAATAGGCCACCAGCGCCGCCGCGGCGATCACCAACCCGGCGAACCAAGGGGTTCGCCACCAAAGCGGTTTCGCGTCAGTTCGCATCCTTCACGATCGCTGGATCACTGGACGCCGGGGCCGAGGTTCTTCTCCAGAAACGCAACGACGGCCTTGTAGATCTGCAGTCGCTGCTCCTCGTTGCCGTAGCTGTGCGCCAGGTCTGGGATGAAGAGGCTCTCCGGCGTCCGCCCCACCTTCTCCAGGGCGGAGATCATCAGTTTCGCCTGCTCCCGCGGCACCGTGTGATCGTCCTTGCCTTGGACGATCAGCACCGGGGCGGTGATCCTGTCCGCAAAGTTGACTGGGGAGATCGCCTTGAGCGTCTCCTGGTCCTTGTCGGGATCGCCAATTTCCTGACGCCAGTACTTGTTGGCCTCCTTGGCGTCCGGGTCGCTGCGCCGATCGTCGTAGATGGCCAACCAGTCGGTCACCCCAAACAGTGAGATTCCGCAGCGATAGAGCTCTGGATTGCGGCCAAGCCCGAAAAGCGCCGAGTAACCGCCGTAACTGGCCCCCATGATGGCAATGTGCTTCGGATCGGCAATGCCGGCCGCAACGGCCCAGCGAGTACCATCCTCGATGTCGTCCTGGATGGCCTTCCCGATCTGTCGGTGGGCCTTCTCGAATAGCTCCTCACCGTAGCCAGGGGATCCACGGTAGTTCATCTGCAGCACCGCGTAGCCGCGGTTGGCCAACAATTGCACCATGCGGTCGAATCCCCAGACATCGCGCACCCACGGCCCGCCGTGCGGCATCACCACGAGCGGCAGATTCTTGGGTTGATGGCCGACGGGCACGGTCAGAAAGCCGTGGATGACGATGCCGTCGCGCGCCTGGTATTTGACGGCGAGCATGGGGGCCATCTCCGCCGGCTTGATCCATTTCATGCGCGTGGCCAGTGGGGTGAGTTTGTGCTTGTCCAGATCGAGCAGCAGATAGGTGCCGGGATTCTGGTCTGAAAATGCAAGCCAGAGCATCCGCCGGCCGTCCTGTGAGGCGTTGACAAAAAGGTTGACCGTATCAGGCAGCGTCCGGTCCAGCGCCGCCTGGTAAGTGACAAAATCCTTGTCGAACCATTTGACCCGCGGCGCGTCGGTGTAATAGCGGATGCCGATCAGCGCCCCTTTTTTCGGAGAAAAGACGGTGGTCGCCAGCGCAATGCCATCGATCTCCGGGCTGTTGCGACTAGGAATGATGTCGTATTCCGGGTCCGCCAACAACGGCGCTCCCATCGTGCCCGTGACTGGATCCAACGGGAAGACCGTCCAGCGCTTCTCTGCGGTCAGCGCTCCCACCAGGGGTTTGCCGGTCGCGGCATCGATTCCGACCGCGCGCATCTGGCCGGTCCGGTTAGCCAAGGGAAGGATCGTCCTCCAGGGTGTCGCCTCGTCTTCGCGATAGATTGCGCCGGTCAGCTCGTCGTGGGCCAGGATTCCCAGGCAAGGCACGCCCTTGGCATCCACGGCCCACGAAACCACTTCCCCCGGGTTCTTGACCACCACATGCGCCAGTCCGGTCATGGTGTCCACGTGCAGAATGTCCGGCCGGTTCAGACTTCCCACATTATCTCCCTCGTGCCGGTCCAGCATCAGAATCGTCTGATCCTGGTCATAGAATCTGTGGATGATCTCGTGATAGTACTGCCTGGGGACGCCGGTGTTGAGGTTGATTTGATTATCCTCGAGTCCACTGATGGGGACCCCGTTGCGCCCGTCCCAGTCGGTCGCGATCACCCCATAGGGGATTCTCTCCCAAACAAGGGTGGAGATCACCAGCCGACGGTCACTGATCCAGGCGTAGTCCCCTACTTGTTTCTTGGCGTTGTTGACCAGTCTCGCCTCGCCAGGGTCGATCACATACACCCGGTTCTGATCGATGTCGGTGATGTGCAGCGCGAGCCTGCCGTGCGCTTCGCGGAGGTAGGCGAGGCGTTTGCCGTCGGGAGAAAGCTGCGCCCGGGCCGTCGTGGCCTCGCGCGCGAAATCTTCAATCGGCAGGCGCTCCACTGCATGGGAGGCCGTCAAAGCGACCGCCAGCAAACCAATCATCGAAAGACGGGGTGGTTTCATGATTTGATCAACCAACCTGCCTTTCCGGCCGGGCCGATGCAAAGATTTTTACGCCTCGGCCGCCAGTCGCCGCGAAGCGCCGGCGCTTGCATGAAAGTGGAAAACTGGTAGCCCCAATTGATGGGGCATCGCCCACGATTCTCTTATGCCGGCCTCGGGTGAAATCACGGGCTCGGGGATGATGCGCGTGCGGCCGCCCGCCCCCAGTTCCCGCCGGGCGGTCATGCTGGCAGGCGGCGTCATCGGCCTCGCGGGTCTGGCGGCGTATGCCAACACGTTTTCCGTCCCATTTCTTTTCGATGACACGCCGTCGATCCTCGACAATCCGCCGATCCAACATCTCTGGCCGATTTGGGACGTGCTGGCCCCACGCGCAGACTATGGCTTCACCGTCAGCGGCCGGCCGATGCTCAACTTGTCCCTCGCGATCTGCTACGCCGTGAGCGGCACGAGTGTCTGGAGTTACCATGCGCTGAATCTGCTCATTCATTTGCTGGTAGGGCTGACGCTGTTCGGAATCGTCCGCCGCACGCTGCAGCAGCCCGTCCCTTGTTGCAGGAGCCGGCTGGAAGGCGATTCATCGCGAGGCGGCTCGGTCCTCCAAACGAGCGCTCTCCCCATCGCGCTGACGGTGGCCCTGCTCTGGACCTTGCACCCGCTGCAAACCGAGTCGGTGACCTACATCATCCAGCGGACCGAGTCCTTGATGGGGCTGTTCTTCCTGATGACGCTCTATTGTTTCATCCGGGGAACGGAATATCCTACCGTTGGAACCACCAAGACGCCAAGACACGAAGCTGGAGTAAGCACCAACCGGGTTTCCTTCGTGTCTCTGTGCCTTCGTGGTTCAAGATCCGGCAGCGCCTCCTGGTTTGCCCTTTCCATCCTCTCCTGCCTCGCAGGAATGGGCACAAAGGAGGTGATGGCCACGGCGCCGGTGCTGGTCCTGCTCTATGACCGGACGTTTGTGTCCGGGTCTTTTCGCGAGGCGTGGCGGCGCCGGCGCTGGCTCCATCTCGGACTTGCGGCCACGTGGATTCCGCTGACCGCGCTGGTCTCCAACGCCGGGTGGAATCGCGGCGGCACGGCGGGTTTCAATGTCGGCATATCACCGGGGGCGTACTGGTTCACCCAGTTCGAAGCGGTCGCCTGCTACCTTAAGCAGGCCGTTTGGCCGCATCCGCTGATATTTGAATACGGAACGTTCTGGTTGGGCCTCGCGGACGCGGCGCCCTACGCCTTGGTCGTCCTGCCCGTGGCGGCGGCCACGCTGGTCGCGCTCTGGCGCTGGCCGGTGGGCGGGTTCCTGGGCAGTTGGTTCTTCGTCATCCTCGCTCCGACCAGCCTCGTGCCCGGAACAATCCAGATGATCGTGGAACACCGGATGTACCTGCCGCTGGCGGCGGTGATCGCGCTGGTGGTGGGCGTAGCGGTCGACCGGCTCGGCAGGCCCGCGCTCGCCCCTTTTCTGGCGCTGGCTCTGGCCGCAGGTGTGCTGACCGGGCAGCGTAACGCGGTCTACCGCACCGACCTGACTTTGTGGCAGGAGACCGTGGCCCACCGTCCGGGCAGCGCCATCGCCCAGAGCAGCCTTGGCACGGCTTTGTACCACCGGGGCCGCCTGCAAGAAGCGATGCACCATTACCGGATTTCTCTCCGCCTCAATCCAAACCTCGCCCCCATCCATTTCAACCTGGGACTCACCTTTGCCGCCCTGGGAAAGCTGAACGACGCGGCGGCGCAATTCGCGGAGGCCGTTCGCCTCAATCCACGGTTCTTCCCGGCGCATCACCAGCTGGGAATCACCTTGACCCGAATGGGCCAGCCCGGGGAGGCGCTGGCGCACTTTGCGCAGGCCGCGTCGCTCATGCCAACGCGGCCGGAAATCCAATGTGAATGGGGCCTCGCACTCTTTCAGCTGGGCCGGGTGCCGGAGGCGATTCTCCATTACCGCGAAGCCTTGCGCCTCAAGCCCGATTATGCCGAAGCCGAATGCGACCTTGGGGTCGCCCTCGATCGAATGGATCACCCGGCAGAAGCTGTGGAGTGCTTCCAGCGGGCGCTGCGCGCCAACCCCGATCTTGCGGATGCCCACTTTGACCTAGGCCTGGCATTCTCCCGCCTCGGCTCGGCTGACCAGGCCGCCACCCAGTATGCCGAGACGGTGCGACTCGACCCCAAGCATGTCGCCGCCCAGCTCAATCTGGGCATCGCCCTGGCCAAGGCCGGAAGACTGCCCGAGGCCCTGGAGCATCTCGAACTTGCCGTGCAGCTCGGACCCGGGCTCCCAGAGGCGCATTGCAACCTCGGCATTGTCCTCGCCCAGCAGGGCCGCTTGGCTGAAGCCGTCAGTCACTACCAAAAGGCGCTGCAACTCGAACCCGGGTACGCCGCTGCCCATTACAACCTCGGCAACTCCCTGCTTGAACTGCGCCGTCTACCGGAGGCCGCCGGGCATTTCGAGCAGGCCGTGCGGATCGATCCGCGTTTCGAGGCCGCCCGCGAAATGCTGAGCCGCCTGCAGGCTGCTAAATCCGCCGGCACCGCGCCATGAGCGGGAAACCGCCGGCCCGCTGGCCAAGGATCGCCCCCCCCGGCAGACCGGTCTTTGCTGGTGCCACCCCCGGATTCTGCATATCCATGAAGACTTCGTGATCATGCCTGATTTCTTTTCCGTCCTCCCGACTGGCTGCGCAATCCCAACTCCGACCTCCGACTGACTTGAAGCGCTTCAGCAGCCACGCGCATGTCCTGCAATGGATCGACCGCCGCATCGGCGTGCCCGTTTGCTTTCTGCTGACGATGGTGCGCCGGCTCGGCGACTTGTTCGGGCGCCGCGTCCCCGCCGCCCCTGGACGGAGCGTGCTTTTCCTCAAGCTCGCCGAGCAGGGGTCAACCGTGCTCGCTCATGAAGCCATCCGCACGGCGGTGGCGCAAGTCGGGCGGGAGAATGTCCGTTTCCTCGTCTTCGAGGAGAACCGCTTCATCGTCGACCTGCTCGGATTGATCCCCCTCGAAAACGTCCTGACGGTGCACACGCGGTCCGCCTGGTCGATGGCGGTCAGTTGCTGCCGCCGGCTGATCGAGATCCGGCGCCGGCGCATTGATACCTGCATTGACCTGGAGTTTTTCAGCCAGTTTTCGGCGGCGATCGGGTACCTCACCGGCGCCAGCCAGCGGGTTGGTTTTCACGCCTTTTTCGGCGAGGGGCCCTACCGTGGGGATCTGCTGACGCATCGGGTGCTCTATAATCCGCACCTGCACACGAGCCAGACGTTCACCAGCCTCGTGCGGGCGCTCGCAGCCGATCCGGAGATACTCCCGACGCTGGCGATCGTGCCGCCGCCCACCCCTGCCCTGCCCCTGTTTCGACCGTCACCAGAAGAGCTCCTGGAATTGCGACACCTCATCGGCAGCCTGGGCGTTTCCGCCACCGATCGCCTGATCCTCCTCAACGCGAATGCCGGCGACCTGCTCCCGCTGCGCAAGTGGGACGAAACAAACTACGTATTCCTGGCCGCCCGGCTCCTGCAGGAATTCTCCGGACTGGCCGTTGCCTTCACCGGCTCCCCAGACGAGGCCCCGCGAATTGAGGAACTGGTGCGCGCCGTGAGGTCGCCGCGCTGCGTCTGCCTGGCCGGCCGGACTTCCCTGCGTCAGCTCGTTGTCGTCTACGGACTGGCGGAAGTACTGGTCACAAACGACAGCGGCCCCGCTCATTTCGCCGCGCTGACCGAAATCGACGTCGTGTCCCTGTTCGGCCCGGAAACCCCGCTGCTATTTGCCGCGCCCGGGCCGCGCAGCCATCCCCTCTGCGCCGGCCTCGCCTGCAGCCCGTGCCTCAACGCCTTCAATAACCGCCAGACGGCCTGCCGGGACAACGTCTGCATGCAGCGAATCACCGTGAACCAGGTTTTCGAGGCGGTCGGCCGGATTTACCGCCAGAGAACAGCAGAATCCTCCGTTTCGACCACGGCTGATACCCCGGCCCCGTGAAGCGCTTCTTTTCCTGGCCAGCAGAGCCGACCGCACGCGTCGGTCGCGGATCGGCCGGTTGATGCGCGCGTGGCCGCGATCGCCGCGCCGGGCAGCTGCCGGCCGCGCTGAAAGACTTGAAGATCTGCGCCATCGCCTCATCCTGCCCCGCACCAGCCTCGAAACCGGTTGATCTCGATTGCGGTCCCTCCCGCTTTCCGATGCCGATCGCGAGGCTCGCTGCTGTCAATCACCATGAAAACACTGCCCCGTTTCGCGCGCGCGCTCCATTGGAAGTTGCTGTGTGGTTTCTTGATTCCCGCCACCGGCTTCGCCGCCGGCCAATACCAGAATTTCGACGCGGCCGTCTATATTCCCGTCGGCGTGGTCCGCCGGCTGGCCGACCCGGCCATTCGGCAGCGTGAATGGGAGACGATCAGTCGGCAGGTGAAGATCGACCGGGTCTACATCGAGTCCGAGCGCGACCGGTTGATGGCCGACGAGCAGACGCTTGAGGACCTGAAGAAGTTCTTCACGGACCATGGCGTGCGCGCCTCCGGAGGCATCACCTACTCGGACAACACCAACGGCCAGTTTCACTCGTTCTGCTACACGGATCCGCAGGACCGCGAATTCATCAAGCGGGTGGCCGAACTCACCGCGCGGCACTTCGACGAGATCATCCTCGACGATTTCTTCTTCGTCACGACCAAGTCCGCCTCGGACATCGCGGCAAAAGGCGACCGCACCTGGACGCAGTTCCGCCTCGACCTGATGAACGAGGTCGCCGAGAACCTCATTCTCAAGCCGGCCCGGGCGGTCAATCCGCGCGTCAAGATCACCATCAAGTTCCCCAACTGGTACGAGCACTTCCAGGGCCTCGGCTTCGATCTCGACCGCGAACCGCGCCTCTTCGACGGCATCTACACCGGCACGGAGACCCGCGATCCGGGGATCACCGACCAGTTCCTCCAGCAGTATGAGAGCTACCAGATCCTCCGCTATTTCGAGAACATCGCGCCGGGCAAGAACGGCGGCGGCTGGATCGACACGTTTAGCATCCGCGATCTCGACCGCTATGCCGAGCAGCTCTGGGACACGCTCTTGGCTAAGCCGCGCGAAATCACGCTCTTCAATTGGGCCGCGTTGCTGCAGCCCATCGAGCCCGGCGAACGACCCTGGCAAACCCTGCCCACCAGCTTCGACTACTTCAAGATCAAGCCGCCCTTCTTCTTCGCCAACGCCATGGAAGGGCCCCAGCCCACCATGGCGCGCGTGGCGGGCGCCTCCCTTGAGCAGATCGACGCCTTTCTCGGCAAACTCGGCCAGCCGATCGGCATCAAGAGCTACAAACCCCATCACTCTACCGGCGAGGATTTCCTCCACAATTACCTCGGCATGATCGGCCTGCCCATCGATCTTTACGCCACCTTCCCCGCCGACGCCGACGTTGTGCTGCTGACCGAGGCCGCCAAGTCCGATCCTGCCATCGTTGCGAAGATCAAGGGGCAGTTGAACGCCGGAAAATCCGTCGTCATCACCTCGGGGTTGCTCCGAGCACTGCAAGGCAAGGGCATCGAGGACATCGTCGAAATCGAGTGCACGGAACGCCGAGTCATTGCTGATGGTTACACGGCTGGGTTTGGCTCCGGGAATCGGGTGGGCGTGGGTGACGACAACCGGGCCGCCAGCGTCCTCTTCCCACAGGTCCGCTTTCAAACCAACCAGGCCTGGGCTCTCGTCAGCGCCATGTCCGACAACGTCGGCTTCCCGCTGTTGTTGATGGACCGCTACGGCAAGGGCATCCTCTACGTCTGGACCATTCCCGACAACTTCCACCACCTTTACCGCCTGCCGCCAGCCGTCACGACCGCGCTCAAGGACGTGCTCATGAAGGGATTCTTCGTCCGCCTCGACGGTCCGAGCCAGGTTGCGCTCTTCGCCTACGACAACCACAGCTTCGTCGTCGAATCGTTCCTCGATCAGGAGACCGATGTGAAGGTTTCCCTCGCCGGCGGCTTCACCAAGCTGCGTAATCTTGTCACCGGCGAGGTGTTGCCGGGTGCGGAACCGCCGCCGCGCAGTCCGTGGCGGTACGGGCCTGCGGAGGAACCGCGCACGTCGTTCCACCTGCACGTGCTGCCGCACAGTTACCTTGCTTTTGCCGCCGAAAAATAGTCCCGGCCGAGCCTGATCTTCCGTCGCCGAAATCCGCCGGCCGTTGTGACCAGGGATCTCCGGGCTAGGACGACGTCGATCCCTCATCAAGCGTGGCCGGCGAAGAACCGGCCATGCGCAGGTAGAGGAGAAACGAGGCCAATCCCGCGGCGAGCATCACCGCGTTGCCCGCGGCCAGGGTGAGCGTTGAAGCCCAGACGAGCGGGGCCACCACGGCCGTGGCGAGGGCGTTTCCAGACGTCTGCACAAACCCCTGGCAGGAGGCGGCCAGTCCACGTTGCTGAGGAAACAAATCGAGCGCCATCAGGGTCAGGCTCGGCATCGCTAGCGCCGATCCGGTGAAATAGACGAAGATCGGCAACACGCTCCACGGCAATCCCGGAGGGAGAAGCAGGTTGAGCAGAACGTTTCCCCCCGCCGCCGTCGTCATGATCCCGTAGGCCCACCAGACGGTCTGCCGCCGCGTCAGACGCCCGGCCACCCGACCCGACAGCCAGGCGCCGGCCACGATGCCAAGCGTGGAAGGCCCGAACAGCCAGAGGAAGCCGGTCTCGCTGACGTGCAGGTGTTGAATCAGGAATACCGGCGCCGACACGATGTAGAGGAACACCGCGGCGAAGTTGAACGTGACCGCCAGGGTCAGCGCCACAAAGGGCCCCGTCATCAGCACGCGCCAATAGGAGCGGAAGAGAAAATCCGGGTTCATTGGCTGCCGCCGATCAAGGGGAAGCGTCTCGGGCAGCGCACGCCAGCAAACGAACCAAACGGTGGCAGTGAACAGCACGACGAACACGAAGACCGCCCGCCACCCGAACCAAACGTGCAGCCAGCCGCCCAAGATCGGCGCCACCGCCGGGGCCACCGCGAAAACGAGGGTGATCTGGGACATCAATCGCTGTGCCTCGGCCCCGTCGAGCACGTCGCGGACGATGGCGCGACCGACGATCAGGCCCGCGCCCGCCGTCATGCCTTGCATCGTGCGAAAAAACAGCAGGCTCTCGATGCTCCAGGCCAGCGCGCAGCCCGCCGACGCGAGGCAGAACAGAGCGATCGCCACCAGCGTCACTCGCCGCCGCCCGAGCGTGTCCGAAAACGCGCCGTGCCAGAGCGCCATGAGCGCGAACGGAGCCATGTACGCCGTCAGCGTTTGCTGCACCAGGATGGACGAAGCATGGAAGGTCCGGCCGATCTCCGGCATCGACGGCAGGTAGGCGTCGATCGAAAAAGGCCCCACGGCGGCAAGCGCGGCCAGCATCACGGCAAGGCCGCGGTGCCGGCGGGCAGTAGGCTTGGTTGGGTCGGTCGTCAGAGCCGGCTACCGTGAGGGGTTTCGCCGTCGGCGACAATTTTCTTCGCCTTGCCCGCCAAGCCGGATTCCAAAATGAAGGACCCGGCTCGGCGGGAGCCTCGACCAGAGGCTCCGCCAGGACCAGAAACGCCGGGACTAATCGAGCTGAATCACGGCGTAGCTGACCGCCGGCAGTTGCACTTTCCAGCCTTGCTCATCGAGTTCGAGCGCTTTCGGTTCACCCGCCAGCGTCCGCACGTTGCCAACCAAATCCTTCGCGGCCAACCGGCCGAAGTCGGCTGGCAGCCGCACCTCGGCTGGCTGGCCCGATGGGTTGAGGGCGACGAGGATCCGTTCACCGTCCCGGGCTCGTTCGTAGACGAACGGCAATCGGCCCGCTGCCGCGACGATCGCGGTGAAATTGCCGCTCGCGCCGAGCGCAGGATGATTCTGGCGCAACGCAATCAGTGCCCGCACCGCCCGCAGGGTCGACCCCGGATCAGCCTCCTGCGCCGACACCGTGGGCCGGTCAGCGGCGGGATCGATCGGCAGGTAGAGCTGGTCGACCGGCGCGGTCGAGAAGCCGGCATTCGGCGACGCATCCCACTGCATCGGCGTGCGCGCGCCGGTCCGGCCAAATCCGCCTTCCTTCGAGGGCAGGCCGTCGACCGAGCGCAGCCCGATTTCGTCACCATAATAGATGAATGGCACGCCCGGCATGGTCAGCAGGAACGCATAGGCCACCGTGAGGTCACGGGTGTTCCGACCATCGCCGAGCCGCGGAACGGTGTCGTGGTTGCCAGTGGGGATGGCGATGAAGCCCCGGCCCTTCGTCGCCGCATAGAGCGGCTCGAATTCATCGAGGAACCGGCGGATGTCGCCGCGCCCGCTGCGGTCGAAGAACGGCGTGACCTCCGGGGCTGGCTTTCGGAAGAGCGAGGCGTAGCCGGGCTTGCTGAAGGGCAGCAGGAAGTCCATGTGAAAGCCGTTGGGAATCGCGACCGCCGGCGCCGACCATTCCGAGACCAGCGCGCAGTCGGGGTATTCGCGATCCATCCACGCGCGAAATTCATGCCAGAGCGCCGCGGTGGCCTGGCCGTCGGGATCGTTCTTCACCAGCGAGCCGGCCATGTCGACGCGGAATCCGCTGGCCCCAAGGTCGAACCAGAACCGCATGATCTTCTTCAACTCCGCCCGCACCGCCAGCGGCCCGGGCGCATCGACCGCCTGCTGCCAGGGGGCCTGCGGATCAGGATGGGCATATCCGTAGTTCAGCGCCGGCTGGAAGTAGAAGAAATTGGGAATGTAGTTGGCGTCGCGCTCGGCGGCGCCGACCACGACCTGCTGGTTCGGCACGGACCAAGTCCACACGCTGTTAGTCCAGATATACCAATCCGTATAGCGATTGCGCGCGTGGCGCTGCGATTCCCGGAACCAGGGATGCTGGTCGGACGTGTGGCCGGCAACGAGATCGAGCATCACGTGCATCCCGAGCCGATTCGCCTCGGCGAACAGCGCCCGCAGGTCATCGTTGGTGCCATAGCGCGGCGCGACCTTGTAGAAATCCGCGATATCGTAGCCGGCGTCGCGAAACGGCGATTCAAAGCACGGATTCAGCCACAATCCGTTGACGCCAAGACTGCGCAGATAGGGCAGCTTCCCGATGATGCCGCGCAGGTCGCCGATGCCGTCGCCATTCGAGTCACAAAACGACTGCGGATAGATCTCGTAGAAAACGGCGTTTTCAAGCCAGGAAGGTTGGGTGACGGACTCGGCTGCATTCATGATGGAAATGCCGGGCTGGGCGGTCGCAGCCAGGAGGGCGCAGAAAAGGAGGCGAACCTGATGATTCATGGACGTGATGCCCTCCGCGGCTGGCGGCGTCCGGGGACCGGGCAGCCTGGCCTACCCGCCGCCTCCCGCGAACCGGACACCCCGGGCCACCGCGGCGCGGGTGGACTTCGCCGTGCGGGAGGCGGACGCTTCCGCCGGCAATGCACTGAGCTCCGCATCGAAGGGTTCCGCGGTCACCGGACCGTCATAGCCGGCATCGGCCAGCGCCTGCATGAAGCCGTCGATATCAATCACCCCCGTCGTGCAGGGGAGCTTCCGACGGTTGTCGATCAGCTCCGCGCGGGGCACACCTGCGGGCGCGTCGTCGACGTGCACGTGCACCAGGAGCTCGCGCGTCAGCCCGCGCAGATCCTCACGCGTGCCGCCGGCGGCATGCCAGTGCCAGGAATCGATGAGCAGCCCGCAATTGGGCCCGATCGCACGCGCCAGTTGGAGAATGGAGGCGACAGACCGGACAAACGGATGCTTGAAGCTGCGGAGGGAAGTCTCCGGGCCGATGAACTCAAGCCCCAGGCGGATGCCGCGCCCCGCGAGGAGCTGCGCGACCGGCTTGAATCTGGCGACGTGAAACGCGAAATTCTCCTCGTAGGGCCGCTCATCGCTACCGGGCAGGATCCACATGCCGGCCCGCGCCGCGCCGATTGCGCGAGCGCTGGCCAGCAACGGGGGGAGCTTGGCGAGCCAGTCCTGCCACTCAGCCTCCGTCACCCGGTAGGGCATAAACGGAAGGTTCCACGCCCCGGTGCGCAGGCCGTGCTGGAGGAAAAGGTCGCGCACCGCCGTCGCGCCGTGGGCCGTGATTTCCTCATGCAGAGGGACCAACTGGGCGTCATAACCGCCAAAGCCGTGGCGCTCGGCGAGCGCCAGGCCTTCGCGGAAGGAGGCTGAGATGCCGATGTGACCGGGATTCAGGGAGGAGAACATGGTTGGAGGAAGTCGGTTGAGCGTAGCACGCCAATGATCGAAGCAAGCAGATTCAGGACTGAAAGCGAAGTGCTGGAGAAGTGCGAGCCGGGAGCGCGGGTCGGGCAGGTTCGCTCCCAGCTGCGGGCACTCGCTTTTCGTCCGGTCCGATCAACATCAGTCTGGGAATCTCGCCTTGATTTCTCCGGAGGCGAGCATGGCCAACATGGCGCATTTGCCGGACCGCAGGGGCAGGTCCACCCGGCCGCGGCGCCGGGCGGATTCGTGAGTCGCAAAGATGATCTCGGTTGCGCGCAGCGCCCGTTCACTCGCCAACTGCGGCACCGACCCGGCGTCGAGGCAGGCGAGCACATCCGCGATGCCCCGGTAGATGGCTTTGTCGTCATGAATGTTCTCGCCGGTGTCGATGGCCTCCCAGTCGGCTTGCCCGTGCCGCCGGATTCGCAACCAAGGGGCATCGAACAAGATTTCGATGACGCCACTTTCTCCAGTGAGCCGCAACAGGCACCCGAGCTCCGCATGCTGATGGCCAAAGTGGTAGACCGCGCGCACCCCGTTCTGGAAGCGGAATTCGGAAAGGCCGTGGCCGGCATTGATCGCGCCAAAGACCCTGGTCGCGCCGCGCAGGTCGATCTGTCCCAACACCCACTCAGCGGGGGTGTCGTCATTGAAGAAGAACATCAGGTCGAGGACGTGCGTGCCGGCGTCGGAAAGGTTGTGCCACGCGCCGTCCAGGCGCAGCAGCCGGCCGATGGCGCCGCTGGCGAGCAGCTCCTTCGCCTTCGCGAGCGGCAGGTTGAACCGGCGCTGGTGGTTGATCGCGAGCCGGACGCCATTCTGCTGGCAGATCTTGTGCATCCGCAGGCAGGCGTCCCAATGGATGTCCATGGGTTTCTCGCAGAGGATGACCCGCGGCCTCGATCGCGCGACGGCGCAAACCACCCGGGCGTGGAGGTGCGGCCAAAGGCACACACTCACCACGTCGGGCCGGATCTCCCGCATCATCCGGTGGTAGTCGGTAAACACCGCCGCGGCAGGGTTGTGCGTCGCGACAAACGCGTCGGCGTTCTCCCGGCTGAGATCGGCCACGCCCGCGAGCACGCAGCGGCCAGAGGCCGCGTAACCGGCCAGGTGGCGGTGCGCCATGCCGAAACCCGTGGCGCCGGCGGTCGCCCGGGGTCTGCCGGCACCGATGATCGCGACTTTCAACAGTGGGGAAGCGGGAGTTCTCATGGGTGGGAATGTAAGCGGCGTCGAACGATTGGCGATTCCGTTTCGGCAAGAACCCCGACCCGGGGGCCTTCCATCGGCGCCGATTTTCCGCCTCGCCGGCGTGCCACCGAGGGGAATAAGCTTCATCCCGAATTATGAATCGGCGTCTTTTGTTGGTCCTGATCGGGGTGGATTTGACGGTTCGTTGCGCCTTGGGGGCGCCGCCGGAGGCCAAGCCCCCGGCAACTGCGGTCGATCCAGCCCAGCTCCGCGCTTACCGCTCCCAGATCGAAGGAGAACTTCACCGCGACATCCTGCCGTTCTGGCTGCGACACACGCGGGACCGGGAACGCGGCGGTTTCTATGGGGAGATTGGCAACGATCTCACGGTGAAGAGAGACGCGCCGCGCGGCGCACTGCTCACGTCGCGGATTCTCTGGACCTTCTCCGCCGCCTACCGGCGGGACCAAGATCCCGCGTGCCTGGAGATGGCCCGGTGGGCGTACGACGACCTGTTGGCGAGATTCTGGGACAACGAACAGGGCGGGTTGTATTGGTCCATCACGGCGGATGGCAAACCACTCGACACCAGGAAGCAGATCTACGGGCAGGCCTTCGGCATCTACGCGTTGGCGGAATTTTACCGCGCCACCGGCGACCACGCGGCGCTGGATCGGGCGATTGCCCTCTATCGCACCGTCGAATCCCACAGCCACGACGTCGCGCACCGGGGCAATTTCGAG